>Ga0126371_10003696_pt1 | contig 13431 bp, 23 predicted proteins | sample PanSoiMetaPlot_4_FD_110145 | JGI IMG/M metagenome (GOLD analysis project Ga0126371, IMG submission 110145) | Tropical forest soil microbial communities from Panama - MetaG Plot_4 | ecosystem: Environmental > Terrestrial > Soil > Tropical forest > Bulk soil | place: Panama | collected 2016-02-17
CTGCTGCTGCTGCTGCTGCCAGCCGCCCGGTGGCGGCACCGGGGTGCTCATGGTGCCACCCCGCACAGCTCGGCCAGGGCGGCCAGCTCGCGGCAGCCCGGCCGGTGCTGCAGGATGATCCACGTTTGGTGCCCGCCGCGGGCGATGAACGGCTTGGCCCCCATGCACGAGCTGCAGCAGGCGTCGGCTGCGGCGGTGCCATCCGGGCCGGGCAGGACTGGACGTGGGTCCACCAAGATCACCGCGCCGTCATCGTGGAAGTCCCGGGTGTGCGCGAGCAGCACCGGGCCGGTCACCTCGTGCTTTGCGATGACCACCGTGGGCACCTGCGGCCCCGCGCCGGACAAGTCGATGGTGCAGGCTGCGCGCTCAGGCAGGCCGGTGCCCGGCAGGCAGACGGCCCGCCCGGTGCCAGCCACCCTGCTGGCCTGCGCGTTCCTGACTCCGAAGAGCTGATCCGATATATTCATCATCAGTTGACGCCTTTCGTGCGGGCCTTTGCTTGGCGGCGCGGGCCTCGTCGGGCGGATGCTGGGGAGCCTGGCTGGGCTCCGGTGCTCGGGCGGCGCTGGCCTGCGGGGAAGTGGGCCAGCGCCGCGGTATGTCTGGCTGCTAGGGGCTGGCACTCCAAGGAGTGCTCTCGTCCTCCATGGCCGCTGGGTGGCTGCTAATCCTCGACCACAGATCATCACCCCGGGAAGCCCTCGTGATCGCTGCCGCCAGCTTGTCGGCGTTCTCCGCGGCGGCCACCCGATGGCTATCCACCGCGGCTGCCAGCCGCTCGACCGCAGCGGCCAGGGCCATCAGCCCGCTCCCGGTGCCTGCTGGCCCGGTGCTCACGCCACGCCCGCTGCCCGCTCGGCCTCGGCGGCCTCCAGCTCGGCCTCGAAGCGCAGCACTTCGGACAGCCGGTAGCGGACCGGGGCGCTGCGCCCGGTGCCGAACTTGACGCCCTGCGGGCCACGCCCGCAGGCACGCCAGTCACGCAGTGTGGGCACCTGCATGCCCCACCGGGCGGCGAGGGCCTCCATGCTCAGCCAGCGGTCGCTGTCAGCGGCCGGGGGGTGATCACCCCGGGAAGCAAAACGAGACGATCCCATGACCTTCTCCCTGTCTCGGGAGGGTTGCCCTGGTGATCGTCTCTGCACGGCCGGGCGGCCCGGGGCGGCGGTTTGCCTCCATAACGCCGCGTGCTCTCTATCCGAGGTTTCCCCCGTATGAACTTTGCTGCGGCCAGCTTACTTACCGGTTTGTGATTCTGCCAACTTACACCCAGCCCTGCTGGTGCCTGACTGTGCATCAGTCCTCATACCCATGATGTAAACTGATGAGCATGGATGATGAGAACAGCAAGCTGACACGGATCACGATCACGATCCCTCAGGACGTGCTGGCCAGGCTCGATGCCTACGCGAAGCGGAGCCGGTGGTCGCGCTCGACCGCCGCCGCGGCGCTGATCGAGGACGGCCTGCCCGCCGACCAGGACCAGGAGCTGGCACGTGGCGCACGTTGAGGACCGCTGGCGGCGCGCGGGCCGCAGGAACGGCCTGCGCTGGCGGGTCAGGTTCACTGGCCCGGATGGCAGGGAGCACTCCAGGTCTTTCGCCCGCAAGGCTGATGCCGAGCGCTTCCTGGCCACCACCATGGCCGATGTCCATCGCGGCCAGTGGCTCGACCCGGATGCCGGGCGAGTCACCTTGCGGGCCTATGCCGAGGGCTGGCTGGCGATCCAGTCGCACGAGGCCAGCACGCGCGAGGCGGTCGGGATGCGGCTGCGCAAGCACGTCTACCCGAAGCTCGGCGGCTACACGCTGGCCCAGCTCGCCGCCAGCCCGAGCCTGATCCAGGCGTGGGTGAGCGGCCTGGGCGTTTCCGAAGCCTATGCGCGGGTGATCTTCACCACCCTGTCGGCGGTCTTGTCCGCCGCGGTGGCCGACCGGAAGATTACCGCCAACCCGTGCCAGGAGCGCACCGTGCGGCGGCCGAAGGCGGCCAGCCACAAGGTGGAGCCCTGGACAGCTGGCCAGGTGGCCGCGGTGCGCGCCGCGCTGCCCGAGCGGTGGCAGATCCTGGCCGATCTGGGAGCCGGGCTCGGCCTGCGCCAGGGCGAGATCCTGGGCATCGCGGTGGCAGACATCGACTTCCTCAGGAGGGTCGTTCACGTCCGCCGCCAGGTCCGCATGGTCGCAGCGCGGCTGGTGTTCGCTGAGCCGAAAGGCGGGAAGCAGCGGGACATCCCGCTGCCGGAGTCGGTGGCGCTGGCGCTGGCCGCGCACCTGGCCGCGCACCCGGCCCGGCCGGTCACCCTGCCCTGGAAAGAGCCGGGCGGCGAGCCCGTCACCGCCGAGCTGATCATGGCCTCGGCCACCGGCAAGGCGGTCAACCGCAACACGTTCAACACCTACGCCTGGAAGCCCGCGCTCGCCGCGGCGGGCATCCCCGCCACCCGGGCCAACGGGTGCCACGCGCTGCGGCACTACTTCGCCAGCTCCCTGCTGCACCACGGGGTGGACGTCCGGGCGCTGAGCGAGTACCTGGGCCACAGCAACCCGGGTTTCACGCTGCGGATCTACACGCACCTGATGCCCGCCGCGCACGACCGGATGCGCGAGGCGATCGACGCCCTGGCCGCCCAGGATCACGGCCCCGCCACGGCCCAGGAGGGCGCGCGATGACCGTTTACGCAGGTGAAACGCACTGCTTGATAACTTCTATCCGGTCTGACCGGCGTCTCGCGCTGACCTGGGCGGATACTCGAAAAACCCGCTCTGAGCTGCATCTTATCCTGCGGAACTTGACTGGCTTTGACTGGGCTTCGCTGGGTTTCGGACGGCCCCACTGCGGCCCAGACGGCCCAGCGACGGCCCAGCGGGGGCGGTCATGGTAGGCCCCGCCGAGGCTGCCCGCGCCTATCTTGCGGGGGCGGGCCAGACACCCGTCGATCACCTCCCGCCGAGCGCGATGGTTCGGGAGATCACCGAGCTGCGGCGGCTGGTCAGCCAGCTGCTCGCGGAGATCGACGGCCGGGGCGGTGCGTCATGACCGGCCCCGCCGTGCTCGTGCAGGAGCTGTGCAAGCGCCGCTGGCGGCACCACTTCATCGCGGCCGGGGAGTCCTCCGGGCTGGCCCGCCGCTGCCACCGGGCCATGCAGCGGGCCTGGGGCTGGGGGTTCTGAAAGGAGGTGATCACATGAGCATCTGGATCGGGCCTAGATGGCTGCGCTTCCGGCTCTCGAAGCGAGGCACCCGCGTGTCGGCCGGTCCCCGGCTGTTCCGCGTTCACGGCGGTGCGGGCGGCCCGGGGATCAGCACGGGCGCTGGGCCGGTCACGGTCTACCACGGCCTGCGCAGGCGCAGGCGCAGGCGCAGGCGGCGCTGACCACGCCCGGCTGAGGCAGCAGCTTCGGGCGCATAGGCTCGGCGCAGCCCCGGTCGGCCGGGGCACAGATATGGATTGGCTGGCCAAGGCCCGGCAGGGCACGGCTTGGACCGGCATGGCAGGCGGGGCGTGGCAAGCACCGGCTAGGACTGGCCCGGAGGGGCGCGGACCGGCTAGGCGTGGCTCGGCAGGCATGGCAACGACAGGCCAGCCGGGGTGACCCGGCTGGCCTGTTCCGCTGCGTGGCCGCCCGTGCGATCATGGCCCCGTGCCTGAGTTCAGCAACGCCGGATTGGCAGCCTCCTTGTCGGGCCTCGCCTCGGCCGCGACACTGGCCGGGCTGTGCGCGGGTGACCCGGGGGCAACCGGAGCTGGCGAATTGACGGGCGGCAGCTACGCGCGAGTCTCCTGCGCCTTCCCCGCGCCGTCCGGCAGCCCGGTCACCGCACCCGCAGTGACCATTAACGTGCCAGCCGGGGTCACCATCGACCATTTTGCGCTTTTCAACAGCTCCGGTGGCTATCTGTGCGGCGGCCCGCTGAGCAGCCCGGAGTCCTACGGCTCGGCGGGCACGTACCAGCTCACGCCTAGCCTCGCCGCATCCGGCTGACCGGGGGCCGCGATGGCCCTGACCGTGACGCTCACCAGCAGCCAGCCGTCGCTTTTGGCGATGACCGTGCTGGTCGTGAACGGGGCCGCAGCCTCGCCAGCGGGGCAGTGGGCGGCCGACACCTCGAACCTGAACACCTCACTGACCCCGGACGGCAGCGGCAGCCTGGTGGTCGGCGCGGGGCACTTCCACGCCACGGTCCCCGGCCCGTCCTACTTGTCACCCGTGGACGCGGGCACCCAGCTGCTGAACGACTCCCAGCAGGCAGGCGGGTACCAGGGGGCGGTCACCTTCCGCGGCGCGGCGGCGGACACAGTGGCGGGGACGCCGGTCACCGTGGGCGCGGCTAACTCGGGACTCCAAGACGACCGCGAGTGCGCAATCCTAGAGCTGCTGGCCGCAGCTGGCGGGATCACGCTCGACTCATCAGCCCCGCCGCCGCTGCCTGCCACCGCCCCGCAGAACGGCGCGCTGGGCACGGGCGGGCTTGTGACCAGCAAGACTTCGGCCAGCTTCACCCCGCCGCCGTCCGCCACGCTGGTCGTGCTCGGCGTGAACACCTACGGCTCGGGCTCGGTGCTAAGCGTGACCGACTCCGCGGGCACCTACGACTGGTCGCACCCGGCGACTGTCACCAGCACCGGCCTGGCGTGGGTGTTCGTCGGCCTGCCACCCGCCCCGCCGCCGAGCGGGACAGGGACCGCCTCGATCGCCCTGTCAGCGACTGCCACCGGCTCGAAGCGGGCCAGCGGCACCGGCACCGCGCACGTGGCGCTGGCCGGGCCGGGCTCCGGGCACAAGGCCGCGCACGGCAGCGGGGCTGTCACGATCCATCTGGCGGGCAGCCCGGCAGGGCGGAAGCAGGCGCACGGCAGCGGGCTCGCCAGCCTGGCACTGTCCGCGGGCGGGGCGTCCTACCCGGGCAGCCCGCAGATCGTGGCGGGCGACCGCACGCTGCTGGTCGCGGTCACCCAGATCGGCCTCGAAGATCAGGCCGAGCGGTTCGGCAGCATCAGCCCCGGCACCCCGTTCTGGGTCCGCTCGCGGCGGGCCGCGCAGATCGTCTCCAGCGGCCGGGCCGCCTACGCGCCAGCCAGCACTCCGCTGCCGCCCGCCGAGCCGCCGTGGACCGTGAGGGGCCAGCCCGGCTTCGCCCGCGGCACAACGAACGCGAGCCGCTGAACCGCCCCGCGGGCGACCGCCCGGCCCTAGTCTCCCCGGCCGGGCTGGGCGACGAACGTCCCCCACCGCGGCTCGATCTCGACCAGCCCGTCCTGGGCGAGCGCCTGGATTGCCCGGCTCACCGTCCTGCGCGTGCTGCCGTACTGAGCCGCCAGCTCGGCGTGGCTCGGCAGCTGGGAGCCTGGCGGCCACTCCCCGGACTCGATTCGCCTGCGGAGGTCCGCGGTGATGTGACGGCTCGGCGGCTCGCGGGGACGGTCGGGCACAGTGACCACTGTGGCAGCCGAGACGCGGCTGCGGAAGCCTGACTCCTGTGGTCTACCTGGCACGTTAGGCATAGGTTGACGCTCCTGGCCCCTACTGACTACCGTCCCTTGCAGAGTACCCGCGAGCGGAGGGGTGGCCAGCATGGCGAGCAGGCAAGAGCAGATCCTGGCCGGGCTGCGAGCCCGTTTCGGCACGGCATGGGAGCTGTGGGTGGTGCCCGCGGCGGTGGGGCCGCCCACGTGGTGCGCCCGCAGGCACGACAACCACCGGCACGTGATCAACGCAGCCAGCAGCGCCGAGCTGGAGCGGCTGCTGGAGCAGGAGGACTGATGATGGCGGACATCACGAGCCTGGCCAGGGACTGGCCGGAGTGGGACATCCTCGTCGCCCGCGGAGATAACGGGAGCGTGTCATGGCACGCCCGCACCCGCGACCCCGGGTACCCCGCGTATCTGCACACGCCGGACGCTGAAGAGCTGGAGCAGCAACTGCTCGCGCAGGACGGCGGCAGCCACGGCCAGTGACCGGCCCAGCTGTCACTGCCCCCGCACCCGGGGAGCCGCTCAGGGCTGCGCAGGGGATGGTTTCCGCAGCAGTCGCCGGAGCTGCCGCGTCACCTCGGGGTCCCAGTCCTCTGGCGGCGGGGCCGTGGCGGCCAGCGCGATGATCGAGTCAGTCTCCGGGCTGGCGTCCGCCTCGGCAATGCACTCAGCCAGCACGGCATCCCAGTCCCCGCCAGTCTCGCGGATGCGCCGCCGGGCACGGTGCCTGGCCAGCGCCTCCACGACCGTCCTGCGGCGGTCCGGGCTGATGTCTCCCATGGGCAGACCTAACTTCTGTATGCCTCACTTCGTAGGAATGAGGCTGGAGCGTGCTTCCCAGATTTAGGTGATATGCTTATCTTAACTCTGAGCAGCGAAAACGGGGGCAGGACGATGACAACGCGAACCTACCTGGCGGGCCGGGAGCTGGTCATCCCCGACTGGCCGGGAACCAGCCGCGAGGGCAGCCACTTCATGCGGGGCAACCTGATCACCGGGCGGCACTCGATCGGGTACGGGCGCGCATCCCACAACCCGAAGCAGGGGCAGGGCGTTCAGGACAGTGCAAACGAGCAGGCACGCCTTTACCGGCAGTTCACACGGGACTGGGGGACCGTGGACATCGGCGTCCACCTGGACCCGAGCGCGTCGGCGGGCATCACCGCCAGCCAGGCCCGCGAGAACTTTGCCCGCGCCATGGAGCAGGTCCGCACCGACCCGCGGGTGGATGTGGTGTGGGTGCTCACTAGCTCGCGGATGTCCCGGGGCGACATCCCGTTCGATGAGCTGATCAGCACGCTGATCACCCGCGGCGTGCTGCTGGCCATCGGTGACAGCATCTACAACCCGGCCAGCCTCATCGACCGGGAGACGAAGCTGTTCCCGATGTACGCCAACGACCGGACATCGACCGTCGCCCCGCGCATTGCCTCGCGCAACGGCACCGGGCGGGCACGGCGCGAGGGCCGCCCGATCTCCCGGCCGCCATACGGGCTGCACCGCGATCACGAGCAGAAGCCGCCGTGGGACGTGCCCAACTACGATCGCCCGGACGGCCAGCCCGCCGCCGACAGCCCCGCCGCGGTGGTGCGGGAGATCTTCCGCCGCGCCGAGGCCGGGGACACGCTGTCATCCATCGCCGCCGACCTGGAAGCCCGGCAGGTGCTCACCCCGTACGCCGCGGCCGGGACCCGCACGAAGGCCAGCGGCCCGTTCGCCTGGACCGAGCAGTCCCTGCGCTGCATCTTGTCCAACCCGGCTTACTACGGCAAGCGCAGGTACAAGATCAAGAACGAGCCTGACCTGGTAGTGAAGGGCCACAACATCAGGCCCCTGATCACCGAGGCGCAATACTGGTCGGCCCAGGATGCCATCAAGCGCCGCCGCACCGGCCGGGCCAGTGCCCCCCGCAGGCCATCGGCCTCGCTGCTGGCGGGCATCGCCGCCTGCGGCGTGTGCGGCACGCCGCTGACCACATCAAGCGGCGAAGCGCGCGCAGATGGCTCGCAGTCCCGCACCTACACCTGCCGCCTGCGCGGGCACGTGTCGGCCAGCCAGGAGCTGCTGGATGACTACGTGTCCGGCCGGATCATCGCGTGGCTGTCCGACCGGGGGGTGGCCGAGCAGCTCGCTGAGAGCAGCGAGGACTACCGGGCCGAGGCAGAGCTGGCCATGGGCGAGGTGGCCCGGCTCCAGCATCAGATTGACGAGCTGCGCGAGCTGGGGGAGACAAACCCGGCTGAGTACAGCCCGAAAGAGACGGTACGGGAAATCACGCGGCTGCAGCGCAGGCAGCAGGCCGCCGAGCAGCGCGCCCGCCCGCCCGAGATCGACCCCGGGCTGGCAGCTGCCCTCGGCACTGACGCGGATGCCAGATGGGACGGCCTCGCTCCCGGGAAGCAGCGCAGGCTGGTGTCGATGATCGCCAGGGTGACGCTGCTGCGGGCACCGTGGGCTGGCGGGCACCGGCTGTCCCTGGCTGGCCGTGTCGGCTGGGCGTGGAAGCTGGCCACCGCAGATGGCGAGCCGATCGGGGTGCCCGTGGATGACGGGCAGCCGTGGGTGCGCGCCCGGCAGGCTCGCGGGGAGCGGATCGCTGCCTGGCTGAGCGAGCAGGACGGCCCGCGCACCGCCGCGCAGATCTCGGCGGGCCTGGGCGAGCACGTGTCCATCGTCCGCGAGGCAGTGCTGCCCCTGGTGAGGGCTGGCCGCCTGGCCCGCCACCGCGGTTACAGCCCGGCAGGCGGCCCGAACACTTTCTTCTACGCGGTGAACCGGTGACCGCCCGCCAGCCCCGGAAGATCCGCAGGGGGAGCCGGTTCGGCAAGTGGAAGGTGATCGAGACGGGGCTGAGGACTGGCAATCGCGGTGACCTGGCTGCGCTGTGCGCCTGCGAATGTGGCCAGGTCGTCAAGATGGTGCGCTATGACGCCCTGCGGGGTGGTGCATCCCAGAGCTGCCATCGGTGCAGCCATCGCGTCAAGGGACAGATCCGCAAAGGCCAGCGGTTCGGGAAGCGCAAGGTGCTGCAAACAGGGCTGAGGGACAACCGGGGGCGGTTGTCCGCACTCTGCGAGTGCAGCTGCGGAGACGTCCGCCTGGTGCAGTACGGCAGCCTGCTGGATGGCAAGGCTATGGGCTGCCAGCGCTGCGCTAGCCGCTTCGTCCCCCCAGCACGCCTGAATCCCGAGCCTGGCTGGCATCAGCCCGATGGCCGCCTGCGAGTGCTCACCGGGAAGATCGTCCGCGACCACAACGGCGACCGGGCGGTGTGGTGCCGGTGTGATTGCGGGACCAAGCTGATCATCCGCGTTCCTTACCTGTTCAACGGCAACCGCAAATCGTGTGGCTGCCTGAACAGGGAGCGGATACGGGAAATAGGTGCCCAGAACGTTCCTGCCCTTGCGGCGTGGTCCCGCTCGGAGGCCAACCTGGCCCGCATAACCGAGCTGGCACGTTCCGAAGCCAACCGCGCCAGGGGGCGGGAGCGGCTGACCACGCACGGGCTGTCCAGGCACCCGCTCTATGACACCTGGGTGAACATGATCGACCGGTGCGAGAACACAGAATGCCGGGCCTTCCCCTACTACGGCGGCCGGGGCATCAAGGTGTGCAAGCGCTGGCACGACGTGCGGAACTTCATCGCTGACATCGAGGACACGATCGGGCCGCGCCCGGAAGGCAGGCATCCTGGCGGGGCACCGCTCTACACGCTCGACCGGATCGACAACGAGCGCGGCAACTACGAACCGGGCAAGGTCCGCTGGGCTACCGCGGCCGAGCAGAGGGCCAACCAGCGTGACCGTGCAGGCAGCCTCCACGAGGCCCTGACCGGCGTGCCGGACAGCGGCTGGGAGTGCGGGACCTGCGGTCAGGACTTCCCCAGCCTGCCCGCCTTCGACAAGCACCGCCGCCGCGAGCACCCGCGGGCATCCTGAGCCCCCGGAGGCGGCTGAGGCAGCAGCACAGAACAGCCCCGCCGCGCTGCGGGCTGTGCGCCACGCTGCCGATCGGGTGCCCGGACAGGCACGGGCATGGGTCCAAGATCATCAGGGCTCACAGAGGCTCTCAGGGCCGCGCTGTCAACAGTTTGGGCAGTCCAGGCCCGCAGAATCGAACTGTTGACAGATTGGCCTGCCAGGCCCCGTGCCTCAGCCGCTCCAGGCCGGTCCGCGAAAACCGGAGGTGCTCCCCGGCGTGTCGGCGTGCATGCCAAGGCGGGCACGCATACGGTCATGCGTGCCCGCCTACGGATAAGGGAGATCACGTTGGACACCACCACCCCGGACAGCGCCGCTTCTGCGGCAGCCCTCGGCAGGCTCGGCGGCAGCAAGGGCGGCCTGGCGCGGGCGCAGAGCCTCAGCCCCGCCGAGCGGTCGCTGGCGGCACGGGAAGCCGCCGAAGCCCGGTGGGGCCGGACCGTTGCCGACGCCACGCACGAGGGCGTCCTGATCATCGGCCAGCACCGCCTCGAATGCGCCGTCCTTGACGACCCCGGCAAGACCCGCGTCCTCAGCCAGGGCACCATGCTCGCCGCGCTCGGCCGCGCCCGGTCGATGGGCCGCAGGGAGCGGACCGAGGGCCGCCCCCCGTTCTTGTCCGCCGCCAACCTGCGGCCCTTCATCATGGGCGAACTCGCTGAGCTGGACGAGCCGGTGAAGTACCGCCATGTCGGCAGCTCCGGCCGATCGACGGGCTACCGGGCAGAGATCCTGCCGATGGTCTGCGAGGTGTACCTGGACGCGGACAAGCGCGGCGTCCTGACCAAGCAGCAGCAGCCCGCCCTGGCCGCCGCGGAAACCCTGATCCGGGGGCTGGCCCGCGTCGGCATCATCGCGCTGGTCGATGAGGCCACCGGCTACCAGGAGGTGCGGGCACGCCGGGAGCTGGAGAAGATCTTGGAAATGTACGTCCAGGCCCAGTTCCGGCCGTGGGTGTCCACCTTCCCCGACGAGTTCTTCCGCGAGGTCTACCGCATCCACGGGTGGGAGTTCCGCCCCGGCCAGACCCAGCGCACCCCGCACGTCGGCAAGCTGATCAAGCACTACGTCTACGGGCAGCTCCCGCAGGGAGTGCTCGCTGAGCTGGAGAGCCTCAACCCGAAAAACGCCAAGGGCAACCGGCCGCGCAAGCACCACCAGCACCTGACCGCCACCACCGGCAACGCCCACCTGGACAGGCAGATCAACACCGTGATCACGCTCATGAAGGCCGCGCGGACCAGGTTCGAGTTCGAGGAACTGTTCGAGCGGGTGTTCCCGCCGCCGCAGGGCAAGCTGCCGCTAGTGATCAGCCTCCGCGACGACAGCATGAGCTGGAGCGTGGCGGAAGAGAGGAAAGCCTTGCCCGCTGGCACCGGCCAGCGCGGCTGACGCTCAGTTCGTGGTCCCGGCCAGCGTGCTGCCGTCGCCCTGGATGGTCAGGTCCGCCAGGTTGGATGCGCCGTAGGCGGCTTCCAGCACGCTGCCGGGCGGAACGTCCACGACGGTGGCCGCGGGCACATGGGTCACGCCCCCGTCCCAGGCGACGTCGATGTCATTGATCACCATGCGCGGGTTGGCAGCCACGGCATCCTCCCGTTCAGTTCGCCAGGCCCTGATGACCAGCGGTGTCCTGGCCGTCGATGAACGCCCGCAGGTTAGCCCCGGTGATCAGCGCATACAGCGGGCCAGCCGGGTCGAGCATGATCACCTGGCCCTTGCGCAGAGTGGCGGGCCAGACCGGCCCGCCTGTCGTCGGCGCGGAGCCGAAGCCCGCGGCACCGCCTGTCCCGGGATCACCGGCCGTCACGGTCGCGGGAGTGCCCGCGGCGAGCTGCACATCGGCGGTCAGCACGTACCTGCCGACAGCCATCAGCCCGCCACCGGCCCGGACCAGTTCGGCGGCGGCCGGTCGCCCGGCACCGCGTGGTGCATGGCCACCAGCCGCCCCGCCTCGGCACGCGGCAGGTGCTTGGGACCGGGGCCAGGACCGGCCGAGGTGCGGACCGCGACCGTCAGGAAAACGGGCATCAGCTCAGCATCCTGGCCCTCCGGTCCGGGCACCGGGGCGGGCTCGGAGAGGTTGGTTGCGGCCTGGTAGCCAGTCACGGCGGGGTCACCGGCCCGTGCGAGCCTTCTGCGCCGGTCGGCGGGGAGCTGCCCCAGGCGGCATAGCCCTGATCCACAAACCACTTCGCCTCGGCCCACGGCAGCGTGGCGTAGCCAGGCCCGCGGCCTGCGGAGCACTGCTGGCCGTTCAGCAGGTACACGTCGGCGGTGCCCTGCGCGGCGTCGGGGACCGTCTCCGGCCCGGTCATATGCCCAGCGCCTCCCTCAGCCACTTCGTGTCCCGCTCAGGGATGCGGCGGGGCTGCTGCTCGGACAGGCCAAGCACGTGACGGACATCTGCCAGCAGCTCCGGGTAGCTGCCCGAGTCGGGGGGCGGCTCCAGCAGGTCATCCCAGCCGGGGCCAGAGTTGGCCAGCCCGGTGACCTGCTCCGCGGCGGTCACGTCGGCGGCGCTGACGTGGCCGCCGACCACCCTGTTCCAGGCTTCGGCGTCCTCAGCAGAGCCGGAGGCGGCAGACGAGATCCCGACCGCCGCGCAATCCGCGGCGTGGTAGCGGGCTGAGCAGCCGCCCATGTCGTCGGCATCGCCGCAGATGGCCGAGAACCGGCCACCAGTGTCCCGGGCGGCGCGGAAGTAGCCGGGCGGCGTGTAGGTCCCGGAGCTGACGCGGGCAATGCCGCGGGCCAGCCGCTGCTCGGAGCTGGGGCGCAGCAAGGCGGCAGCCTGGTCCTCCGCATCCTCGGCCTGGCGCTGGGCGTCGGCAGCGTGGGCGCGGCCCACGGCGCGGTTGGCTGCCCGCAGCATGTCCGCGCTGTCATCCCACGGCCCAAGATCGCCGTAGTCGTCACCGGGCTCGCCGTAGGGCAGCTCATCGCCGTAGTCCCCAGCCTCAATCTCATCAAGCACCTCGGCCAGCTGCTGGCGCTCCCACGTGTCCGCGCCAAGATCAGACAACCAGTCGCCGTTCGGGTAGGTCATGACACCGGCCGTCCTTCCTTCACCGCACGCACGGCGCGGGCGAACGCGGCAACAAGATCATCCGGCAGCTCCGCGCAGCGGCTGCACCTGGCCGTGGACGCCCGCGCGGCGCGGTCGGCCTCGCGTTCCTCCTGGCTGCGCGGCGGCGGGACGAAAGTGCGGACGGAAGAAGGCACGCCGTACACCGGCTCACCGTCCGGGCCGACGATGGCCGGGCCGCGGCTTTCCGGGGGCTCGCGCGGGATGGCGGTCGTCATGACAGCAACGGTAGGCGTACTTACAGGGCGTGCGATACAGGCCGGTGCGCAGGCCGGGTGCCGTGGCCCCGCGCCCCCCGCCGGGAGCTGACCGCAGCGGTCCATCGCGGGCGCGGGCAGCACCCGGCCCGCGGCGGGCCAGCTCGCGGCCGGTGGATAGGCGGCCGGTCAGCACCATCCCGCTGCGCAGCCCGGCCTCCAACAAGCGGGCCGCACGGCGATCATGATAGGCCGGGCACGGCCAGGGCCGCTCTCCGCACCGGGCAGGGGTCAGCGCGGCCCTTGCGCCCTGGCGAAAGGGCCGCCGTGCCCGGCTGAGGGTGAGCCTAGCCGCAGCGGCAGGAGGCAAGGTGCAGCACGAGCACGGTGCTGCCGATCCCCGGGCCGAGGGCCAGCAGCAGCAGCACGGCCACGGTGACAGCCGCCCATGCCGGGACGGCGATCGTGCGCTTTGCCACGGCAGGCAGGCTACTAGGCGGCCAGCTGGCGCTGGGTGCGGATGCGCTGGCGGTCAGCGGAGCTGAGCCCGCCGTAGATCATCTTGTCGCTGCCCGGCAAGGCGAGCGACCAGGCCAGGCACGCGGGCCGCACCGGGCAGGCGAGGCAGACGTGAACGGCAGCCTCGCGCAGGCTCGGGCGGTTGCTCGACCACCAGCCCGGATCGCC
>Ga0126371_10003697_pt1 | contig 13429 bp, 16 predicted proteins | sample PanSoiMetaPlot_4_FD_110145 | JGI IMG/M metagenome (GOLD analysis project Ga0126371, IMG submission 110145) | Tropical forest soil microbial communities from Panama - MetaG Plot_4 | ecosystem: Environmental > Terrestrial > Soil > Tropical forest > Bulk soil | place: Panama | collected 2016-02-17
TCATTGGGATGCGAGGTGATGACGAGCGAGTTCTGCTTGCCATGGATCGAAACCGGGACGCTCACCGACATCGTCTCGGGGTGAATCAGCGTGACGAACCAGGCCGGCGGCGCGCGCGGATCGTCGCTCTCGGCACGCCGATCCCTTGGGCGTTCCGGGGCCGCGGCATCCTGTAACGCGATGCTGACATGGCGCAGCCGGCTGAGGTCGCCCGTGATCCGGTTCAATCGCGCATCCGGGTCCGGCGCCTCGTTCAGATCGGCGACGATCATCTCGATGAACTCGCGCGCCAGGCGGATGACGCTTTGATCCTCGGCCTGAACGCGCGGTCCCGCCTCCAGCACAAGGCGGGCGATATTGACCGTAAGACCGAGCGCAAGAACGAGCGCGAGCAACAGGTTGATCCGCGCACGTAGGGAAAGTCTTTGCCACATGGGATTCGTCCACGACAGCGTCACAATCGCGGCCTCATCATTTGAGAGCGTTGACAGATAAATAACCGGCCTATCTAATCGAACGTACAGCAACATCGCCTGGGATGCATGACCCGACGGGGGTAAGCGTCGTGACAGCATCCGTGCTTGCCTTCAGTCTGGTGCGCTGCAACAATGAGATTGGAGCGAACGACCGGGACCCAGCCAATGCGCGTACTCATCGTTGATGATCATCCCATCGTCGCTTCGGGCTGCCGAGCCGTGCTGGCCGGCGAGCCCGACGAAATAGAGCTGTTGGAAGCATCCGACGCCGAGAGTGGCGAGCGCGTCTTTGCCGCAGAGCAGCCGGATATCTGCGTTATTGATATCAATCTGCCGACCGTGTCGGGATTCGAACTGGCGCGGCGCATCCTCGCGCGCGTTGCGTCGGCCCGCATCATCATGTTCAGCATGAATGACGATCCGGTCTTCGCCGCGCGCGCCATCGAGGTGGGTGCCAAGGGTTATGTCTCGAAGACCGGCGACCCCTGCGATCTCGTCGAGGCGATCCGCCAGGTCGGCAAGGGCGAGACCTACCTGCCGCCCGCCATCGCGCGCCGCATCGCCTTCGCGGGCCCAGCTTTTGCGCAAAGCCCGCTGTCGAAGCTGACCTCGCGCGAAATGGAAATCTTGCGTCTGCTCGGCGCCGGCAAGAGCCTTTCCGAGATCGCGTGGCTCGTGCACTCCTCCTACAAGACGGTCGCCAACACGTCCTCGATCATGCGCCAGAAGCTTGGCGTGCGCAGCTCGGTCGAGCTGGTCAAACTGGCCATCGAGAACGGCGTCGCTTGAAGCGCCCCACCCATTTCACATCATTTCCGTTCGGGATCGATCATGACGATGCAAACCGTTTCAACGAACAAGTCGCATGGCGGCATCCAGGGCGTGTACAAGCATGCGAGTGACGAGACCAAGACCGACATGACCTTTTCGGTTTTTGTGCCTCCACACAAGGACGGCGCAAAGCTGCCGGTGGTGTGGTATCTGTCCGGCCTGACCTGCACGCAGGCCAACGTCACCGAGAAAGGCGAATTTCGCAAAGCGTGCTCCGATCTCGGACTGATCTTTGTCGCGCCGGACACCAGCCCGCGCGGCGCTGACGTTCCCGGCGATCCCGCCAATGCCTATGATTTCGGGCTCGGCGCGGGCTTTTATGTCGATGCGACCGAAGCGCCCTTTGCAAAGAACTTTCGGATGTGGAGTTACGTGACCGAGGAATTGCCGAAGCTCGTCGCCGAACATTTCCCGGTCGATGCGGCACGGCAATCCATTCTCGGCCACTCCATGGGCGGGCATGGCGCGTTGACGGTGGCGCTGCGCAACCCAAATCGCTATCGCGCGGCCAGCGCGTTTGCGCCGATCGTCGCGCCATCGCAAGTGCCCTGGGGCAACAAGGCGCTGGGCGGCTATCTCGGCACGAACAAGGCCGCCTGGCGTAAGCACGACACCGTCGCGCTGATCGAGGACGGCGCGAAGTTCTCGGGCTTCCTGGTCGACTATGGCGATGCCGACCAGTTCCTGACCGAGCAGCTTCGCCCCGAGCTGTTGCAGGCGGCCTGCGAGAAGGCTGGCATTCCACTCACCCTGCGCCGACAGAGCGGCTATGATCACAGCTATTATTTCATCTCGACGTTCATGGCCGGTCATCTGCACTGGCATGCCGAACGGCTGAGGGCATAACGATGGCGAATCCGCTGTTGAAAGGCATCCCTCCGGCGCATCCAGGAGCGATCTTGCGCGAGGATGTGCTCCCCGCGCTCGGCAAGCCGAAGACCGAAATCGCAACGCTGCTCGGCGTGTCCAGGCAGACTCTTTACGACATCCTGGCCGAAAGGCAGCCGGTGACACCCGCCATGGCTCTCAGGCTTGGCAAGCTCCTCGGCAATGGCCCTGATTTGTGGCTCAACCTGCAGCGGAAGCATGACCTGCACGCCGCCGAACGTGAGCTGGCGAAAGAGATTGCCAAAATCCCAACCCTGTCGGCGGCCTAACGGCGTCCACGCAAACACGTTCCGGTTTGTAAGGTTCAAGGGAAAACCGCTATTACCCCGCAACGATTGCGAGGCATCCTTTTCCGCATCATGCTCTATTGCGGCGCGGGTGCACCGTAGTTGGGGGCGAGCAGCCGGTTGCGCACGAGATAGTTCATCGCACGCGACCAGGATTCATCGGTGTTGCCGCGCATGTCGGTGCTGGCAGCTGCGACGAGCTGGCCCGTACGAACGTCGCGCACATAAATATTAATGTTGAGAATGAGGTTTGAGACCTTCTGCACGACGCCGGTGATGACGAGATCGGCGCCGAGCTTTTCGCCGAAACGCACATCGCAACCACCGCAAGCCTGCAGATTGCTGCCGTGCGCCGCAGCATTCACCGGCGCGATGTCGATGACCTGGAACCTGCCGGACGCGGAGAGATCGTTGCGCAATTGGTCGCCCGCATGAAGCAGGCGGTCATGCTCGTCGGAACGAGGTCCGTACATCTCGCCCTGCAGGCTGGTATCGACCAGCTCGAAATCGAACACCGCGACTTTCGGCGGATCGGCGGAAGCCGGCGTTGGGCTCACGAGCGTGAGAACCAAGACGATGAACGGCATTTTCATGATTACGATTCCGCAACAATTAACGAAAGGGAGACCGACAAAAAGTGGGGTTTGCAAGCTAGGACAATTCGGTCATGTTGCAAGCCGTAAGGTCCGGCGCGCGAGTACTTGTCACGGGCCATTATTGCCGCCATCGCCGGCCAAGGCGAGGAGGACTGTTTGGGAGGAACCATGATCCGCCGGTGGATCTGTGCGATCGGCTTCAGCATCGCAGCGACGCAGGCGCTCGCGGCGGATCCTGTCGAGATCGGCATCGGCTATCTCGGCCATGCCGGCGTCCGATCGACATTGTCGCTGGTGCAGCAGCCCGCGGACAATGACGGCATCGCGGGCGCGCACCTTGCGATCGAGGACAACAACACCACCGGCAAATTCCTCAACCAGCACTTCACGCTGCAGGAGGTCCGCCTCAAGGAGGGCGAGGACGTCGCGCAAGCCGCATCGGCGCTTGCCGAGCACAATGGCTTCATCATCGCCGACCTTCCGCCGGACGCGCTGCTGAAGGCCGCAGACGCGCTGCGCGATCGCGGAACGGTGCTCCTGAACGCCGGCGCGATCGACGACAGTCTGCGCGAGCAGGATTGCCGCGCCAATATCATTCATGTCGCGCCCACTCGCTCGATGCTTGCCGACGCGCTCGCGCAATATCTGGTGTGGAAGCAGTGGAAGCGCTGGTTCCTGGTGGTCGGCTCGCACGACAAGGACAAGCTTTTTGCCGACGCGCTGCGCCGCGCGGCAACCCGCTTCGGCGGCAAGATCGTGCAGGAAAAAACCTTCGAGGATACCGGCGGCGCGCGCCGCACCGACAGCGGCGTGACATTGATTCAGCGGCAAATGCCGGTCTTCACCCAGCAGGTGCCTGCTTATGACGTGCTGCTTGCGGCCGACGAGAGCGAAGTCTTCGCATCCTATCTGCCCTACCGAACCTGGGACCCGCGCCCGGTCGCGGGCTCCGCCGGCCTCGTGCCGACGAGCTGGGATGCGGCGCAGGACCAGTGGGGCTCCACGCAATTGCAGAACCGCTTCGTGAAATTGAATTCGCGGCACATGACCGCACTCGACATGCAGGCCTGGACGGCGGCGCGCATGATCGGCGAAGCTGCGTCGCGCGTGAATTCCGGCGATCCGAAGGCGATGCTCAATTTTCTGAAGGGACCGGATTTTTCCGTCGCCGCGTTCAAGGGCCAGCGCCTGACCCTGCGTGACTGGAACCTGCAGCTTCGCCAACCGATCCTGCTGGTCGACGGCCGCATGGTCGTCTCGGTGTCGCCGCAGGAAGGCTTCCTGCATCAGGTTTCGGAACTCGATACGCTCGGCGTCGATCGCCCGGAGACAAAATGCAAGCTGCACTGAAAATGAGAACAACAAGCATGTGGCGCCGCTGCCTTCTCTTCGGACTGGGCGCCTCCCTTGCCACCTCTCTTGCCGCCGCGACGCCCGCGCGCGCCTACACCGCCTATGTGTCGAACGAAAAGGGCAACACCGTCTCGGTGATCGATACCGACAATTGGACCGTCACCAAGACGATCAAGGTCGGACAGCGGCCGCGCGGCATCGAATTCACCCGCGACGGAAAGTCGGTCATGGTCGCGGTCGGCGACGACGACACGATCCAGGTGATCGACACAAAAAAGCAGGAGGTCGTGGACACGCTGCCCTCCGGGCCCGATCCTGAATTGTTCACCCAGGATGCCGCCGGGAAGATCCTCTATGTCGCCAACGAGAACGACAACACGGTGACCGTCATCGATCTGGAAAAGCGCGCCCGGCTCGGCGACATCCAGGTCGGCGTCGAGCCCGAGGGCATGACGGTCAGTCCGGACGGCAAGATCTTGATCAATACGTCCGAGACCACCAACATGGCGCATTTCATCGACACGTCGACGCGCAAGATCGTCGGCAATGTGCTGGTCGATGCAAGGCCACGCTTTGCCGAGTTCAAGCCCGACGGCTCCGAATTGTGGGTGTCGTCCGAAATCGGCGGCTCGGTGTCGATCATCGACCCGGTCAAGCATGTCGTCACCGGCAAGATCAATTTCGAGATCCCCGGTCTGCGGCGCGAGGCGATCCAGCCGGTCGGCATCGGCATGACCAAGGACGGCAAGACGGCTTTCGTCGCGCTCGGTCCCGCCAACCGCGTCGCCATCGTCGATGCGACCAGCCACAAGGTGACGAAATATCTTCTGGTCGGGCAGCGCGTCTGGCACATGGCCTTCACGCCGGACGAAAAATATCTGCTGGTCACCAACGGCGTCTCCAACGACGTTTCCGTCATCGACGTTGCCGCGCAGAAGGTGATCAAGACCATCCAGGTCGGCGAACTGCCCTGGGGCATTACGATTGAGCCATAACATTGAGCCATGACATTGAACCATGACAGCGATTGACGCGATAACCTCCGGCGGCGTCGGCCCGGATAGCTCTCCCCGCCAGGATCCTGGCGGCGTGCCCGCACTGTCCATCCAGGGCGTCAGCCATTCCTATGGTCCGCGGCGCGCGCTGATCGATGTCAGTTTCGCGGTCGCGCCGGCGAGCTTCACGGCGCTGCTCGGCCTCAACGGCGCCGGCAAGAGCACGCTGTTCTCCCTCATCACCCGCCTGTTCGGAATCCAGAGCGGACGCATCGGCATTTTCGGCCACGACATCAGCCGCGCGCCGAGCGAGGCGCTGCGGCTGCTCGGCGTCGTGTTCCAGCCGCGCACGCTCGATCTCGATCTCTCGCTGAAACAGAATCTGCTCTATCACGCGGCCCTTCATGGCATCTCAAGGCGCGAGGCGAGCCTGCGCAGCCAGGAGGTGCTGGCGCGCATCGGGCTTGCCGACCGCGCCGCCAGCAAGGTGCGCGACCTCTCCGGCGGCCAGATGCGGCGATTGGAAATCGCGCGGGCGCTGCTGCATCGGCCACGCCTGCTGCTGCTCGACGAGGCAACCGTCGGGCTCGACGTCAAGGCCCGCGCGGACATCCTGAGCCACGTTCGCCAACTCGTCGCCGAGCAGGGCATTGGCGTGCTGTGGGCGACGCATCTGTTCGACGAGATCAATTCCAGCGACGAGCTCGTCGTCCTGCATCAAGGCAAGGTGCTCGCGCAAGGGACCGTCGCGCGGGTCATTGCGGACGCCGGCGCGCAGGACATCAACGCCGCCTTCGCGCGGCTGACCGCCGCGGTCGCAGACAATGGGAGCGCCGCGCCATGAGCGTCACCACGGCCGGCGAGCACAGAAGCGGCTTCTCGCTTGGCGAATATCTGACCTGCCTCAACGGCATCGTCTGGCGGGAGGCGCTGCGCTTCCTGCATCAGCGCGAGCGCTTCGTCTCGGCGCTGGTGCGGCCCTTGGTCTGGCTGTTCATCTTCGCCGCCGGCTTCCGCCAGGTGCTGGGCATCTCGATCATCCCGCCCTATGAGACCTACATCCTCTACGAGGTCTATATCGCGCCCGGCCTGATGGCGATGATCCAGCTCTTCAATGGCATGCAGTCCTCGCTGTCGATGGTCTATGACCGCGAGATGGGGAACATGCGCACGCTTCTGGTGAGCCCGCTGCCGCGCTGGTATCTGCTGTCCTGCAAGCTGCTCGCGGGGACCGCGGTGTCGCTGCTGCAGGTCTACGCCTTCCTGCTGATCGCCTGGTTCTGGGATATCACGCCGCCGCCGATCGGCTATCTCACCGTGCTGCCGGCACTGATCCTCTCCGGACTGATGTTGGGCGCACTCGGCATGCTGATCTCCTCCGGCATCAAGCAATTGGAGAATTTCGCCGGCGTGATGAACTTCGTGATCTTCCCGATGTTCTTTGCCTCGTCCGCGCTCTATCCGCTCTGGCGCGTGCAGGAAGGCAGCCCGATGCTTTACTATGTCTGCCAGTTCAATCCCTTCACCCATGCGGTGGAATTGATCCGCTTTGCGCTGTACGGCCAGATCAACTGGATCTCGCTCGCGGTCGTCGCCGGCTGCACCGCGGTTTTCATGATCGGCGCGATCCTCGCTTACGATCCCTCACGCGGCCTCAGCCGCCGTGGCCCCGCTGGAGGCGAGACATGAACCGAAGACTGTCAATTGCGGCTCTCCTCGCCGTCGCGGCGTCCACCGGCGCGGCGTTCGCCGCCGATCCGCGCTATCCTGACTGGCCGTGCGCGCAGGCCAAAGTGCCGGACATCTCGGTCGCCGCCGTTTGGGCGGGACCGCCGCTCGACGACGTCCGCGAGAAATGGAAGGACGACCCCAAGATCAACGCGCTGGTCGCGAAACTGTCAGCACGGCGGACTCCACTGGATGAAGCCGAGAAGGCGGTCACGGAATTCATGTCCGGCACGGCGGCAGGCGAGAAGGCCACGGCCGGCAAGCTCCTGTTCGCGGGATTGTTCGAAGCACTCAACGCGCAGCGTTCGTCGGTCATGAACGGCCTCGAGCGCGTGACCCGCAAGCAGCGCGAGGCGGCCGACAAGATCCGCGCCGACACGGTCGCGCTGCAGGAGATGCAAAGCTCGGCGTCGCCCGATCAGGCCAAGGTCGACGAGCTCGGCAATCAGCTCACCTGGGAAACGCGGATTTTCGAGGACCGGCGGCGCGTGGTCAAATTCGTCTGCGAGGTTCCGACGGCAATCGACCAGCGGCTGTTCGCGCTCGGCCGCGCGATCCAGCAGGACATGGAATAGCTGGCGCCGCCTCTCGGCTGGGGCAGGCTCAAGATCAGAATCAGGCCGCAAAAGCGCCCGGTTGCGCCCCTATTAGGCTCGCGGGAACCAAATCCATCTCTTACCTGTTGTGCCTGACAACCTCGAAACCGGGAGGCCTCGATGAAAGCAGCAAAGATCATTTTGGGGAGTCTTGCGGCCACAATCGTGACCATGTCTGGGGCTTTCGCTCAGCAGACCATGACGGGAATGATTACCCAGATCGACAGGCTGAACGGTACGATCGCAATCCAGCAGACGCAAAGCGGCACTGTCGGAGCGAACAGCGGCGGTCCGCAGAACTTCAAGGTGGACACCAAGCTGCTCGAGAACTTCCATGCCGGCGACAGGGTGAACTTCGCCGCCGCCGAAAACGGCGGCGCCAAGACGATCACCAAGCTTGAAAAGCAGTAATTTCGCAAAACCGTGAGACGATATGGGCAGCGACGATATCGGCCGGCGAGGACATCATTTCTCCTCGTCGGCCCTCGGCTCCGGTTGCGATTGATCGAGCGGCAAATCGGCGCGCTCCCACCCATCGGTCCCTTCCGGATACCAGGCGACGTTCGGATATCCATAGGAGAGCGCGCGTTTGGCCGCATTCCACGACATCCAGCAATCGGCCTGGCAATAGATCACGAGCTGCGCCTGCCTGTTGCCGCCTGACGCATGCGCGAGGCCTTGCCGCAGATAGGCCTCCGTCGGCGCCGCCAGCGCGCCGTAGCCGGTGTCCGGCAACCACATGCTACCGGGAATGTTGGACCGCGGCTTGTCGCGCCAGACCGTGCCTTCCGGCAAATTCTTCGGCTTGGGCGGGCGCGGCAGCACGTCGATGAAGATGCCGCTCTTGGCGCGCCAGATCGCCTCGGCCTCCTGGGTGGACAGCACGCGCGCGCCCGACAATGTTGCTGGAACCGGCGCACGGTAGTTTTCGGTCCGGTAGCCGTCAGGCTCGGAAATCTGCTGCTGCGCAAGCGACGGAACGGCAAGCACGAGCGACGCGAGGACAACGGCTGCACGCGCCCAAATCATATCGACGTCGTCATATCAAGTGCGTCATATTAAGTGCGTCCATGGCGACCGCTTCATGGCGATTTCGCCGCCGCCTCGGCGCCGATCGGTTTGTCGTTCTCATCCAGCAGCGGCACGCCGAAATCGAGCAGGATCTTGTTGATCTCCGGCTGGTTCTCCTGGATGAGCCGGTTGAGCTGCCGCTTCCAGTTCTGATCCGCCGCGCGGACGCCCATGCCGATGCGATAGACCAGTTTCGGGCCGGCGGTTTCCTTGACCAGCGGCGTCACCTGCAGCGGTGTTGCCGCGTGCTTGGCATAGAAGCCGGCCATCGGTCCCCAGAGAATGCCGGCATCGATCGCGCCTGAGTTCAAGTCGTCGATCATGGCCTGGGCGGACGAATCGACGCGCGTATCGATCATCAGCGGATATGGCTTGGCGTTTGCCATGAGGCCTGCTGCCGCCATGTTGGTGGCGGGCGGCGTGCCGGCAACGATGCCGATATGCTTGCCCTTCAACTGCTCGTCCTCGAGCGTCCTAACATCGTCAAGCCCGCTGCCCTTCTTCGTGATGAGCGCATAGGCCGTGCGGTAATAGGGATTGGTGCCTTGGGCGAGGTCATCACCTTGCGGAAAGCCCATGATGACGTCGCAGCGATGTGAACCAAGCGTCACGCGGACGAAGCCGGTCGCCTGCGGGAAGTACATGTAGTCGAGCTTCTTTTGAAGCTTCGCGGCAAATAGTTCGGCGAGCTTGTTCTCGAACCCCTCGCCCTTCTCGTTGGAGAACGGCATGTTGCGCGGGTCGGCGCAGACCCGCAAGACCTTGGGATCGACGAGTTCGATGGACAAGTCCGTGCTGTCATTGGTCTGCGCGCGCGCAACGCCGTGACCCGCCAGAACAGCGGCGACCGCGACAAGCCAAACCAACGGGCAGCGATGGAGCGCAAAAGATGTCATCGCTGATATTCTTTCTAATCAAGTGAAATTGGGATGTTCAAAAATGCTATGCTGACCGACAGGAGCGTGCAACAGGAATAATCCGCGAAAAGATGCCACGCGTGTTGCGGCGCAAACATTACTGAAATTTAAAAAATTTCTGAAGTTTACTTATGAGGGAACGTAGAGCTGCGAGCGTAGCGCCGCTCGGTGCGGTGTTGAGATGAAGACAAGAAATATGATCAGCCGTCTGTCTATTGTTGCCGTCGCCCTGCTCGGCGCATTCGCGACACTCGCGCGGGCCCAGGAGAAAGCGCTGCCTGTCAGCGAAGCTGCCCCGGGCGTATTCGTCCATATCGGCGAAACCGCGCTGATGACGCGTGACAATGACGGCGCGATCGCCAATGTCGGCTTTGTCATCGGCGAGAACGCGGTGGCCGTCATCGACACCGGCGGAAGCGTACGCGAGGGACGGCAATTGCTCGCAGCGATCCGTGCACGCACCGACAAGCCGGTCCGCTATGTCATCAACACCCACAGCCATCCGGATCATATCTTCGGCAACGCCGCCTTCGCGAAAGACGGGACGACCTTCGTCGGCCATAAGAATCTGCCACGCGCGCTCGCGACCCATGGATCGTACTATATCGACGCATTCCGCCGCACGATGGGCGACGAGTTGATCGATGAGGTCCGCATCGTGCCGCCGACGCTGCTGGTCGATGACGGTCGCAAGCTTGATCTTGGCGGCCGGCAGCTCGCTCTGCGCGCCTGGCCCACCGCGCATAGCGACAGCGACCTGACCGTGTTGGATGAACGGACCGGGACTCTGTTCGCGGGCGATCTCCTGTTTCGCGACCACATCCCGGTACTGGACGGCAGCATTCGCGGCTGGTTGAAGACGCTCGGCGAACTCAATGGCTTCCCCGCGCAGCGCGTGGTTCCCGGTCATGGGCCTGTCAGCGAATGGCCGGCGGCGCTCGCCGATGAACGCCGCTATCTCGACACGCTGGTGTCGGATGTTCGCACCTTCGTCGCGCGCGGCGTCCCGATCAAGGCGGCGGCGGAGACCGCCGCGGTCTCCGAGCGGCCACAATGGAAGCTGTTCGACGACTACAATGCGCGTAACGCCACGGCCGCTTTTTCCGAAATTGAATGGGAATAACCGGGCCAATGTCCTATATTGACGCCATCCTCGCGAAGGGCGCGACCATGCCAAGAACCTTTCAAAGAACCTTTCAAAGCACCTTTCAAAGAAGCTTTCAAAGCACCTTTCTTCGTCTGCTCTGCTTCGCGGCCATTCTGGGTGCCTCATTCGGTGTGCGCGTCGCTGCCGCGGCGACGCCGGAAGCTTATGATCCGTGGCCGGGTCTTGTTCAGGACATCTTCAACAATCGTCCGATGAATGACGGCGATGACGTGATTGGTATCGAGATGCCTTACCGCGCCGAGGACGCGGCGATCGTCCCCGTCACCCTGCGCAACAAGCTCGCGGCGACCGATGATCGCCGCGTCGTCTCGATTACGCTTGTCATCGACCAGAATCCCGCGCCGATGGCGGCGAAATTCGAATTGGGCCAGAACGCCAGAGTCTCGGAAATCTCGACGCGGGTTCGTGTCAACAACTACACCGACGTTCATGCGGTGGCTGAGCTGAGCGACGGCAAGCTCTATGTCGTCAAGACTTACGTGAAGGCGTCAGGCGGCTGCTCGGCGCCGGCTGCCAAGAATCCGGACGAAGCCAACAACCGGATTGGCCAGATGCGCTACCGGCAGTTTGCGCGGCCCGCCGAGGGGCCGGTCAGCGGCGTCCGCGAAGCCCAGATCATGATCGGGCATCCCAACAATTCCGGGCTGCAGATGGATCAGGTCACGCAGCTCTATATTCCGGCATTCTTCGTCAACGAACTGCACCTGTGGCAGGACAACAGCCTCGTGCTGGCGATGGAAGGCGGGATTTCGATTTCCGAAAACCCCAATATCCGCTTCACCTATGTCTCGAATGGCGCGAAGCAGTTTCGCGCCGAAGCGAAGGATACACAGGGGCATCTCTTCCAGCACGAATGGAACGTCGACGATTCCGGCATCTGATGCGGAGACGGATCTAGAGCGCGATGCGTTTAGGTGGAACCGTTATCGCGCTCTAGCTCTTTGTTTGAGCATGATCTTTTCGGAAAACCGGTTTCCACTTTTCCGGATCATGCTCTAGCCCCAGCTTAAAAGCACCGCACCTCCGCCTCGGCCTGCGCGCGCCTGAGATCGCTGAGCGCGTTTGCGGCTTGTTCGGAACTGCGAAACTCCGTGCCGAGATTGCCGCGCACCTGCGACATGCTGAGCACCGTTTCGGCCGTGACATAGCGTTCATAGGGAATGAGCGAAGCGACCACATCGATCGAGCAGGAACATTGCTCGATCGCCTGCCGCGTCTCGCCATTGGCCTTTATGCAGCCATAGACATATTCGGCCCGCGCCGCCGTCGGATAGTCGTTGACCTCCTCGGCACGCGCGACCATCGCGGTCGCCGTCAGCACAATGGCCGCGGCGACAAAACGTCGTACCGATCCGACGAGACTCATCATCTTCCTCCAGATGCCAAACTTCGAACCTATGCTATGAGTGTGTTTAACGAAAACAAGACGCTTTAGGGAAATGGCTCACGCGATGATGAAGCATCTCTTTGGTATTGTGCTGGGCACGATCATCCTTGCAGTCGCGCCGGTCGCATCGAGTTGCGCCACGGAGACCGTCCGTGTTGCGGTGCAAAAGACCGGAACATTTGCTTGGGAACTCGCCGTCATCCGCGCCCACGGCCTCGACCGCGAGGCGAACATTTCGATCGACGTTTCCGAGCTTGCAAGCACCGAAGCCGGCAAGATCGCGCTTCGCGCGGGAAACGCGGATCTTATCCTCTCCGATTGGCTGTGGGTGTCGCGCGAACGCTCGCTCGGCGCCAAGCTCGCATTCTATCCCTATTCCAGCGCACTCGGCGCCGTTATGGTGCCTGCGTCATCGCCGATCAGGAGCCTTGCCGACATCAGGGGCCGCAAGCTTGCGGTGGCCGGCGGGCCGATCGACAAGAGCTGGCTGCTGCTGCAGGCGCAGGCAAAGCGCGACGGCATCGACCTGAAATCGGATGCGACGATCGTCTATGGCGCCCCGCCCTTGCTTGCAGCCAAGATGGCGGGCGGCGAAATGGATGCCACCGTCAATTTCTGGAATTTCTGCGCCGTGCTGGAGGCCAAGGGTTTTCGGCGCCTCGTCGGCATCGAGGACCTGCTGCCGAAACTCGGCGCCAAGGACCGCATCGCCATGGTCGGCTACGTCTTCGACGAGAACTGGGGCAATGCTCACCGCGATCTGCTGAGGCGCTTCCTTGCAGTGACGAGCAAGGCGAAGGACATCCTGTCGACTTCGGATGCGGATTGGGAGACGATTGCACCGCTCACGGGAGCATCCGATCCGGCCACGCTGCGCGCCTATCGCGATCGATATCGCGAAGGAATCCCGCGTCGTGCGATTGCCGATGAAGAGGCCGATGCGCGGGTGCTCTATCGCGTGCTGGCCGAGGCCGGCGGACGCGATCTCGTCGGCACCGCGCAGGAGCTCGCGCCAGGGACGTTCTATCACCCCGCGCCGGGAGAATGAGGTGCTGCGTCTTCTGTCCTTTACCGTGTTCCTTGCCACGTGGTGGATCGCAGCGCTCTTTGTCGGCAATGCGAAGCTGCCGGCGCCA
>Ga0126371_10003698_pt1 | contig 13423 bp, 14 predicted proteins | sample PanSoiMetaPlot_4_FD_110145 | JGI IMG/M metagenome (GOLD analysis project Ga0126371, IMG submission 110145) | Tropical forest soil microbial communities from Panama - MetaG Plot_4 | ecosystem: Environmental > Terrestrial > Soil > Tropical forest > Bulk soil | place: Panama | collected 2016-02-17
CCCACCTGTTACCGTACAAGTCTTCGAAGACCGCTACCATTCCGTATTCTTCTTGTTTTGGCTCTCGTACGAATCTCACACCTTTTGCTTTCATCGTGTTGTAGTCGCGCCAGAAGTCGTCGGGTGCAGGAAGAGGAAGACGCGGCCTCCGGTTTGATTGCCGATGCGGGATACCTCATCCGTGTTCGAGGCTTTTGCCAGCAAAAGTTGCGTGCTGCGGGAATGCTTCGGCGCGACTAAGACCCAACGTTTGGCGCGGCCCTCGCGGTCTTTCGACGGAGTGTCCTCGACCAGGTCGAAGTCTAGCGATTGGGTGAAGAAGGCTATAGCCTCGTCGTAGTCGCGGACCACGAGAGTCATATGGGCGATGGTCTGGCGCATGTCAGTGTCCATTCCCGTGTTCTAACGCTGGTTTCGCTGCTGAATCGCTTTCTCGGTCTCTTGGGCTTGCTGGCGGACGTCGTTTGAGATATCCGCGAGATCGCGTTCGTACGGGCGGATCGCGGGAAGGTCGTCTGGTTGGCCTACCAAGTACAGAGCGCGGAGGGCCTCCCAGACTTGCTCAGAGCCGGGGTCGATGACTGCAACTTCTCCGCCGGCATTTACCTTTGCGCCTGTCTGGGCCACCGAGCGGATACGGCCCGGAATGGGGGAGCGGATCTCCGTCGGCGACCCCTCAGCGGAAAGTTTTGCGACTAGTCCTCCCTGATGGATGGCCGTGCCGGGGCGGTCTGCGTCGACGATTGTGCCAGCGTTAGGGGCGCTCAGTTGTGCGGGCTGAAGCAGGGCGATGATTTGCGGACGGCCGGTTGAGTCTCCGAAGCGGACCAGCGAAAGTGCGGCGTTGCCTCGTACCATCGGCGAGCTGTCCTGCAGCATCTTCAGAAGAGTTTCGTGGAAGCCTGCGCCCGAGATGTCCTGGCCCATGACCCAGGCATCGGTGTTTCGAACTTCTTCTACCGGATAGGTGGCCAGACGTAGCAGATCGGGATACCACTGCTTTGTTGAGGCATCTTTGTGACTCATCCGATCTCCCAGTTGCACGAGCGCGTGCTGGATATGACGGGGCTTCTTGTCGTCGCGGAGATATTCGGTTAGTTGCTGGTCTGATAGGTGGCGACCGAACCAGGTGTTCCACCAGAACAGGAAAGGCATGGCTACGATGAGCCATCCGGTAGCGAAGAAGAGAATCTTTTGGGTGCGGGAGATCGAACGCTTGGAACGAGCCAGTGTGCCCTCGTTTGAAGATTCTTGCAGATCGGAATCAGGCTGCGGACTCTGGGGAGTAGTTTCCGGCTCGAGAGGCATGGAATCTGATCACGAAAATATAACAGAAAGGACTCATTGTAGGGACGAAACCAAGTTATTCCTGCCGCAGCATATACCACGAGCTCAAGCCGAGGAGAATCAGCGTTCCGGTCGAAGCGAGGAGGATCATGGAATCATTTGCCATGAAGGGCCAAAGCTTCGGGGCAAAAGCAACGTTGAAGTTCAAACCTCCCGACCACGAAGAGGCCATTTGTCTGACCACTGGCAGCACCAGGCGGAACCATGGAGAGCAGGCGAAAGCGATTACGGCAATAATCTTCATGAAACGGATGGGCCGCAACACAATACGCACGACTTCTTGAGTTGCTCTCAAATTCGCTTTCGCCCATATGAGTCCCGCATCCGGCATGGGGATTTGTTCATGTTCCGCAAGCGTGTCCCCCCTCTGCAAAAACTCCGTGACAAGCGACACTTCCGCGCAAGCTGCGCACTGACGAGCATGCGAAGCGATCTCGGGGTCGATGGTCCCAGCGCGGACAGCTGCTGCGGTTTGATCTTCTCGTTCGCAGATCGATCGATTCATTTGGAGGTCCTCGTTTCTACAGAGGTGCCCGCGCGAATCAAATTGGCCAGCTTGCGCCGGGCGCGAAGCAGCAGCAGACGCACACTCGTGCTGCGCAGACCCGTGAGTGCGGCGATTTCCTTGTGATTGGATCCCTCGACGTAGGCGAGCCATAACAACTGCCGCTCGCGCATTTTCAATTGCTGAAAAGCCTTCCGCAGTCCGAGCTGGCTCTCCAACTGGAAGGAGCGAGCGGCGGGTTCAGGAGAGTTCTCTGGTATTGGGCTTTCCTGATGGCGACGCCAGCGATCGCGCACCAGGTTGGTCGCGATTCGGAATACATAACTCCGCTGCTCGGCCTCGCCCATTTTCGGGAGCTTGCTCGAAAGGAATCGGCAATAGGCTTCCTGCATCAAATCCTCGGCAACTGGACGTTCTCCTGTGACTCTCAGCAAATAGGCGAAGAGCCTGGGCGCCGACTGTTCGTAAAACAGACGGAAGGAGGCTTCGTCCATCCGAAGTCTGCTTTCCGCAGAGCGAACTAAGTCCTGTGGGCCAGACACACGGTCCAGACACAGCACCGGAGGTTGTGATGCTGCCGGCATCGTAAGCGCGTATTACGAGTGTGAGCCGTCCAACAATCCAAAGGATCTTGAGAGAAAATATGAGGCCACCGCTGAGAAGCCAAAGCCAAGGCCTACGGCGATGCCGAGTGCTCCGAGCACGGTGAAGCCGTCGGTACTTTGAGTGTTTACGGAAACGTGGTTGCGCAGCCACAGCATGGCGCTCCCGAAGCAGAACAGAATGATGCCAGCCTGCAAGGCGCCGATGATCTTGCCGAACGGCGCCTGCGAGACGACGCGTTCTACCTTCAAAGATTCGAGCAGTTGCCGTCCGGCATCGGTTTGGGCGTAGGCCAGCAGGTCCTGACCTGATCCGACTTTCTCCAGCAGTTTCGTCTGTACTTCTGCCTGGAGTCTGGCAATTTTGTACCGCCGAAAGGTGGTGAAGATTACCCACACGAACCAACCGAACATGCACGGCACGGTTACGGCCACGATATAGTCTGTGCTCATTGTTTCCTCACGCGAGTCGAATTGTCCGCGCCACGCGGTCGCGGTCAACCCTTATAACGTTTCGCAGGGCGTCTGGTTAACAGTACGAAAAAAATAAGGTGGAGGTTCGGGGGATCGGGGTTACCTTCAACGCGCAAAAACTGAACCCCGAAGATCGGTGAGTAGAGCTGCAGAGGTCGCAGAGAAGCGGTTAGTCTACATCCGCATCCAGGACTCGTTCTTGTTCGAGGTAATACGACATGGCGTATTGGGCTAAAAGCGGCGTCTGAAGGCGGATTTCGGCGCCAATCCATTCTCCTTTGGCGTGAGGGGCATCGGGAGTGTGATTGCAGCGGCCGCCGCTGCCGAATTGTGGGCCGAAATCGGCGGATTGGATTTGGTCAAATTGGCGGATTTGTTTCCAGGCTTCGTCGCCAACTGTGCCAGAGACATCGATTTTTAGCTTCAGGACCGACATTTCGGCTCACCACAGAGGACACGGGGGAACACAGGGGACAACCCATTTCCCTTTAGCTGTGCGGGAACCACTGGTAAAGCATGAAATAGACGATCACGCCAGTGATTGACACGTACATCCAGAGGGGCCAGGTCCAGCGGGCTATGGCGCGATGCTTATCGTAACGCGCGCGAAGGCCGCGGGTCAGCGTGATTATCGCAAGGGGAACTATGACCATCGCCAGCGTCACGTGAGAGATTAGAATTGCGAAATAGACTGGGCGCGACCATCCCTCGCCCAAGAAGAGAATATTGCCGACCTTCCAGTGAAAGAACAAATAGCAGCCTAGGAATAGTGCTGATGCAGCGACTGCCGCAATCATGCAAATTCGGTGGGCGGCGATGCGTCCCCTGGCGATCAGAACGCGGCCGGTCAACAGCAGGACAGCGCTGGTGCCATTGAGACTGGCGTTGAGCGCAGGGAAGTAGGCGTATTGTTCGGCAATCATGCCGCCGGCCTCGTGGTGCGCCGGTTTGCCATCAGCAAGGCCAGTCCGAACATTACCAGTGAAAACAGCACCAACGTCGCCATTGCGGACTTTAGGGCGAAGCTATGTCCCTCGGATGGATAGAGCACCCAGCGCAGCGCCGATACCCCGTAGGTCAATGGATTGAGATGCATGATGGCGCGAATCCATCCGGAGGCGCCGTCCAGTGGGAACAGGGCTCCGGAAAGAAGCCAGAGCGGAATCAGGAATAGATTCACAATGCCGTGGAAGGCCTGGGAGGAATCCATAGGCCAGGCGATGGCGAACCCGAGTGCGGTCAGAGAGAACGAAACCAGGAATACCACCACGGCGACGAGCAGGACCTGAGTCACATGCAGGTGAATGCCGGCGAACGGCGCGAAGATCAGGAAAATCAGACCCTGAACGGCGGCCAGGGTGGTGCCCCCTAGGACCTTGCCAAGCACGATGGCTGTGCGCGGCACGGGCGCTACTAAAACGGACAATAGGAAGCCCTCTTTGCGGTCTTCGATCACCGACATCATGGTGAAGATCGAGGTGAAGAGAACGATCAGGATCAGAGTGCCGGGGTAGGAATAATCGAGATAATGCTGCTGAGACCCGCCAGTAGAGCGAAGAGATGTGCCAAATCCGGAGCCTAGCACGAGCCAGAAGACCAATGGAGATGCGAGCACGCCGATGACGCGTCCCGTCTGGCGGTAGAAGCGCACGATCTCCCTCCACCAGAGCGTGAAAGCGGGCAGGACCACGCCGGCTGACGGGTAGGTCTTCGGTCTCGGCAACGCCGCTGCTTGGGTCGCCATTCTTAACTCGCCTTGGTCGCCGGAGCCTTTGTTGGGGGCGGCGAAGGCTTCTTGCCAATCAAGCCCTGATCCTTCGCCTCCCACAATGCATTCAGGAGAAAGCAGGCCGACAGGCTCAATAGAATTAGCGTCATGAACAGGCCGTCGACGGTGGCGGATGGCGGCGACAGCGTAATCATGCCGCTGACAAAGATCCACACGACACCAAGCAAAGGAACAATACCGAGAAACAGAGAAAGGCCCAGGATCATGCGTTATCTCCTCTTTGTTTTTTTCTTTTTCTCGTTCGATTCTGAATTCGTTTCGCCGTTTTCACTCCAGAATTTGTGGCCGGTGCGGTGGATGAAAACATCTTCCAGCGCGGGCTTGCTGACCGAGATCGCCTGAATCTCGCCGGGGAAGGCTTCGACTACATCGGGGACGAAGCGATGGCCGGCTTCCTGCTCGATCCGTACCTGATTGCCCAGTACCGTGGTCGCAACATGGAAACGATTGCGAATATGTTGGGAAAGGGAATCGGCATCACGGGCAGCATCGAGCAGGATGACGTCGCCACCGATTTCGCTCTTCAACTCGGCTGGCGTGCCTAGGGCCACCAGATTTCCTTCATTCATGATGGCGAGCCGATCGCAGCGCTCGGCTTCTTCCATAAGGTGCGTTGTGACGAGCACACTTACGTGTTCTTCGTCGCGCAGAATGCTCAGGTACTGCCAGAGATCGCGACGCGCGCCAGGATCGAGGCCGGTCGTGGGCTCGTCGAGCAGCAGGACGCCGGGATGGTGCAGGAGACCTTTGGCGAGTTCAATGCGGCGCTGCATCCCTCCGGAAAATGTCTCCACACGCTCGTTGGCGCGATCGGCGAGGCCCACGCGATTGAGAATTTCTTCCACGCGCTTCTTGAGCGCAGAGCCCTTCAGCCCGTACAGGTGTCCCTGATGCCAAAGATTTTCGTAGGCCGTAAGCTTCGGATCCACGCTTTGAGCCTGGAAGACAACGCCGATCTGGCGGCGCAGGGTCGAGGGTTCCTGTGCAGCGTCGCATCCCATGACGATGGCGTGGCCCGAGGTGGGGATCATCAGAGTCGAGAGGATCCGAAACAGCGTAGTTTTTCCGCTGCCATTGGGGCCTAGCAAGCCAAAGAGTTCGGCAGGACGGACGTCGAACGAAATCCCATTCAGGGCGGTGCGGTTTTCGTAGCGATGGACCAGATTTTGTACGGAAATGACTGCGGCCACGGACGGGCGGTCCGGCGCGATGACATCGTCTAAACCGGCGACTTTTGTGACCAATGAGAACCCCAGGGACTACTTAACAGTTTACGACAACCGAATGCCAGAAAGGGAGTTGCAGGGAAGGTCATTGATTGATTGGGCGATCACCGAGTGCCGATTGAACGCCCACTCACCCGCCGGCCGGAGCGGAAATAGGGATGCTTCGACTCCGCCGGAGTTACGCTTCGCTGCACTCCGGCTCCGCTAAACATGAGAAGGCTCATATTCCTACGCGGCTGACGGATTCCGTTGCGGCTGCGCGATGCGTTCCTCGAATGCTACGGGTGCGTGGCGCCATACCTGGATGGCCAGCACTACGGCGGTGGCCAGCAGGAGTGCTCCGACTGCGACATGGGCGACCGTCGAGATCACCATCGGGAGTTCCGGTTGGACGGCGTCATGTCCCCATGCGACACGAGTTAGAAAGGCGACGAACCCAAGACACAGTTGCGCGATCACAAGAGAAAGCATGAGAACGGCCGGACGGCGTATCGCTTCGATATTGGTATAGACGGTGATGGCGCGAATGGCGGTCCAGGCCAGCACGAACGAGACTACAACTGCGTGAGTAACATGGGGCCACCAACTCATTCCGTGGTGACGGAACATGGCTCCGAGGATCAATTGCACGTAGAGAACAAAGATCGACAGCAGGCTCAGCGTGAAGAGGCTCGGCCGGCGGGTATCAAACTCCACTCGAGGTTGTTCCTCAACCCATTTCAGTCCGGTGAAGACTGCGATCGCGACGGCGATGCAGAAGAATGTCTGGGCTAATGCGGCGTGAGCGGAGGAGATGAGGGGAGGGAGGAAGAAGAGAACAGTAAGGCCGCCAAGAATGCCTTGCGCGATGACGGTGGCAAGGGCGCCCCAGCCCAAAATCCGCATCCAGCGCCGCTTTTCGGTCCGCCAGGTCCAAACGGCGAGGATGATCGTCAGCAGGCCCGCGACTTGGGCGATCATTCGATGCGCGTGCTCAAACTTTACTCCGCCAACGAGTTTCGGGATTTTGTAGAGGGAGCCGAACGAGGTTGGCCAGTCTGGCACCGAGAGTCCAGCGTCGTTGCTGGTGACCAGAGCTCCGGCGATGATCAGGAGAAATGTCCAGCAGGCGAGGACCACGGCAAAGCGGTGCAGTCCGCGGTTATAGGTTGGATTCGGAATGGAGTTCAGAATTGGGCCCCACATCTTCGCTCATTTGCTCGGGCGGGTTCATGAAGATGTAACCCGCGGTCAACGGGTCATTCTACCAAAGGAACGCGGGGGCAGGATGCCCCCGCGACGGTCTGCAAGAGGCCGGCGCTACTCTCCGGCTTTGAAGGTTGCGTCTACCGTCTTCGTGTCTTTCGGGCCGACGGTGACTTTGACGTCCTGTGGGGGACCTAGTTTTTCGTGCACGAACTCCAGCGTGTAATCTCCGGGCGGCAGGCCCTTGATCTCGTACTTGCCGCTCTTGTCCGTCACGGCAAAGAACGGGCTCTTCACCACGTTGACGTACATCTTCATCCAGGGGTGCTGGTTGCACTTCACCGGAAGCATGATCTCTTCGCGCGCGAAGGTCTTTTCTAGCGCGGGAGAGGACGGCGGCTGCGATTCGTTCCACTCGCGGTTGTCTTTCGGCGTGGGATGGATGTTGTGCGTCGTGGGATCGTCATTCTTGATCTGAACCGTTTGGCCCGCCATAACGCCGAGAACGTGAGGATGGTACTGGCATCCCTTCTGATCGAGGACGATAGCATCTTTGGGAACATCGAAGGTGCGATTGCCCAGACCGTCTTTCACATACACGAAGACGTTCGCGAGATCGCCGTTGCCGACTACGACGGTCTCAGCTTGATTGGTCCCTTTGCATCCCGGGTCCTGGCTCATATCAATTTTCGCGGCCTTGGGTGCCGCACCATCGAACTTTACTGTCCCATTCACGGTCGCGACTGTTGCGGGATCGATGGGAGTAGCCGCGGGCGCAGGTTGAGCGGGCTGCTCCGCGCTGTTGCTGGATTGTTCCGTGTTCTCTTTCTTACTGCACGCCCCAAGCGCTAGCAGTGCGAAGAGTACCAGCATGCTGACGGCGCTTGTAAACGAAGTTTTCTGATTCATGATGTCGCCCTTTCTGTGATTTGCACTGCAATCTTGCATTCGAACGAGCCGGAGCGGAATTTGGCGACGACTCGAGGAATTGTCTTGCTTAGAAGTTTCAAAAACACCAGTACAGATGCCAAAAGCAACCTCAGCGGCTAACGCCGACAATTTTAGCGTCTGGAACGGCACGGCTGAAACCGTGCCCTTCCCAAAAAAATCTTGGCATAAACCCAGCGCTGTAGCCAATTGCAGAAATTCTAACGCGAACCTCCACTGGATGCGCCGTGTGCCTGGTTGGAGGCCTGCTTGCCAGACCCTTTGTGCTGGACTGCAGCGGTGGCGTGCGGCATCGATGCGGCCACGCGGCGCTGCTCTTCCGGTGTGAGTTGGAAGATGTAATCCGTGAGCAGCTTACGATGATCTCCCTCGTAGCCGTTGAAGGTGGGCGGCGTGGCGCCAGCGAAAACCCATTGATTATTTTGCTGGCGGAACAGGCCGGAAGGCATCGACGTGCCAGGGCTGACCGCTTGCGGATCAGTGATCCATCGCTGGACCCAGTCTGGCTTCAGGCGTTCCTTGGCGAGCAGGAAGTTCGGCGCGGTAGCAATCTTGTCGTGAGCGGGATCTCCGGTCGCATGGCACTTGAGGCACGGTGCAGCGGTGCTGGAGAACAGGCTGCGCGCCATGTCGATCTCTTTCGAGGTGAGCACCGGCACCTGCTCCGGAATGTACGGCAGCGGTTGCTGTGAGAGCGCCTCAAAGAAGCGGACCAGCTTGCGCAGTTCGTTATCTGAGAACGAGAACGTTGGCATACGAACTTTGAGATACGGGCGTACGCCATTGCGGTTCGTGTCGGTTGTGCTCAGCGCCGGATTCGAGAGGAATTTCCTCAGCCACTCGGGGTCAACGCGCGCGCCCTCGGTTAGAAGCTTGGGCGGCAACTGCTCTTGCGCGTCCTGATACTGTGGCAGCGTCATCAAGATCGTTTGCTGGCCGGGGATGAACTGGTGGCATCCCATGCAGTTGTATTTCCTGACGACCCACCAGCCTTCCTGAATATCGCGGCGGGTGTCGCCCGGCTTGTACTGGTAGCTCGTGGGAAGGGAAGTTTCCTGGCTGCCCATGAGGAACGTGGTGAGATCGAGCACCTGATCTTTGGTGAGGTGCACGTTAGGCATGCGGAGGGCTTCGGTTTCGCTCTTCACCATGCCTTCGTCATAGACGTTGGGCTCGGCGAGTTTGTGCTCGAAGAATCCTTTGTGGTTGTACCAGGGTTTGTTCGCAGGACCGTCCGGCAGGCGGGCCAGATTTTCCTTGTCTTTAATCGGCTCAGACTCTTTGCCGCCGCGCTGTGAGGGTTCGGTCGAGAGTGCGAAGTCGAGACGCTCGATCGGCTTGCTGCCTTCGAAAGTCAACTCGGTACCGATGCGGCCCTCGTCTTCGAAACCGGCGATCTCATGGCATCCGGCACAACCGAAGTGACGCACCCACTTCTTGCCTTCTTCCTTCAGGTTGGGATCATCCATGAACGCTGCGTCCGCGTACGCGGAGGATTCCTGCTTCTTCTGCGAGATCAGGTACGTGGCGATATCTTCCGCATCTTCAGAAGCGAGGCGGAGACTCGGCATCACGGTCATGTTTTGCACTTGCAATTCGTGACCGTCGTTGGGGCACTTGCTGTGCTCAAGGTCCCACTTGTAAGGAAGACCTTTCTTCGCGTAATCCTCGGGCCCGATGTCCTTTTTCTCGTATGGGCAATAAGGACGGGTGCGCTCGCGGGCGTTGTGGATCCAACGGACGAGGTAGTCGTAGTTGGCTTTTTCGCCGACGCGGGTGAGATTCGCCGCGAAGGTTCCGCCCTTCATCTGATCGCCTTCACCGATGGAGTGGCAGGCCAGGCATCCACGAGACTCGAAGAGTTCCTTGCCATGGTCGGCGTTGCCGGGTTTGTGCTTGGGCAATGAATCTGTAAATCCCGACTGCCAGATGAACGCCGAGATCGCCTGAATCTGATGATCGTTCAAGCGGAAGTTCGGCATCTTTGTCGTCGCCCGGAAATCGGTAGGCTTTTTGAGCCAGACGGGAATCCAGTTCCTGTTGAGCTTTAGGCGTACATCTTTCAGGTTCGGCCCGATCTTCTTCATGTCCTGCATCAGGCTGTGGGACTGGAAATCGAGCTGTTGCAGGCGCCCGTCGAGTTTGCTGTTTGCGACCCGAAGATTCACGGCCTCCTGATTGAGTTCGTTGGCCTCTTGGTTGCTTTCAGCTGCGTCAGCCAGCTTCATCAGGTAGGCAGTCTGCTTCAGGTTGTCTTTCTTCTCGGTCTCGATCTGCTTGAGCTGCTGGCCGATGTTGTTCAGATCTTCGGGCTCCTTATCGTAGCCCTCATAACGATGACAGCCATTGCATCCGCGTTGGCGAAAGAGATCCTTGCCGGCATTGATCGTCGCGAATTGCACATCGCCGCTAACCAGGACCATGTCAGCGGAGTGGCAGGTCTGGCACCCTGCCTGGGCGTTTTCTTTGGGGAAGAGCGGCCAGAGCCAGTGTTCGTAGTTGCCATGGGCCTTCTCGACACTGGTGGTGGCGCGGCCATTGCCCTGGTGGCACGGGGAGCAGCCGAACTTGTCCGGGTCGTGGATCTTAAGTAGTTCCGGCATGGCATGGCTCACGAAAGCGTTTGCGTACTCGTCCGGCTTCTTTTCGCCCTTCGGAGTCAAAGCAGCAGAGGTGATCTTCAGAGGTTCGCGCGAGCCCATGTGGCACGACTCGCAACGGTCGACGATATTGGCTTCGGCGACGTTGATCTGGACGATCTTCGGATCCCAGTCGGAGATCTTCTTCTTCAGGCCGTCGATCTGTGCAGGCGTGAGATCAACCATGTGATCGGTGACGTATTCGTCCAGCTTGGCGCGGGCATCGGTGACGGGCTTGAGGACGTCACCAAGTTCGAGGCTCAGTTTCGTACGTTCGTCGCGGATCTCGTTATAGGCTTTCTCAAGTTCTTCGAAGTTGTATTTCTTCCTTGAGCCATCGGGAAATTCGACGGTGGCCTGCTCTGCTTTGTACTTGTCGATGTCTTTCTGCTTACTGGCTTTGGAGGACGCACTCTCGCTGGTTTCGAGCTCGTAGGTCAGGGCGTTCACATAGGCACGGCGGTCAGTGAACACGCTTTGGACGGCGAGCAGGCGGGCGCTGGCGTCGTCGAGTTTTTCGCGGGCGGCTTTGGCCGCGGCGGCGGAATCGTCTGAGGCTTTCTTCACCGCGGCAGAAAGGTCGGCGTATTCCTGATCCTTGGCAATGCCTTTTTCGGCTTCCTGAGACTTAGTGCGGGCAGTGTTCAGGAATGTGCTGTAGCGCTGCTTGAATTGGTCCTGGAACGCCTTCCACGGGCGCTGCCCCCAGGCTTCGTCCCACAGGGCCCAGAACAATGTGACGATAAGGATGATCGTCGCAATCAGGTAATGCGCGGCGTACGACTTACTCGTTATGGGATCCTGCTCGGGGATGGGTTTATCAGGCACCAGCTCCTCCGAAAGCTATTGTTGGTCGTTGGCTTGGCTCTTTTTCATTTGTCACTCCGAGCGCCGCGAGGAATTCCTACCGGCGGCAGCGGTGCCTGGTAGGGACCCTTCGACTCCGCTCAAGATGACAAAACGGCGAACGACGGTTTTCAAACGTTGAACCACGGTGTAATCCACACGTACTTGATGTGCCACAGAAGCCGCAGTGCCATCTTTAGAGGCAGAGCTACCATGGTGAGCCACAGAAACGCCATCAGCGAAAACTGCAGCAGGCTCATGCGCTGGAAGTCTTTTGGCATCTTGCGACGGAAGAGCGAATACACGGCACCGCCGCCCAGCATATAAAATCCACCAACTACGATCGCGCCGAAAATACCTTTGCCGAGGTTCGACGTGATCCCGAAGATGTCGGGCAAATCGCGGTTGACCTCGTAGATCAAGCGGTTGTGGTCCCAGGTTTGGCCAGGCCAGAACCATTGCCATCCGGGGCCGCGGATGAATGTGCCGATTATGATCATTGCGACCCAGAGAATGATAAAGCCGAACAGAAATGTGGCGATCGAGAACCTGCGCTGCTTCCACGTGTAGTAGCCGCTACCTAGCGGGTTGGTGTCAATGTAGGGAATCACCATCAGTCCGATGATGATCATCGTCGGCATTACCACGCCGGCGATCCAGGGATCGAAATAGACGAGCATTTCCTGCAGGCCCAGGAAGTACCACGGCGCTTTCGCAGGATTCATCGTCAGATTGGGGTTGGCGGGTTCTTCCAGCGGAGCGTTGAGAGTGATGGACCAGACCATCAAAATGATGGTGATAATGATCGCGGCAAGAAACTCGATTCTCAGGAGAAACGGCCAGACGTGGACTTCTTTTTGCCACCCGGGCTTAAAGGGCCATGTCTTGCGATGGTGCGTTTTCGCCATCGCGGGGTCGGCCTCGAGTTGGCCGATGAGTACATCGTTGGCGTGCGCCTGCTTCCACGCGAGATAGATGTAGAAGATGAGTAGCGGAATCAGGCCCACGATCGGGACATTGTCGGGGGCGGAGCAGATTTCCCAGAGTTGTCGCCAGTCCATAATGATCCTTACACCGCAGTTCCTTTTGTAGAGACGTAGCTCGCTACGTCTCCTCTCACCACGAGCAAACTTGCCTCTACCAGCAGAGACGTTGCAAGCAACGTCTCTACGAATCACTCTCCTGCAGCCTTCGGGCCTCTTCTTGGCTTATCTGCCTCTTCGGTCAGCATGACCGGGGCTGGGCCGGAGATGCCGCCGTCTTTTCTTACGCGCCAGAAGTGGACGATCATCAGAACGCTCGCAACGATCGGGATGCCAATGCAGTGCCAAATGTACGAGCGCAACAGCGCGTTGGCATCGACGATCGATCCACCCAGCAGTCCGAAGCGGACGTCGTTATACGGCGTCATGCCCAACTGCGCGCCGAACGGACCTTCGTGACCTAGCATTGGAGTCGCACGCGCCATATTGGTGCCGACCGTGACAGCCCAGAATCCGAGTTGATCGTCGGGCAAAAGGTATCCCGTGAACGAGAGCAGCAGCGTAAACACCAACAGCAACACGCCGATATTCCAGTTGAATTCGCGTGGTTTCTTGTACGAACCCGTAAGAAAGACACGGAACATGTGGAGCCAGACGCCGATCACCATCAGGTGGGCGGCCCAGCGATGCATGTTGCGTAGGATTTTTCCGAAGGGCACGTCGTGCTCAAGGTAAAGCACGTCGCGAAAAGCCTGCACCTTGCTGGGGTGGTAGTAGAACATCAAGAGCACCCCGGTGTAGGTCAGGATGATGAACAGATAGAAGGTGATCCCGCCCATGCCCCAGGTGTAGCTATAACGGACCGCATCGCGGTTAATC
>Ga0126371_10003699_pt1 | contig 13421 bp, 12 predicted proteins | sample PanSoiMetaPlot_4_FD_110145 | JGI IMG/M metagenome (GOLD analysis project Ga0126371, IMG submission 110145) | Tropical forest soil microbial communities from Panama - MetaG Plot_4 | ecosystem: Environmental > Terrestrial > Soil > Tropical forest > Bulk soil | place: Panama | collected 2016-02-17
ATGGCCGATGTACTCATGCGCCTCATAGCCGGTGAGCGACAATTCAGCTTTGTTGGCCCACAAAATCGTGCCATCAGCGGCAACCCAGTGCATGCCGATCGCAGCATTCTCAAGATAGTCCTTTAGCTCGGCTTCGCTTTCTTCCAGCGCCTGCTGCGTCCTCTTTCGCTCGCCGATTTCAGCTTCGAGCGCCTGCGCCTTCTGTTGCAGCAGAACGATGGCGCGAAGCCGCTCTTCAGCGTTCAACGAGGCCGTATATTGTTCCGTCGGCGTCACGGCGGAGTGTTCGGCGCAGATGTGGGAGAAAAGACTTGCGCTTTCCGGCTGCGAAAAAAGATGAATAGGATAAGCGCAGTGCAGTTGAAAGGCATGGGTCTGGGCCAGTACGTTCCAAAGCTCTTCCAGGCGAAGTGCCGCCTCATGATTTCCTTCCGCCCATAAAATGGCGACCATTTCGCCAAAAACCGCGATGCGGCGCTGTTCTCCGCCTATTGGGTGCCCCACGCGGCTGATAAGGTCGCCAACGACTTTAAGAAAACGGCCCGCATCGGGCTGGCCGTCCACCATGAATTCCTTCAGCAACTCAGCCGAATCCAGCCAGAAAAAGCGTTTGGCGGCGACCAGGCCTGGATCTATACCGCGATCTCGCAGGGTGGTATAAAGGCCCATCCTGTGGGCTTCGGTGGTAATGGCAAGAGCAATGTCGCCCGATCCCAGGGCTGAGCCAAGAAACCGGCCCACCTCTTCCAGCAGGAAGGAATCATCTTCATAGAATTGAACACTGTGGCCCTCGAAGCGAGGAGTGTCCCATTGCCGTAAGGGCGCGAAAGAGCTGTCGCCACTCTGGATTTTCATTACTGTACGCCTTCCCCTCGCTGCCCTTCTGACGTACTTAGATGGTTTAGAAAACAATCAACATAGGTTTAGAGGGGTACCAGACCAATACACTTTTAGCTGAGGAGATGCAGTCCCTACTGCAGATGTTGTCTTAGGTTGGCCACAAAGCCAGTCTTGTATTCACTGAGATTCAATCATTTGAAGTACGGGCTGTCCTTCGAGGTGAATCATTAGCGCGACAGCGGAGCCGATGAAACTGGGTTAAGGTATAAGTTGAGTCGGATTATGAGCGGTTCATGGCAGAACGACAGCGGCAACGGCGGCCCGTTTCATGCGGCGCACGCTGAACCCGAAATTCTGCCTCCTGAGGGAAGTCCTGAAGCGGCGGAGAGGCCGCAGCCGTATTACGACCAGCCCCAGCCGCAACCCATTCCACCGCCACAGCGGAACAGGCCGCGCTGGGCCTACGCGCCCGCGACTTATGTCCTGGTCGGCATCAACTGCGCCGTTTTTCTGGGAATGCTCTTCAGCGGCGTCTCCATCCTCGGACCAACGCCTGAGCAGCTACTGAACTGGGGCGCCGACTATGGGCCCTATGTGCTTGTTCTGGATCAATGGTGGCGTCTGCTAACGGCGACCTTCGTGCACATCGGCATCATTCATCTGGCCACCAATATGTGGTGCCTGTGGAACCTCGGCCTGCTGGGCGAGCCGCTCATGGGACCCTTCGGCATGGCGGCCACTTATTTTCTTACCGGAATCGCCGGCAATCTGCTCAGTACGGCTGTTCATCCAGGCGTACCCGGTGGCGGAAGCGGCATCGTAGGCGCGGGAGCTTCGGGCGCGGTCTTCGGCCTCGCCGGAGCGCTGATCGTGCTGCTCAAGTCGCCGCTGCTGCCACTGCCGAGGGTGGAAGTGCAGCGCCTGCGCCGCAGCGTAATCTGGTTTGCCGTGCTGAACTTCGTCATCGGCGCAGGGACCTGGGTCGCGCGCACCTCAATCCAGATCGACAACATGGCCCACTTAGGCGGTTTCCTGAGCGGACTCGCTTTCGCCGTGCCGCTTGTGCCCCGCATCGGCGCGAGGCGTGAAGTTTTCCTGCGCCGCCGGTGGTTTGCTGTGCTGGGCATGGGCTTCCTGCTGTTGCTCGTCGCCTTCGGCGTCCACTCGTTTTATATGGGCGGCAGATAACAGACTCTAGTAAGATGAACGTCCGCTGCGCTTCTTTATCGTTTTCATTGTGAGCCAATAATCATCGAGCTGCCGCTTTCCTTCACTCGACAACTCCGCGGTGGTCAACGTCTTTTTCCCCTTGAAAGTCTTATCGATGTAAACGAGTCCCGCTTCTTCCAGCCGCGTGAGCTGCACTGAAAGATTTCCCTTGCTGAGTCCAGTGGTCTTTTGCAGAAAGAGAAAGTCTGCAGAAGCACACGACGAGAGCACAGTAAGAATGGCCAGCCGCGCCGGTTCGTGAATTGTGCGATTCACGTCAGGGAATTCAAAGGGCTTTTCAGGCATCTACTTCTTCGCCAGCATCGCCAAACAGACGCAGCAGGAGCATGTGATCCGCAATCGCGAGAGCGAGCATGGTTGCGCACATTGCCGCGAAAAGTATCAGCGGATTCCCCACTCTGAATAATCCAAGCACCCCGATTACGATCAGGAGCGCTACGCCCGCGCTACAACAGATCGTTCTTGCTCTCGGGGCTTCCGAATCAAAAAGAAAATGCTCACCGTAAAGGCAATGTAGAAAGGGATCCAGGTGGAGGGCCTACCTGGGCGGGAGGAAATGATTCCGGGCATTACGAGTACCGCAAAAAACGCAATCAGAAGCACCCATTGAAACCATCGTACCGGCGTTCTTCTGGCGAACAGGGGTAAATCAGGCTTCAGCCATCCAAAGTGCATTCGATAATAACGCCCCATCTGCCAGAACCACAGTGGAAGTACGATAAGTACTCCAATGATGATGGCCACTCTGCCCGCAAATCCGAATTGGGAGCGTATCGGCGCAATAAGCGAGCCCGCAAACCAAAGAGGCGCCAGGCGCAGTCCCTGAAGGTCGTAATAGTGCCGGGTCAGATAAGCGAGACGGTCGTACTTCTCCACGGGTTGGTTTATAACATAAACCGCTTATTGGTGAATGCCTCCATTCGCACTTTCATGAATGGAATTGACCAGGAAGGGAAACAGCAATACCCCACCCTTCATGCTTCGGGTGGGGCATTGACCACGATGTAACCTGGGCAATAGTAAGAGCGGCCAGGGTGGAGGTTCAGCGAACAGCTGTCGTCGCGAACTTCTTCACCATGGCGAGCAGCAGCTTGCGATCACTGTCGTTCAGGTTAGAAGAGTAGCGGCGTATCTGCGTAAGAAAGCGAAGCTCGTCGTCCGAGAGCCGGTGTGTGTCCAGTTCCCGTCCGAGCGTATCCTCGGCGAAAAATTGTGAGAGCGGTAAATCCAACGCGCTTGCGATCTTGGAGAGAGTGTCGAGCGAGGGAACGGTATGACCGTTTTCCACTCTCGACAGGTAACAGCGCAGCAGGCCGGTGCGCTTTTCTATATCACCCTGCGACAACCCTTTTTGCAACCGATAACCCCTAATGGTTATTCCAATTTTCATAATTGTGGTCCTATGTCCACATTCCCCTTTTCTGCACTGCAAAAGGTGGTTTGTTTTATTATTGCCTGCATAGTTAACACGTTGATAGGGGCGAAGCAAGTATTTTTTTCGGTATTTCGTAATCATTACTTCGCCTGAACCATCAAGGGTTCATCCAGGCAAAGGGATTTACTTCATTACCTGCCAGATTTTCCGCGGAAACTTGCCATTTGCTTTTCCTGTTCGTTCTTTTATTGCCAGCATATAGCGCGTAGTTATTTGCGCCAGGGCAATAAAGATGGCAATCTCGCGCATACCATGGGCGGTAAGGTGCATCCATGCAAAACAGGCTGGACGCATGATCGTTGCAGAAAAGCTGCGGGTCAGGACAACGCGCTTTTTGCAGAGCGCAGGCAGCATTATCGCCCTTGTTTACAATGAGCTGTGGCGGACGCGCGTTTTTACCGCTGCGGCCGCTCTGGCCTTTTACTTCACCTTTTCTCTTGCGCCACTGCTTATTCTTTTCGCTTCACTGCTCTGGTATTTGCCGGTTACGGCCCTTGTGAGCCAGCTGCTTACCATTCTGGCGGCTCTCATTCCACCAGATTCAATGCATCTGGTTCAGAAAGTTGTTCTCAGTTTTCTCGAACCGGGCCATGCCAAACTTATTTCTTTCGGCATTCTGGGTTATCTGTGGTCGGCGACCAGCGGTTTTTCCGAACTCATTGAAGCTCTTGATATCGCATACGATGTCCAGGATTGCCGCCCATGGTGGCGCGAGCGGCTGCAAGCGCTGCTGCTCACATTTACTGTCGGCGGACTGGGGCTGCTCTCGTTGATGGCCATCGTTGCCGGACCACATTTCGGCCACCTGCTGGCTATGGTTTTCCCTGTGCCTGGTATCTTCGCCCACGGCTGGCCAGCGCTGCGATGGACCATTACTATTGCCACTTTTGTCGCCGCCCTGGAGCTGGTGTACTATCTCGGTCCGCATGCAAGGCACACCTTCTGGTCTACGCTACTGGGAGCGGCGGTCGCTGTAGGCATGTGGTTTGCCGGCTCCTTCGGCCTCAGTTTTTACCTGGACCATCTTGCCCATTACAACAAGACCTACGGCTCGCTTGGAGCCGTGATTGGTCTCATGCTGTGGCTGTATATCAGCGCGCTCGCTGTGCTCATCGGGGCAGAACTCAATGCTGAACTGGGGAAGCGCAGAAAACCGCGTTCCAGTCTTTCGCGGGCGATTGTCTAAAACAATCGAGAGGTTCAAACCTCCTGTTGCGCCGCCCCGAAAATCTCGCCGTTCTGCCCTTTCTGGGCAAAAATAATCAGCCGCATTTTGTCATGGCTTACGCCATGAGGCAGCTTGACTTCAACCGGTCCCGAATACGGTCCGTGCAGTGAAAAGATCTTCTGCATCACCCGCACCACGGACACATGGGTCAGCGTTTTGCCGGAGTTCTCACCTTTGGCCACGTTCGACGTGTCCTCATCATCGGCCAGCGCAGCATAGAGAGTTGTGCCCTTTGCTGTCTGTGCAGAGAGTTCCGGCACAGAAATCGTGGCGTGAAGCACATTGCCGTCCCACGAAGCGCCGCTAATCTCGATCTGCAGTTTTCCCGCCATCGCCGCAGCCTTCTCGATGGCCTGAGATACTTGCGGGCCATTGCTGCCGTTTACCTGCTGCATACCATCAATCACCATCTGCGGCGTGTAGACGCTTTCCAGTCGAAAGCGCTGGTTGTAGTCATTCTGCCGCTCGGTCCAAAGCTCAGAGGAAAACGGATCGTGCCATCCGTCGTGGTTCCAGTAGTCCACATGCTCGCTCAATACAATGATGGGAACACCCGCGAAGGTTTTTCTCCGGTCAAGCTCCGCCAGCAGCGCGTCCGCGGGAGGACAACTCGAGCATCCCTCTGAAGTGAACAACTCCGCAACCACCGCCGGCTTTACATCCGGCGCGGGAGGAGCCGCGGTCTGCGCGGCGCCACATGGTTGCAATCCCGCCACAAGGGCCACGACAAAAGAAAAGGCGCAAACGCTCATGGATGATTTACCTGTCTTCATGATTCGCCTGTTCGACGCAGCTTGCAAAGCCCTTGTTCCACCGGATGAACAGCATATTTCGCACGTTCCGTCCAAACCCTGAACAAGGTGTGACCGCTCATAAAGAAAGCACGGCTGCATCAATGTTGAAGAATGGCGCCGCAGGCGCGTCCGCCTAAACGGCAAGTTTACATGTACATGCCGCCGTTTACGTCCAGCACATGTCCGGTGATGTAAGCAGCGTCATCCGAAGCCAGGAAGCGAACGGCATGGGCGATGTCCTCATCCGTCCCCGGACGGTTCAGCGGAATCTGACCCAGCATTGCCGTGCGCTGTTTTTCATCGAGCACCGCCGTCATCGCCGTCTCAATGTATCCCGGAGCGACAGCGTTCGCTGTGATGTTGCGTGAAGCCAGCTCGCGCGCCAATGACTTGGTGAAGCCGATCAGCCCGGCCTTGCTGGCAGCGTAGTTTGCCTGCCCCGCCTGCCCCGTCTCACCGACCACGCTTGAAATATTGATGATCCGTCCCCAGCGCGCCTTCATCATGGAACTGATGAGCGCCTGTGTCAGCAGAAACGTTCCCGTCAGATTCGTATTGATGACGTCGTCCCAGTCCGCGCGTTTCATGCGCAGCAGCAGCGTGTCTTTTGTGATGCCGGCGTTGTTGACCAAAATGTGCACGCTGCCGAAGTGCTCCAGCACGGCTTTCGCCGTTGCTTTGATTGATTCCTCGCTCGCAACATCCAGCACAAAAGCCTTCGCCGTGCCTCCATCAGTGGCAATCTCAGCGACAACTTCATTCAGCTTCGACTCATTGCGCGCGGCAACGGCAACACTGGCTCCAGCGCGCGCCAGCGCAATGGCGCACGCTCGCCCAATCCCTTGCGATGCCCCAGTGACCAGCGCAACTTTTCCTTCCAATGACGGCACAGCACTTCTCAACTTTCTTTCTGAATTCGCAAAACGAAATTATAGAAGCTTAGCCACAGACTACGGGTGCCCCATCCTTTGCGGATCGGGGTCCACTCACGCGCGGTGTTCGCGTGATGGGGTGAGGAGCAAATGGTGGGAGGCAACATAAGACTCGCAACTACAAAGGCTTCGCCGCCGGAACAGCCTGCGCCGCCGCATGTTTCGCCAGAGCAGGCAGCAATTCCAGTTGCCATACATACACCACCAGCTCGCGCGCATAGTGCAGCAACGGCTTCGTGTCCGGCAGATGAATCCCATGCGCCTGCGGCAGCTCGTTGATCTCAATTTCCGCCTCAGCCATCTCCAGCGGCCATGGCATGTGATGGATGTTCCCGCGATACAGCGTGCCGCGCTTGTCCGTCGTATAGAGACAGTAGCGTTCTGTCAGAAATGATTCGATGCCCCCCTTCGCGCTCGCCTGCTGCAGGCTCCTGTAGCGCGCGCGAAAGCGGACATGGTCAAGCGTAAGCAGGCGTGTGCTCTGATACCGGAACTCGCGCTGATCTTCAGATTCAATTTTCATATGCGCCCAGTAATAGGGCAGTTTGAAGAAAGTACGAGCAACGGCTACGGCCGCCGGGTTCGCCGCGTCAAGCGAAAAGAAGTAGACGCCGGACCAGTTCGAGTAGCGCTCGCGCACATAGGTCCGCAAATTCAGTTCCGGAAAATGATTGGCACCGGGTATCAGCGGCATGCCGCGCAGCCGGATGCGGTCCATCCAGAACGGAACCACCCCTACCCATGCCGACCCGTCAAAGGTGTCCACAACCAACCCTGGAGGCAGCAAATGCGCCAAGTCCATGGGAGGAACCGGCCAGTGTGCGAAGAGAAGATCATTCCAGCGTTGTGTCATGGCCCACGCTGTGCGGGGCAGCGGCCATGGCCGGTGACTGGTCTCAGATAGTATGTCCTTCATTTCGGGCCGGTTCTGAGACATGGGACGCGCCACCGCTCGTTGCAGTTGCAACACCGCGGTAACCTTCCGGGATTGTGCCATCTCTTCCAGAGGCAAATGCCGTATTCTGGTGGCCAACATGTCAGAAACCGTTGCTGAACCCGTAGTCGTCATGCGCGCCGAGCCTCAAAACCAGACAGAAGTTTTTGCCGTTCACGGCGCCGACCCGGAGGTGCTGGCCTACGCCATGGCCAAGTATTCGCGCTCGGCGCTCTCGATGAAGGAGTCTCTCAAAGAAATCAGCAGCCAGCGCGCTGAACAGTTTCTCAACACATTCTATTTCCAATACGGCCACCGCTCCATCGCTGATCTGGCCCATATCGCCTTCGCCGTCGAGCGCCTATCGCTGCTCGCCGCCATCTCGCTCGTCGACGAGCAGCGCTGGGACGGACAGGAACGCTCAACACGATATCAGAACTTCAAGAAGAGCAGTTGGTACATGCCCGACTTTGGCACCGACCGCGACGCAGCCCAACTCTACCGCGAATCCATTGAAGGATTGTTTACCGCCTATCACGAACTTGCTGAAGGCATGTTTGAGTCGCTGAAAAATCAGGTCGCCAGGCCAAACGAAATGAAGCAGGAAAGCTACGACCGGACTTTAAAAGCACGGGCATTCGACGTGGCACGCTACCTGCTGCCGCTGGCAACCAACACCTCGCTAGGCCAGATCGTGAACGCGCGCACGCTGGAAACCCAGGTCTCGCGCCTGCTGTCGAGCCCCTATGGCGAAATCCGCCAGCTTGGCGAACGTCTGCGTGCCGCCGCGATTGGGCCAGCCTGGAACGTCCACGCCGAAGAGCTGGCTGGCCTGCAGCGTGAGATTGCCGCGCTCGACCCAGCTCTGGGAGCCAAAGCTGAAGCCCTGCTGACCCGCGAAGTGAAAACCGCGCCTACGCTAGTCAAATACGCCGCGTCCAATAGTTATGAGATCGAGACCAAACACGAACTGGCGCAAGCTGCCGCCGAACTTATGCAGGGAGAAGCCATCCAACCTGCTCCACTTGTAGATCTCGTAGAACGCGCAGAATCCCTCGAAGTCGAAATCGCAACGACGCTGCTCTATGGATCGTGCCACTATCCGTACCGTCAGCTCCGAAACCGTGTTGCATCCCTTAGCGAAGCCCGAATCAACGAACTCATCGCTTTGGGCACGCGCCATCGCAGCAAGCACGATGAGCTGCTGCGCGAATTTTCTGCCGGACAAACCTTGCGCTTCGATATTCTCATGGACATCGGCGGCTTCCTCGACATGCACCGTCACCGCCGCTGCATCCAGGTCTTGCAGCGCTATACCACTGCCCACGGATACGCCATCCCCGAAGGCGTTGCCGAAGCCGGCCTGCAATTGCAGTATGAGGCCGCAGTGCAGTCCGCCCACAATTCCCACGACAAACTGGGAACCGAATCTGCCGACTACCTCCTGCCGCTGGGCACACGCATACGCGCCCTCTTCAAAATGGACTTTGCCGAAGCTCTCTACATCTCCGAATTGCGAAGCCAACAGCAGGGTCACTTCTCCTACCGCCGGGTGGCATGGGAAATATACGAAGCAGTCAGAAAACAGTATCCTTCGCTGGCGCAGTACTTCCGGGTGACAGATGTGAACGAACCAGTGGATCTGCTCAAAAGATAACGGGGCCTGCCTGAGCGTAGTCGAAGGGTGGTGAAGAAGTTTTCCTCTGTGTACTTTTGCACAACCGTGGCGTCCTTTGCGGTAAAAAGGATACAAATAAGCAATGAACCTATCATCGGCCACGATTGAGACGTTTCGCCACATCTATACCGCCTTCAATCGCCGAGAAATCGACACCGTGCTTGCAGCCATGCACCCGGATGTCGACTGGCCGAACGGCTGGGAGGGTGGCCGTGTTCACGGCCATGGAGCCGTTCGCGATTACTGGACACGCCAGTTTAAAGCCGTCAGCTCAAACGTGGAACCGCAAGGCTTCAGGACAGAGCCGGACGGAAGCATTGTCGTCACCGTGCACCAGGTCGTCCACGATATGGAAGGAAAGCTATTCTCCGACAGCATGGTCGAGCATGTCTACACACTCGAAGACGGCCTGATCCGAAAGATGGACATCCGTTCTCAAGAACAGCGTTAAACATGGCAAGATTACGAAAGTTTTTGATTTTTCTTCGCCCGCCGGCAAATGACTGCTAGAATCGCCTTAAAACGACACGTTTTCCTCACAAAACACGCGTATTCTGGCGCTAAAGAGCGCCTAAAACTGGAGAAATATTGTGGCAGATGACCGTACCCGCGCCGTAGAACTGGCGCTTTCGCAGATCGAGAAGCAATTCGGTAAAGGCTCCATTATGCGCCTCGGCAGCAAAGAAGCCGTGGTGCCCATTTCGACCATTTCTACCGGCTCGATCTCGTTTGACGCCGCGCTTGGTGTGGGCGGAGTGCCCCGCGGCCGCGTGATTGAAATCTTCGGACCGGAATCCTCGGGGAAAACGACCATCACGCTGCAAATCATCGCCGAAGCGCAAAAGAACGGTGGCATGGCGGCCTTCGTTGACGCCGAGCACGCGCTCGACCCTGGTTATGCAAAAAAGCTGGGCGTGGATGTCGATAACCTGCTCGTTTCGCAGCCCGATTACGGCGAACAGGCTCTCGAAATTACCGAGGCACTCGTTCGCTCCGGTGCCATTGATGTACTCGTAGTCGATTCAGTGGCCGCGCTTGTCCCCAAGGCCGAGCTCGACGGCGAAATGGGTGACTCGCACGTTGGCTTGCAGGCCCGTCTTATGTCTCAGGCGCTGCGTAAGCTTACCGGGACAGTCTCAAAGTCGCGCACCTGCCTCATTTTCATCAATCAAATCCGCGAAAAGATCGGCGTCATGTTCGGCAATCCGGAGACCACCACCGGAGGCCGCGCCCTCAAGTTCTACTCAACCGTCCGCATCGACATCCGCCGCATCTCCGCCGTGAAGGAAGGCGATGTGGTCGTCGGTGCGCGCACCAAGGTCAAGATTGTAAAAAACAAGGTGGCCGCGCCCTTCCGCGAAGCCGAGTTCGACATCCTCTACGGCGAAGGCATTTCGCGCGAAGGCGATGTGCTCGATCTGGCCGTGAACAACAACATCGTCGAGAAGTCCGGCGCATGGTACAGCTACAGCGGCGAGCGCATCGGCCAGGGCCGCGAAAACGTCCGCTCCTTCCTCAAGGACAACAAGGAAACCTTCGAAAAGATTAATACCGAACTGCGCCAGAAACTGAAAATCGGCGCTCCCGCTCCGACAGAACTTCCTCCGGTTCCAGTCAACGGAGCCGCCGCCGCGCAGGAAGCGGTCAGGCCCGCAAGACGACAGTAAGTTTTCAGCTGCCCTCAAACTTCAACGGCAGGCTTAATGCCTGCCGTTTTATCTGTGGCCATGAAATTGTGTGCTTCCTGGATCGCGGCTACAATTCTTCTGGCGTGAATACTGTAAAAGCCATCTATCCGGGCAGCTTCGATCCGGTCACGAACGGGCATCTTGACCTCATCGCCAGAGGGTCGAAGATATTCGACCATCTGGTTGTGGCCATCCTCAGAAATTCGTCGAAAAACCCTCTGTTTACAGTCGAAGAACGCGAAGAGATGCTGACCGAAGCGCTCGCCGGATTCGACAATGTGTCCGTAGCCACATTTGACGGCCTGCTCGTCGACTTTGTCCGCGAGCAGCACGCGCAGGCGGTGATGCGCGGCATCCGCGCTATCAGCGATTACGAATACGAGCTGCAGATGGCCCTGATGAACCGCCGTCTCGCGCCGGACCTGGAAACCATCTTCCTTATGCCCGACGGCAAGTATTCCTTTGTCAGTTCGCGGCTGGTGAAAGAAGTCTTCACCCTCGGTGGGTCGATTGAAGGACTGGTGCCACAGTTTGTCATCGATCGCCTGAAGGCGCGCGTCCCCAATGGTCACCCTTAAGCCTGACACTGTCTAACCCAATGCAACCCGGCCAAATGCCTCCAACATTTCTTTTTCTGATGGAGGATGCAGAACATTGCGTACCGCAAAGTCCTCGGCTTGCAGGTATTTGGTGCTTCGAATGCTAGCTGCCGCATTCTCAAGGTCATAGGGCGTGCGTAGGAACTGAACATCGGGCCCAAGCAGAAGCCAGTACGCCCCCGGCTCCCCAAAAGGCATTCCCACGCTGCCGGCATTCAAAATCCGAACGCCTCCCACAACCCGATCAAACTGCATGTGAGTATGGCCGCATACGACTATTTGCGCGCCGAGTTCATCAAAAACAGGCAAGAGACAGTCTTCAGGCGTGAGGCGCGTAAATATCTCGGTGTCGTTGCGCGGAGTAGCGTGGCAAAACAGCACTTCACCTAATCCATCAATCTGAATACGAAGAGAATCCGGCCAACTCGCTAAAAGCTGTTTGTCTTCCGAATGAAGCTGCTGCGCTGCCCACCGCACAGGCTCTCGCCACTGTTCCGGAGCCGTGCGAAACCAGTCTGTTTCCTTGCCTTCCATCTGCGCCAGCACCTCGCGGTCGCCATTCCCGTGGATGAACTGTACAGGAACGTCAAGGTCGAGCAGCCGCGCGATTGTTTTGCGTGGCATGGGGCCGGGCAATACGTCACCGCCAACGACGATCCTATCTACTTCTACCCGTCGGATGTCTTCAAGTACGGCCTCAAGCGCAGGAAGGTTTGCGTGAATGTCATAGATTGACGCTATTCGCATTGGTGTGCCACTAGGCCGCAGTCGTTTCCAGGCTCTTCGCGCGTTCGTCCTGAACATCTCCATTCTTTACGCCGAGCAGGTTCAGAATCGGCGTCGTGCTCATCGTCGTTAGTAGCGCCATTACCACTAGCATGGTGAAAAGGGTCGGCGAAAACGCGCCAACGTTGTAAGCGATGTTCAGCACCACTAGCTCTACAAGGCCGCGCGTATTCAGCAAAGCGCCCAGTGCTGCGGCGTTGCGCCACGATTGCCCTGTCCAGCGCGCGGCCAGCGCAGCGCCGCCCATCTTGCCGAAGACCGCGCCCACGAGCACAATCCCGCTCCACCACCACATCGCCACGTCATTCAGCAGATCGAGCCGCGTGCGTAGCCCGGTCAGGGCGAAGAACAACGGCAGCAGCAGGACCGAGGTAATCATGTCCAGCCGCGCCCGAAGCGCCGTCTGCCACTCAGGAACGCGCGGGAAGCAGACCCCGGCAAGAAACGCGCCAAACAGTGGATGAATCCCGATCCACTCCGTGGCGGCAGCCGAAGCCAGCGTTCCGGCAATGATCGCGCCCAGCAGCTCCAGTGAAAGCCCCGGCTTCTTGCGCATCTTTACCGCCCGTGCAGCCAGTGGGCGAACGATGCCGAGCATCAGCACGAGATATCCGCCCAGTCCGGCAAGCCGAATCGGCAGTGAAGCCGAGCCGCCGTCGGCGCCGATCAGTGCCAGCGCGAGCGCCAGCAATAGCCAGCCGATCAGGTCATTGACTGCCGCGCTCAGGATCGCGGTCACGCCCAGTGGAGTGCTCTGCAGTTCGCGCTCTTCCAGAATGCGCGCCAGCACCGGGAAAGCCGTGATGCTCATGGCGATGCCGAGAAAGATGACGAAGGGAATGCTGCCGATTCCATGCGGAGCGAAGCGGATACGAAGTGAATGAGCCAGCAGGGCGCCTACGAAAAAGGGAACGAAAATGCTGGTTGCGCTGGAGATGACCGCAGTTTTCCGATGTGCGGAAAGCTGCTCGTAGTCCAGCTCCATCCCAATCAGAAATAAATACAGAATCAGCCCCACCGTCGAAAGCATGTCCAGCAAGTGCAACGAAGCCACTGGGAAGAGCGCTGCTGAAGCGTGAGGTGAAATCCGCCCCAGCACGGACGGCCCCAGCAGGATGCCGCCAATAATCTCGCCAATCACGCGCGCCTGCCCAAGCTTGCGCGCCAGCCATCCGCAGACAATGGTGACGCCGAGAACGACGGACATCTGGATGAGGAGGAGGGTCATAAGAGCGGCCAGCCTTTTCGTCTCGGATGGGTTTCTTGTTTGAGATGCA
>Ga0126371_10003701_pt1 | contig 13418 bp, 12 predicted proteins | sample PanSoiMetaPlot_4_FD_110145 | JGI IMG/M metagenome (GOLD analysis project Ga0126371, IMG submission 110145) | Tropical forest soil microbial communities from Panama - MetaG Plot_4 | ecosystem: Environmental > Terrestrial > Soil > Tropical forest > Bulk soil | place: Panama | collected 2016-02-17
GAGCCGGAGTTGGGCATCCGCCGTGATGAGAAGGGCCAGCATGGCCTCGGCAGGCTCGAGGATGGGAAGCGGGTACGGGTCGTGGTCCGCGAACGGCACGCTGGGCGAAACGCCGAGCCGACCCTGCGTGATCTCAGCCAGGCGCTCGTCGCCGTATGGGGAACGGACTTCGGGGTGCACAGCCCGACCTGGATCTCGCGATTCGCTGATACGCCCCGGCAGGCGGCGTCCTACCGAGAGGGACGTGTGCTGCTTGCCGGCGACGCCGCACACGTGCATTACCCGGTCGGTGGACAGGGCCTCAATATCGGGGTGCAGGATGCGGTGAACCTGGGATGGAAGCTGGCCCAGGTGGTCAACGGGACATCGTCGGAAAGCCTCCTGGATACCTACCATGCCGAGCGGCACCCGGTTGGTGCCCGTGTGTTGGCAAGAACGATGGCGCAAACTGCGCTCACCCGCTCCGATGCGCGGATCGACGCCCTGCGCGAGGCCATATCTGAGCTGCTGGGCATGGAGGAGCCTCGCAAGCGGTTCGCCGCGATGATTTCTGGTCTGGACATTCATTACGACCTCGGTGAGGGACACCCGCTGCTCGGGCGCCGCATGCCCGATCTCGACCTGACCACCGCCAGCGGCGCGCTGCGGGTATTCACCCTTCTGCACGGTGCCCGGCCGGTGCTACTCAACCTCGGTGAGCCCGGCGGCTTCGACATCACTCCGTGGGCGGATCGGGTTCAGCTGACCGACGCCGAATATCTTGGTGCGTGGGAGCTTCCGGTACTTGGCGCGGTCGTTGCCCCCACCGCCGTGCTGATTCGGCCCGACGGATATGTCGCCTGGGTGGAAGACCACCTAACCCAAGCGGGGCTCCCTGACGCGCTGACCACCTGGTTCGGACCGCCTACTGCGGGGTAGCGCCCCGGCCAGGCCATGCGCCGCTTGGGGTCGCGGGTCACGTCATCGAGCATGGACAGCAGGTGGCCGGTCGCGAGGACGCTGACGTCGGGGCGGCGATACTCGAGCTCTTCCGAGACGAAGGCCGGCTGCCGGCAGCTCATTCGGTGCGCGCTTTCGAACTAGGATTGGCTAGCCGTCCCCAACCAACCTGGTGTCATGCAGGGGTATCACACCTCGAAGCGGCGCCTGAGATGAAGGACCGTCAACGCGGTCTTGTCAACTCGGCTACGTCTGCTCCGTGGCCCAGGCGCCGGCGAGCAGAAAGCCTCGAATCGCGACCGCCCAGACCAGCGCCAGAACCACTACGAGCAACAGGGCGAGAAGCCACGGCGCCGGTCGCACCAAGCCGATTACGACGCTCGCGACTGCCCCACCCGCCATCGCGATCTCAATGGGTCGGTAGGCGGCGGCCAGTCGGGTGGCATCAGCGAGCGCCCGCGAAGTAAGGATCAGGGCGATTAGACCGACGGCGACTGCCGCGGAAAGCAGCCACGCGGTCGGCGCCGGCGTACTTGAATCGTGTGCATGCTCAAGGAGGCTGACCATCCCTGCGCCCGCCGCGGCGATCGACAGAGCAACCGGATGGTGACTAAGGATCCAGTTGGCCAGGGCGCGGCCATCACTCTTCGGGAGTCTCCCTCCGACCACATCGAAGTAGATCCACCAGAAGCCGAAGCCGACTACCAGGGCGATCATGCCCGTTGAGATCGTCCTGATGTCGTGATCGCTAAGCGAGAGTCCATTGACGACGCCGAAGACGACCTCGCCCAGAACGATGATCGTGAAGGTCCCGAACCGTTCGACCAACGAATCGGTTGGGGTCATGCCGCGGCTCAGGCCGATGCGTGACCTTCCCATCAGCACCAGCACGACGATCCAGCCTGCCACCAAAACCGCCCACACCAGCAGCCGTGTCTCTGCAGTCAGGAAGGCGCTGGCAGCCATCACCGCCACCGACACAGCCATGGCCACCACGTAGCGGCCGGTGTCAACCAGGAACTCGGGGCGCTGGATGACGTCCTGGCGGCGCACCGTGTACCAGAGCCAAGTCATCACGACGAGGAACGCGGCGTAGGTGATCGCGAAGGCGGGGCCACCTCCATTGCCGGCGTCGCCTGCGAACACGGCAAGGATCGCGACGATGCCCATCTGCACGAACACGTATGCACGGGTCCGGCCGTCCGAGCGACCGTGCAGCTCGAGGTAGAGGGAGCCGTTGGTCCATGCGATCCAGGTCAGGGAGAAGACGACCGCGAAGCCGGCGAGCCCGATCAGCGAGACGTGCTGGGCTAGATTGCGTCCCGCCTGGGAGATGACCGCCACATAGACCAAGTCGTAGAGGAGCTCTAGCGGACTGACACGGCGGTCGATGATCGTGTCGCCATGCGGACGCGGCGGCCGCCAGAACCAGGTCTTGAAAAGTCGGAGCGCCCGACCGGTTGCTGGCATGGAGGCAATTGGTACCGGATACATCTTTACCGAAAGACCTACGAGGGCGCCGCGCGCTATCTCTGCGGATCATCGCCGCTCCCGACCCAGGAACCCTGTCAGTCTCAGGTCTGTTCCGAGCTTGGTACTGCGATGCTCTCCCTGCGGTGAACCAGGGTCAGGGCCAGGCAACGAGCGGCTGACCTGCCTGTGCATGGCTCACCGAAGTCTGGGCCAGAGCCGATCGCCGACGATCCGCGCGGTGGCGCTTCGTACACGGCCCTGCGGCGGCCGTCCGGCAGTCGGAGTCGGCTCGCCCAGCGCCTATCCAAACGCCGCAAGACCGCTCCGTCTCTCCAGCTGCGCCCCGGACCGCGGCGGGCGTCGTCCCCCGGCTCGCCTCCACACCTGGATAGCGGCTTAGGCGCGTGGCACAAGCTTGAGCGTCGCCGCTCGCGCTTGCGGCGTGAGGTCGCTGTTGACGAAGTTTGTGGCGTAGCGGCGGTACTTCGTGCGGTAGGCGGTATCAATCGCGTCGTTCAGGTCGTTAGTCTCCACGAGGACTACGTCTTTGTCGACGTCGCCAGCGCGAACGTGTGCTTCGTGGCGCACCTGGGCGCCACGGAACCAGGCGGCGGTGCGGCCATTCACCGAGCGGACGAAGAGGTCGTCGCCATGGCGGACCACCCAGATCGTCACCGGTTTGCGCAGCGAGCCGTCCTGCCGGAGCGGCGCGATCTGTAGCTCTTCTGCTGCCCCGATCTTGCTGAGCTCGTCGCTCATCCACGCCGTTGTCGCGGCCATTGGTACGTCTCCTTTTCCGAGTGGGCCACAGCCATTCAACGTCTATTGTCCCGTTTCAGAGATTCGCAACATTGTCGGTGACTCGCTGCGATGGGCAACTGTCTGACTAGCGGAAGTTTGGATCTCCACCGCCCATATCGGCACCATACCCCTGCTTCGCGCCGGGCGGCAGGTCGTCGTTTACGCTCGCTAGCGCAGTCCGCCGGACGCCATAAGGATGTCGCCCGTCAGCCATTCGGAGTCCTGGGAGGCCAGGAACACCGCGACAGGCGCAATATCCGCAGGCTGGCCCAATCTTCCAAGTGGCGTCTCGCTCAGTAGTTGCTTCTCGAGGTCACTTCCCATAAACCCAGTTGCCTGAGTCCCTTCTGTCTCGACCACGCCCGGATTGATCGAGTTCACCCGGATCTTCTTCGGCCCGAGCTCCTTTGCCAGCACACCCGTAATCGCATCCACGGCGCCCTTGGTTGCCGTGTAGACCACTGACCGCGGCGGCGTCAACTCACTGGCGCCGGAACCGACGTTGATGATGCTTCCGCCCTCTGCACCAAAGTGCTTCACCGCCTCTTGCGTCGCCAGAATCAGACCGAGGACATTGGTATTGAACTCCCGATGAAACTCTGTCTCCGTCACTTCTTCGAGAGGCCTGATGTCGTACACACCGGCATTGTTCACCAGCACATCCAGCGATCCGAAGGCTTTCCTCGTTTCCTCGAACAGGCGCTTTACATCGGCCGCCTTTGAGACGTCGCCCTGCACGGCGATCGCCTTACCGCCCTTGCTGGTGATCTCCGCAACGACGCGATCCGCACCCTCCTTGCTGGAGGCGTAGTTGACCACGACCGCAGCCCCCGCGGCCCCCAGGGCCTTCGCGATCCCGGCGCCGATTCCTTTCGAGGCCCCGGTGACGACGGCAACCTTGCCCGCAAGTGTGTTCATGGAAATATCCTTCCTTGGCTCAGGTCCCGACCCTGGTTACGCAAGTTACGCCCGCTCAGGTTCGACGCATCTGCCATCTGCAGCGGAGGGAGCACCGGCGCTGGCGACATCCCTCTTATCACTTGGGCCAAGCCCGCCGATCGAGCACGGCGCGAATCCGGTTAGCCCTCGGTTAGCTGCGCGTGGCCATGTGAAAGACCCACCTGTGGCCAACGAAAGTTTCCCCCACTCTTGCCCTGGGGCCGGATGTTGTGGCGGGGAGTAACGGCTCCAGGTACCCGTCGTCTTCTTCATCGAATCCGTCGGGACTGTCCACGGCGGCCGGGCCTTTCTACGGCCACCTTGGCGACGCCGGGTCCCGCGTCAGCCCGAGGTGTCCCCCGAGGCGTAGTACCCAACCAGCGTGGTGAAGTCGACCAGCCCGCGGCCCCGAGCACTGCCTCGGCGGTGGCGTATTCAGCGTCGGTGAGATCGCCGCACACGAGCAGGGCGCGAGCGGTCTCGACCGCGGCCTTCTCCTGGACATCCGAGAGTGAGAGGTCGGAACCTGAGCGCAGCGCGTTCAGTTCCGTTCGCCCAGAGCAATAGAGGTGGGCCCGGCTGGCTTCGAACCAGCGACTGGCCGATTATCAGTCGGCCATTGATGCAAGCTCAGGCCTATCATCTGCAGGCCACCAAATCGGGAACAGCCAGCTTGCGCCGACACATCATGCGGCTACGGAGAGCCACTCGGGCAGGCACGAGCCCATCGGCACGAGAATCGGATCGGTCCAGAATTCCGGCGTCCTGGACATCTCGACCTGCGATCCGAGTCGTGTGAACTCGCCGAACGGCGTCATGCGGGTCACGAGGTTCGGCCGCTGGATCTGGTGTTCCGGCCCCAACGACGCGATGTCCAGCAGCTGCGCCTTGTCATTGAGTCCCAGACTCATCTCGAATGTCGCCGTCTGCGCGAGCGTGGCTGTCACGCGATAGCTGCCGCCTTCCTTTGCGCGCCGAACGAGGGCAGCCTGCACGCCGGCAGCGGTCAGCATGCCAGTAAGGAAGTCAACGACCACGTTCACGCCCCCTGGCAGTCGTGGTTGCTCCGGGCTGCCTTCGGCGGCGTAGAGGCCCGTGAACGCGCCAGCACTGAGATCAAACCCGACCCAGTTTGCCCACGGACCCGATGGAGTGTTGAGCTTGATGCGCGCGTAGATGATGCCCGGACGCACCGCGGCGAGATCCTCTGCGGCGTACCCCTCCCGCGCCGCGAGCTGCGGCCGCAGGTTCTCGACGAAGATGTCGGCGTCCCGCACGAGTGCGTAGACGGACTTGCGCTGTTCCGGGCGGCGCGCGTCGCGGATCGCCTGGCGCACACCGGCATACGATTGCAGGAGGAAATTCCGGTCCTCGACCTCGTCTGGCATGTTCAGGTTGAGACAATCCGCCCCGGCTGCCGCCAGATGCTGCAGAACAACTGGACCCGCTACGACGTGTGTCATGCCAAGGACGCGCACACCCGCGAGTGGACGCGGACCCGGCGGCAATGGCTCAGGCTCGCTCTCACCGATCTTCTCGATGTGGATCAACGGCGCCGAGGCATGGTACGTCCAGTGGTCGGAAGCCTGGAACTCCTCCTCAGTGCGCACCATCGAGATGGGAAGCGCGGCCTCCTGCCCCGCGGCCTCGAGGTCGGCGGCATCCCACCGCCGAGCCGCCTGCACCATCTGCTCGTAGACCAGTCCGCAGCGGAGGATTTCGGCCGCCTTCACTTGCTGTGAGGGATAGGCCGCCAGCACCAGCACGAACCGATTGTCCCGTGTCGGGAGAAAGTCGATGGGAGGAATGTAACCGGGCAGCAACATGACGGAGTTCCCATTAATCTGCGTACAATCCCGCAGCACATCCTGCCACGGGCTCTGGTAGGCGAAAGCCTTGCGCAGATCAACGTGGATGGCTTGCTCCTCGCCCCCGCGCTGGCGCCAGATTATGGCCGACGCGACGGCGCCGGCGGCGGCGATCGATGCCGCAGCCGCGCCGACCTTCAGCACCGTCGGGCGCAGCGGGTCGAGCCCAGCGAAGGTCACATTCCCGCCCATGTCGCGGCGGTCGAGTCCCATCTCTCCGAGCAGGCCGTCAACGACGCCGAGAAGATCCTCATGATTGTTAACTGGCTGATGCGTTTGCATACCGATACCTTCGTTTCTAGGCGAGGGGTGGCCTTAAACGAGCGCCTCGTAGTGCCAGGCGTCTGCCTGGTACTACGCCAGGCACTCGCGGAATTTGGCCGCGTTAAGCGCGGCGATTGAGGTGCCCTCGGCTACCGAGCCGGCGCGCTTTCCCATGCCATCGGGCTGCCGAGTGACCGGCGGGTATGCGGTCTCGGCATCCATCGGCGCTTTGATGTCCTGGCTGACGTTGGTTGGCGACATGGTCACACTGCTCCTTTGTACGGGCCTTGTGGCACGACGCAACCTGCCGTTTGACGGAGGCGGACCTTGCTCAATCAGACGCTGGTGCTGGATCCCGACTGACTGGAAGTGCTCTCCCTTCGCGTCGGGCTAGGGACGATCATCCTGACGGCCCGCGTGCGGCGAGACTGCAGCAGTGCCCGATCTATGGGTCTGCTCCATCCAATATGGCCTCGGAAGAATGAGAACGGTGGTGGGGCCGGCTGGCTTCGAACCTGCGACCAGCCCGGTTATGAGTCGGCGGATTCGGTTCGGGACGCCGGCTCGAACATCACGACCGCTGTCTCGCGCGACCGCAGGGCGGCGTATCGGTCCAGATTCTTGTCGTAGTGGGCCCAGCGTGCCCAAAGGCGGCGTCGTTCGTCGCCGACGGCAGCCCGGGCGCGGACGGTGCGGGGTCCGTCGACTAGATCGACGGTGGCGTCGGGATGCGCCTGGAGGTTCAGCCACCACGCCGGCTCAGGGTCGCCCCAGCCGTTCATGGCCATCGTCACAAGGTCGGGACCGTCCTCGAAGTACCCGAGGATGGCGACACGCTCGGTGCCCGTGCGTCTACCGACCGTCCGCAGTCGCAGCATCCCCCAACGGTCGCTGGTCGCTCTACGCAGACCGGACCGGCCTCCGGTGATCCGGTACAGCGCTCGGTGGACACCCCATGCTGCCCGGACGAACCAACGTGGTGGGACGCGTATGGCTCGCGGAGGATCCATAGCCACGTCATTCTTACATCGCGTCGTGGAAGCTGTCTAACGGCAGAGGCACGAATCTCGGGACGTTGAGGCCGAGCATGGATCAGGAGACCGCCGACGTGTTCGCGGCGCGATCACTACTCCGACCACGGACTAGTCACCTATGCGCCCGATGGCACGCAGCATGACCCGGATTCGGCATCGTGGCGGCTTGAGACTACGAGCATTCGTTCGCGCTTTGAAACGTCCGCTATTGGTCCAGATGTGTCGATGAAGAACATCGGACTGTTCAAAGCGGGAACGGGCCCGCTTTGGGCCAGCTCATCAGCGACCTGCGGGACGACTGGATCACCAGCCTCCGGACGCATTCTTGCGGTCGGCAGCAGCCGCAGGGTTAGCGCTATTGCCGAACGCAGGAGCCGGTTGGCAGTCCCGCGGCGGTCGCCAGGAAGCGCGCCGCGTCGCAGGTCTGCTGTGGTGCATAGAGCCCGTGCTCGAGCTTGCCGGCGCCAGCGGCGCCGTGCTGGCACACGTCGTCGCCGCGACGGCAGTAGCTCCGAATCCTGGACGCCAGCGTGGACAGGTACGGCGGGCGCGGGGAAGACGATCCGTCGTACCCGGGATCGAATGTGCCGGCCGCGGTCGCCCGGTCGCGCGGGTTGAAGCGTGGGTCGGCCAGGAGGACGGCTGCTGCAGGATGATCCCCGCGCTGATCGAGCCTGGAAGACTGCAGAGCGTCGCCCACGATCTCGGCGCCCATCGAGAAGCCGGCCAGCAGGAGGCGTTCGGCAGGGCATCTCGACGCCCGCTGGCGGACCAGGTCCGCCAGTTGGGTGCTGGCATCGCGCACTGCGTCCTGCCCGCTCACACGAGCCGCGAAGGGAAAGCCGAACCCGGTCACCGCGCTGCCGACACGCAGCTGCTCGTAGAGCTCGTACAGCGTGCTCCCCATGCCCATCCGGTCGGTGGCGCTCTCACCGCTCCCGCGCGCCGCGACGAGCAGCGCCCGCTGGCAGCCAGTTGGTGGCGATGGATAGCCCGCGGTCCCCGATCCGGCGCAGGCGGTGACCAGGCCCAGCAGCGCTAACCCGGCGATTCGAGCCGTGACGGTCGCTGCGCTCAACGACCGATCCCCCGGCCGTGGTCGCGCATCACCGCGACGTAGCCATCCTCCAGCACGGGGTCGGTCCGCACGGCGCGCGGGGAAGGCTCGCTCTCGGCAACCACGCGGTACCTCGTCGTCCGCCCGTCACTGACGGTCGCGACGACCTGGGCTTCGGCGGTCGGGGGCCGGTCGCCCTCCACCAACCACACGCGCCCCGCGGCCACGCCGGCCAGGTCTGCCGGGCTGCCCCGGAACACGGCGCGGCCGCGGGCCAGCACCGTCAGGTCGGAGCAGGTCTGGGCGACGTCGTCGACGATGTGGGTCGACAGCAGGACGGTCCGGTCGCCGGCCATGTCCACCAGCAGGTTGCGAAAATGGATCCGCTCCTCGGGATCGAGCCCGGCGGTGGGCTCGTCCACGATCAGCAGCCGCGGCTCGTTGATCAGCGCCTGAGCGATGCCCAGCCTCTGCCTCATGCCGCCCGAGTAGGCTCCCACGCGGCGCCGGCCGTGAGCCGACAGGCCGACCGTCTCCAGCATGGCGGCGACTCGGCGATGCCGAATCGTGCCGTCGCGCATCCCCTTGACGAGCCCGAGGTAGTCGAGGGTCTGCCAACCGGTCAGGTCGGGGTAGAGACCCAGGTGCTGCGGCAGGTAGCCGAGCGTCCGCTGGCACGCCACTCGGCTCGTCGCTTCGGCGAGGTCGCGCCCGCCCACCACCACGCGGCCCGAGGTGGGCCGGATCACGCCCGCCAGGATGCGCATCAGCGTCGTCTTGCCAGCGCCGTTAGCGCCCAGCAGGCCGTGCATGCCGGCCGGGATGTCGAGATCGAGATCGTCGAGCGCGCGGGCGCGGCGATAGGTCTTGGTCAGGCCTCGGATCGAGATGTCCATGTCGTGTTCCTCCGGGTTCAGCGAGCCCACCGCCGCCTGGCTGCGGCTGCCTGGCCGGTGAGCATCGCCAGCAGTGCCGCGCCCACGATCAGCAGCAGGCTGAGCAGGGCGTCCAATGCGGTCGGATCGGTGACGGGGTGAGCGCAGCTCCCCGCGTAGAGTGCGGTTCCTCCGAAGAGGCCGGCCGAGACATTGCCGCCGACAGGGCTCAGCAGGGTGCAGCTGAGCGTCGGCGCGACGCTCGGCTGCACGAGATTGCCCCAGAACCAGTAGCCGGCGAACAGGACGATGAAGAGGGGCGTCCAGACCACCTCGGTGCACACCAGCGCGAAGGCGCCGACGAAGGCGAGCGCCGGGATCGTCATCGCCAGGAACGTGAGGAGTCCGGCCGGCATGACGGCGGCCGTGCCGCTCGTCACGGCGAAGTAGGCGGTCACTCCGGTGGCGTAGGCAAAGATCGGAAGCACCGCGGCGCCGCCGGCGCCCAGCAGCTTGCCCCAGAGCCTGCCGCCGGTCGTGAGCGGCGTCGCGTCCAGCAGCTCGCTCGTTCGCAGCCGGCGGTCCCTCGGCAGCCTGTCGGCGAGCAGAATGCCGAACGCCAGCGGAAGGAGGAAGTTCTCGAGCAAGCTCCGATGGGCGGCGCCGCGGAGGATGGTGGCCCAGTCGAGGAGCTGCGTCGGCGCCGCAGCCTTGTCGCCGCCGAGGCTCAGCATCCGATAGGTGATGAAACAGCAGGAGACCGTCAGCACCACCCAAAGTGCCGGCCGGCGGAGCTGCATCCAGAACTCGTAGCGGGCGACAGCCCAGATCCCTGACATCACGATTCTCCTTGGAGCAGCAGCTCCGGGCGGCCGAGCAGCAGCCACCAGGCCGCCAGCAGCAATACCGACGAGCCCAGCAGCGCAAGGCGGTTGGCGCCCCAGAACGGGGCACCCGGCGCGAACGTGGTGGCGAACAGGAAGAGCGGGCGCAGCCCCGCCGTCTCGAGGACGGAATCGTGCTTGACCTCCTCGAGCAGCCAGCCGATCGCTAGCAGGCCGGCGCTGGCGGCAGGGCTGCGAAGGGCGACTCCCACGAGCGCCCCGGCGGCAGCCATCCAGAGTGTGGGCGCGAGCCACACGAGCTGCGCCGCGCCCAGACCGCCCGATCCGGGCAGCCGGCCCGAGAGCGACAGGTAGGTGGCGCAGCAGAAGGCCACGACCGAGGTCAGGGCGAGGGCGACCAGGAGTCGCGCCAGCAGCGCCAGCCGGTACGGCCGGCCCAGCGAGAGCTGGAGCTCCAGTCCGCCGTCCTGGAGCACCGCAAAGGTCGCCGCAACGGCGCTGGCGAGCGGGGGCAGGAGCTCGAGCGCGCCCGCGAGTTGCCGGTTCACCTCAGCAGGGCCGTACCCGCTTGCCTCCGCGAAGAGCACGAGCAGGATCCCCACCGCTGCGCAGAGCGCGGGCGCGGCCACCGCTGGCCAGCCCGTCCGCCGACCCTCGTACACCAACACTGCGAACGTCATGCCCGGGACGCTAAGGGCACCGTTGGTGAGCAGCGAGTCCAAAATGTCACCGATCGACACCCCGGGCCTGAATCCGGTGACATTTCTCACTATCCAGCTGGGCTACGTTGATCCCGGTGCCCAGCTCGCGCGGCCTCCGCCTCGTCATGGGAGCGCTCGGTCTCCTGCCCCTCCTGGCACCGCTCGCCAGCGCCCTAACGGCGCTTATCCGGGGCGGCGCCTTGGGTCCGGTGGGGCCGAGCACCGGGTTCGGGGTGGTGGTCGGCCTGATCTCCTGCGTCTTCTGGCTCGGTCCCGTCGGTGGACGTGCCCGGCTGTTCTTGGCGGTGCTGGCAGCGGCGCTGACCTTGCTGGCGGCATCGCTTCCCGGCGCGCCCGCCGGCATCTTCCTGCTCTGGGCCTTCCCGGCGGTGCTCCTGGGCTTCGCTCTGCCGCCGCGGACTGCGCTCGCCGCGCTGGCCGGCCTGGTCACGGTGGCCACCACCACGCTGGCTGTCCGCGTCATCAACGGCGGCGACCCCGGGGCAACGCTGTTCACGGGCACGGAGATGGTCGTAGTGATCGCGATTGCCGGCACCGCGGCTGTCGCGGTTGGGGAGCTCGAGCGAACGAACGCGGCGCTGCGCGAGGCTCAGGCCGAGATCGAGCGGCTCGCGATCGATGCGGAGCGCACCCGCTTCGCCCGGGACCTGCACGACCTTCTCGGCCAGACGCTTTCGCTGATGCTGGTAAAGCTGGAGGTCGCCCGGGGGGTGCTGCCGGAGGTCGAGCGGGCCGGTGCCGAACTGGACGACCTGGAGCGCCTGGCGCGCATCGCTCTCGACGATGTGCGCGAGGTTGCGAGCAGCTACCGCCAGCCCACGCTGAGCTCGGAGATCGCGGGCGCCGAGATCGCCCTGGAAGCGGCCGGAATCGAGTTCTCGGTCGAGGAGCGGGCGGGCCCGCTGCCGGCCGCCCTCGAGGCGACCGTGGCCTGGAGCCTGCGCGAGGCCGTGACCAACGTGATGCGGCACAGTGCTGCCCGCAGGTGCGGTGTTCGGATCACCGGCGATGGCCGCGAGGTCGCACTGGAGGTCCAAGACGACGGCCGCGGGGCGGCTCCGGGCCAGATAGAGTCGGGGCTGCGCACGCTCCGTGAGCGCGTCCAGGCTGCTGGTGGCCGGCTTGAGATCGATCCGGCCGAGCCCGCCCATGGTGGCTTCACGCTCCGGGTCCGCCTTCCCCTGGACGGGAGTGATCGAGCGTGAGATCGCCTGCACCGATCAGGGTGCTGCTGGCGGACGACCAGCGTCTGTTCCGTGAGGCGCTCCGCGTCCTGCTCGAGCGGGAGCCGGACATGGCCGTGGTGGCGGAGGCGACGACGGGGCGTGAGGCCGTTGAGCTGGCCCTCGAGCACGACCCGGACGTGGTGCTGCTCGACATCGAGATGCCCGACGGTGATGGGCTGGAGGCGGCGAAGGCGCTGCAGGAGCGTGGCGCGCGCGCTCGCTGCCTGATCGTCACGACGTTCGGCCGGCCCGGCTACCTGCAGCGGGCGCTCGACGGCGGCGTGGCCGGCTTCGTGGTGAAGGACGCATCCAAGGGGGCCCTGGCGCAGGCCATCCGGCGCTGTGCTCGGGGGGAGCGGGTCATAGACCCCGGCCTCGCGGCGGCGGCCCGGCAGACCGGTCCGAGCCCGCTGACCCCCCGCGAGCGGGAGGTGCTCCGAGCGACGACCAGTGGCGCGGCCATCGCGGAGATCGCGCGCACCCTGTACCTCTCGGAGGGGTCAGTGCGGAACCGGATCTCGACCGCGATCGAGAAGCTCCATGCCCGCAACCGCACCGACGCGGTCCGAATCGCGCAGAAGAACGGGTGGCTGTAGGTCCCTAAGGAGTTCCTTCGGGAAGGACTCCGGAGGCCTCACGTGACACCGCTCGCGGCCGGCGAAGCCGAACTCAGATCTGGTTCAGTCCGCTTCCACGGATGTGCCAGAAGAGCGCAACTTGGGACCCCGAGCCGGCAGGCGAGGGGTTGACTCGTATCCGGCCCCACCGATAGGTATCCACGATGGCCCGCCAGATTTCGCCGCCCTGACAGCCACCATGACAGCCACACCTGCGGCCTGACGAACACTCAGACCACCTCGAAGTGCGCCATCATGGAGTGGTCCTCGTGGGCCAGGTTGTGGCAGTGCATGACGTACTTGCCTGAGAACGCGCAAACCTCGCGATGACCCGTACGATCTGGCCAACCCCGACCAGCACTGTGCTTTCCAACCGCGCTCGTAGGGCTGTGGCGGTCTGCCGTCGCGGTCGAGAACCAGGCGGTCCCCTTTGCACTCATACGTAAACGCATCCCATGCCCTGTTCCAGTTCTGGCAGCCGATGGTTTGATGGTGATATTGACCGCGGATAGACTTTCGGTACAGGCTGAGCGATCGGTTTCGTTGATGGACTGCGTACTAAGACTCAGCGCGAGACTCACGCAACGGTCGGGGTCGGCCGAACATCCCACCAGTTGCCATGAAGATCCCGACCGCTACGATCACGCCGTCGACGAGCGCGAAGGCTAGCATCGCTTCGACGACGAGGCGTGCATCCTCTCCGGACATGTCGTGGCACGTTACCCGCAAAGGCGATGAGTGGCACGACGTACAAGAGC
>Ga0126371_10003702_pt1 | contig 13416 bp, 15 predicted proteins | sample PanSoiMetaPlot_4_FD_110145 | JGI IMG/M metagenome (GOLD analysis project Ga0126371, IMG submission 110145) | Tropical forest soil microbial communities from Panama - MetaG Plot_4 | ecosystem: Environmental > Terrestrial > Soil > Tropical forest > Bulk soil | place: Panama | collected 2016-02-17
GCGTTGTATGAAGGGCCTACGGCAGAAACTCCCGCACAACAAAAAGACGATAGACAACGGCCTGAACCCACAACTCGAAACGGAGAAGATCGTAGCCCCACTCAAACACAAGAGAGACGTCCAGCGGCAGCACCAACACAACGAGTTCAAATACAGCGACGACCAGTACAATCACCACCCGCTACGCCGGAAGAAGCGAAACTATCTAAATCCCCTCCCACGCGTCAACCAGAACCTACCCCAACAGCAGCAATAAGCGGCGCATCGCGCGCCGCTGCCTTGCGCGAACGCTTTCTTAACAAAAAGTAGCTTTACAATGCCTAACAACTTTATGAATAATCATCCACTAAAAATTGTAATTACGGACACAATAACCAAAAAAGAACTAACCTTTGATGCCTTTGCGAAGTCATGGATTCAGAACAGCACAGAAGAATACTTACGGATAGAGCCTGGTATTGTAAAAGTACCTTACAATAACGGGCGCTTAACCTTACAAACCGTTTTACGGATAACCGATTTACGTATAGTCAAAGAATAACATGCCTCGTGTCCAGCTTAAGATCCCAAACCAGGAAGTAGCTAAGACCTTCCCTTCTGGTTCGACCCTATTAGATCTAGTCAATGGAGGCGGATGGGCGCTTGGTCGTTCGATCAATATCGTGGGGGACCAATCTACCGGAAAGACCCTCCTTGGTATTGAAGCCTGTGCTAATTTTAACAAACTATATGGTAAAAGTAATATTCGCTACAACGAATGCGAATTCGCATTCGATATTAGTTATGCCGAATCTATAGGCTTACCCAAAGGTCTATCGTTTATCCACAACAGATTTGCCGAAGAATTCTCTAATGATCTCGGGAACTTTCTGGACGAACGACAAGATAACAAAGGACCATGCTTATACGTACAAGATTCATATGACGGACTGTCTGATATAGAAGAAGCAGAACGAAACATAGAAGAAGGCGCGTATCATACAAAGAAAGCACGCATACTTCATGAAATCTTCCGCAATAAAACTTCTCCCATGGAAAAGTGTTTATGTACACTAATAGTAATATCACAAACTAGAGATAAAATTGGTGTTACTTTTGGAGAAACTAAAACGCGATCGGGAGGACGTGCGTTAGATTTCTTTCCTTCGCAAGTAGTTTGGCTATCTGAAGTAGGAAAAATAGATCGGCAGGTATCAGGAGTAAAACGTCCAGTAGGCGTAAAAATACTAGCGCGCAATAAAAAGAATAAAATCGGCCGCCCATTTAGACGAGCGGAATTCCAAATATACTTTGAGTATGGCATTGATGACGAACTATCTATGATCGATTGGTTAAAGACAAATAAACTAGGTATGGCAAATGGTATGCTATCTTTTCCCATCGATAAGTATAAAGATGCAGTTACAGATGCGCGACTACATCAAGACTTTGATGCCCTAAGTACCTTCGCAGAAGAACTGCAAGCTGCTACAAAAGTACGCTGGCAAGAAATTGAAGATGCCCTAACACCCCCTATTCGTAAGTATAGATGAACAAAAGGAGACAAAAACGTACTTGTCTAATTGCAATCGCATCTGAATTACTATGGAACCCTGTCTTTATTGAACGTTACGGATACAGCGCTGCAGTTGATATTGCAAATGAATTACTAAGAAGAGCTAAATTCCCAATTGGAATAAAGGTCCCCAAACCAGAACAAGTAGATCAATTCTGGATAATAACTCAAAATGACTATTCCGCCAAAACCTCTTGACCCGAAAACAGCACAGCTCCGCGCAGCTCGATTAGCGCGTGACGAACAATACAAAAAGAAAAACGTCTGGCGTACCGCAGACCAAAAAATCTATAATTTAGAAGACACTATTACTTTTGGTAAATATAGAGGACGCACTATCGAAGATATTATAGACGAAGATTGTGAATATATTGTTTGGTGTCTCGAGAACATAAAATGGTTTGTTTTATCGACTAAAGCTGAATCTTACTTACAAGAACAACAAGACCCGAGACGGCCAACCGGCGCTGCCTATCAATAAAACAAAGCACAATTATGCTCCTTCTCCCGCTAGTCGGTGGTCTTGTTTCTAATCCGCCGCTACAATCTATTCTATCAATATCTCCAACATCAATTAGCGCTCCGCCAGGATTAGCAGGAACGGTAATTACGACATTTACGGCGACGATGAGTAATAGTAACTCTCCGCCGTTCGCAGGAACATGGTCGATATCTGGCGGAAATGCTGCATTATTCTCTACAAATAGTACAACAGGGGCCTGCGCCTATTCAACAAGTGTAGGAACAGGAAACTATAATTTTTTAGTGACGGCAAGACCTTCTAACAGCTTAATATCCCCTCTTACATCTACGGTCAATATAACCGTAGCAAACACGCTACTACTGATAAATGGTAGCACTTTACCCGCGACTATACCAGCGGGGGACGAATTTTGGATAGGAGTAAGAAACGGGGCGGGATCAGCTCATGACCAAGTTCGACTGTTAGATTCGAGTAATGGTATCTGGAATACTTATCCAGCAGACTATGACTTACCGGCTGGTAATACCGATGACGTAATGACATTAACCAATGGAGGGAGAGCAGCAGTACCGCCAGGGAGTTATTCCCTAGTACTACTTTCTCCGTATCCTTCCGTCGCTGCAAATCTTCCAATTACAGTAACAAACGCCATCCAAGAACCCTTTCCATGGATGAGTGCAGCCAATGACATGCTAACCTACTATCCCTATGCAACAACGGGGAGAATTGCAGGTGCAAATTATTGGGGTTCAGGCCAAGTAGTAAGCGGAACCATTGTTACTTTTGGACCAAGTATCTGGGCTGGAAATGGTCAAGCTGGGCCGACTGATATCACAATTCAATGGATACTAAGTGGGAGTATCAGTGGGGTTATCACAGATCTCTTATTTAGTGCATCAGGAACGCAGGGAGGAGGACCAAGTCATTTTACAGGATCACCAGCCCAACCAACACTAACACTTAACACTACCTTATTACAAGATGGCAGCTATATTTTACACGCAAAAGTAATTGATACAGCTGACAGTAGCGGTAACAACTGGGCACCATTACAATTAGAAATTTTCCCAATTCCCGTCATCATTATGAATAATCCCTCAGCCTCGGTTCATAATCCAGCTCTTCCTCATACAATTCCATCTGCTAACTACTATGGAAACAATAGATCCAACACGCCAAATACCCAAATTGACTATCTAAACTATCAAGGTTTACCTCAGCTTAATAACGCTGCACCATTTCCTGATACCACTATTATCCCTCCCTCAAATTCCGTAAATTTACGCAATCCTGCTAACTGGTACGTTGCTACCGTAGGAGATGGATGGCCCACAGAGTACTTTCCAGCAGGAATGTTTTGGACCAGTAATAGAACACCACAAGGAGGAATATTTAAAGCTGATTGGATTACAAAAAACGGCGCCGGGGTAACGGTTGAAGATTCTTATCCTTATATGAAAACAACATCATTTCTTGATGGAGGGCGCAATCAAAACATGCTGGCAGGCGTAACCTTGCTAGCAGCTACGCCCTCAGGCAGTCCATTCTCTGCGCCATGGACAGGCGTGGATATGAGCGGAAGACTTTTTACCTATACTAATCAAGGTACTTTAACAACTATTGCTGGGTATAAGCGCGACGGAACTAAATTACCAATGTTTTGGTCTGATAGTTCCAACCCTGAAGTCCCTAACACCATCTTAGTTGGAACGATAGATACTAATCCACTCTATACTTTTGGGGATATGAGCGGGCCCCACGATCTACACTGGGATCCGCGTGACCCTGAAATTTGTTATCTAGCTAGGCCCCTTGATCATTTTATAGTTAAGATTAACTTTCATACTCAGACACTTAACAGTGTTAGCTACGGACTAAGCAATCCGTTATTGCAACGGTATGCGGGATACGACGGCGGCCTAAATAACGACGGATCATGGGGATATGCTGACGGCCCAGCTTTGAGCACTGGAAGCAATGGCGCTCAGTTTGGCGGTCCGTATTCCATCTGCATACAAAGTGTAGCAGGAATATCAGGACATCCAATTGGAACAATGTATGTTGCTGATAACTATAATGGACTAATTCGCCAGATCTCACCGGGGACATTAGATATAAATGGCAATCTGACTGCAGCATGCACCGTTACGACGCTCGTTGGATTACATGGGGGCAGCTCTCCCCCTTGTGCTGATGCATCCGGACACTTAGGCGCATTCTTTAACAACACTTTAAGCGCGACAGATACCTATAATGTAACATCTCTTACTCAGTCCGGCGTAAACGGAATTGTTATCTTAACTACGCCCTCAAAAGTTGCCGGAGTTGGCTGGAAAGTAACAGTTCAAGTAAATGGTAACAACTATAGAGATAACAATTTTTCTTCGCTAGAAACCAGCACTTACGCCGTTTATACTGTAGTAACCTTTACAGATAGTCAACACTTTACTATTAACATAAATCCTATACCAACAAGTGGACCAATAACGCTTGTTGTTTATAATTCAGATATCTATAGTTCTCCAAGCCAAGTTACATTTGCAAACGCTTACGCCGCATATCCAGGATTTCTCAGAATGTCTTCAGCCGGAGACATTATTGTTGGAGAGTCTTGGTATAATCATATGTTACGTCGAATTTGGCTAAGCGGTCCGAACGTAGGAACGCTAACTCGTATAGGGCCGTTTGGCAACGTAGCACTACCTGTCGGACTTACCTGGGGAACACACGATGTTGATACAATAGGAACATGCGGTCCGCTAGATGATATTGTTTTCTTTAAAACTGATTCAGCGCCCGGGTCTGCTGAATCAATATGGCGGGCATCGATAGACGGAAGTTATTCCAGCAATTTTATTGGAGATATGCAAAAGGCCTTTCCAATACAAGGAACTGGCGGAGGAGGCCACTATCCTTGGGCTATAGCATTCTCCAGAACAGAAGCAAGAATTATCTCATTAGGCTTAAATGGTGTTCTCTTTAGCTGGCACGCAAGACAGGGCACAGAACCAAATAATACAATTGATGCCTACATGGCAAGATACTTACTTGCGGGGGATGGCTATTCAGAGGCATACTTACCTCGCGATCCTTGGTTAAAAGGAACACATAGCCAACTACCTTACGGATTACGTCCAAGCTTTGCAGCGCTATGGGCGGAAAATGCCTGTCATTGGTTTGGAGCAAATGTATTACCTACAATTGATGATCTCTGGTCTTTATATCCTAATGATTTTGCGCCGTTTTCTGGTTCTCTTGCGCAGTACATCCAAAACGGTCTTGGCGGCATCGTTACGCGTCCAGAGTTCGCAATAGATGATGAAGCCGCTCCTACTAATGCTCCTTACAGTGCTCCGGTTCCGGGCAGACTATTAGCACAAATTATTTATTTCTTGCGTCGTCAGTCGCTTCAAGGTTCGGGGTTTGGCGGGCCAAATACGCTATACCAACGACCTCCAATGTCCTTAGATTTCGTCCGTCCAAATATAACTGTGCAATCAGGTGATCCAACGCGCATATCTAGCACTAGTATTAGAGTTAGATGGACTACAAATAAAAATACTATCGGAGTTATAGTAGCGGGAACGACAAACAGCCACGGTAAAGTATGGCCGTATAATTTATGGACATCATTAGAAACTAGCTATACTACCTCTCATGACCAAACATTGACAGGAATACCCGCGGCACCAACTCCGACATACATAGTTGTTGTTACAATCGACAAAGCTGGTAACTGGAATAGATCTCAGGAGTTTGCAGTATCATGAACAAATTAAGTAATCTACCGCCTGGTGTAACTAATCAAATGACCGAAGAACAGGCGCACGATAACTGGCTTGGAGAAAGTAAACCTATACTCGTCCTAGACTTTGACGGCGTACTCCATTCATATAAAAGTGGGTGGCAGGGAGAGACAGTAATACTTGATCCACCCACGCCCAACATGGTTATCTTCCTGCGAAAAGCGATTGAGCATTTTAACGTGCAAATACTCAGCAGCCGTTCAAAGTATCCCGACGGCATTGAAGCTATGAAAAAATGGCTCGTTAATGAAATCGAAGAATATTACAATTGTGTTGGGCGGATGGGAAATGCCCGAGATATAGTTAATGCGCACGCAATTATAACCTCTATAAGTTTCCCAACAGAAAAACCAGCAGCTTTTCTTACAATCGACGATCGAGCTATTTGCTTTGATGGAAATTGGCCTGATCCAAAAGAATTACTTAAGTTTCAACCTTGGTATAAAAAAGAACCCGCAACGCCCGACATTAGTGCCCCTCAACGGTTCGGGCCAAACATATTACCCTCAATTTTTAGTCTGCTGCGTAAACGCGCGTAAATTGAGCCGCTTTGCTTTAGCTACCTAAGGGTAGGCGGACGAGAGATTAGCATTGTAAACCCTATTTACGTCGAAGTAAATCATAGGTAGAAATTCGTTGCTGGGATCAAAGCGAAGCAAGCCGAAAGGTAATGAGTTTGAATTATTACTCGGCAAGCAATTTTCTCTATGGCTATCTCAAGGTGAACGCACTGACTTATTTGTTAGAAACGTGCTTTCCGGCGGTGCCTTTTCCCTTGCGGCCGCAAAAGGCAAACAAAGAGGGGTACCAGGAGATCTATTTGCGGCCGATCCGATTGCTTTCGAATTTTTACGTTACTTTATGGTCGAAGGAAAACATTGGAAAAATCTTCAATTTGAGTCTGCCTTGTGGAATAATACAGGAGAGCTTACAAAAGCAATCAGGTACGCAGAAGCACAAGCTCAGGCATCTAATCGTCACCTACTATTTGCCGCACGCCAAAACTATCGTCCTATACTACTATTAACCTCTACCAAAATTGGTGAATGCTTTCTTCGTACGCGACCCGGACTATTACACCACTTATTATGGAATAAGCGTATATTTGCATGCTTACTCCGAAATGCAGTAGAAGTAAATCCAACACGATTTATGGGATTGATTTCCAAACTATGATTATTACATGATCCTTCTTACCGCAGATATTCACCTTGACGACAACCAAAACAACGAGTACCGATGGGCTGTTTTTGACCGTATACAAACTACTGCACTAAAGTATAAAGTATCACAAATTTATATTCTTGGTGACTTTGTCGATAGACGGGATCGCCACTCGGCAGCTTTTGTAAATAAACTTATAGATAAACTCGGAAACATAGTATTACCCGTTACGATACTTCGTGGTAACCACGATAGCCCATTACGCGGTCCCGCATTCTGGGAGTTTCTAAATCAACTTTCAGGGCAAGTAGAATATATAACAGTTCCAACTGTTAGGCATAGTAATTTACTATTACTTCCATTTACTACCGATCCAAAAGAAGACTGGAAGCATTATAGACTTTCGCAATATGCGGCTATTTTTATGCACGCAACTATTCAAGGTGCCGTGACAGAAAACGGAGAAATACTAGATGGGATGAAGTTGCCAATTCTACCACGTACTGTGAAGCTTTACTCAGGAGATATTCATACCCCACAACAAGTAAAAAATCTCACCTATGTTGGAGCACCGCACCCAACTAAATTCGGTGATAACTATAAATGCCGGATGCTTGTATTAGACGATGATTACGAAATTGCGCACGAAGTTATTTTATCAACACCAAAAAAGCTTATTATTAGCATTTCGTCTGTCGAAGAATTGACCAGCATAAAAGCTAAACTAGGCGATCAAGTTAGAATTCGATTTAACCTAGCCAACGAACAAATTGATAACTGGGGAGCAATGCAAGCTACCATCGAGAAATGGGCGAAATCAACTGGCGTAACCATTGCTAGTACAGAAGTAATCGTTGATACCCTCCAAACAAAAGAATCTACTGACCTAGATCAAGACCCAGAAAACATACTTCGTATATTTTGTCAGGAAGAGGAGATAGCAGATAGCTTGCTTGACGTCGGTATTGAGTTGTTGAAGGAAGTAAAATAATGAATTCTGCTGACCTCACCCGCTTTGCGGCCACACTTCTAAAAGAATTACCGCGCCCGAAATGAAACGCGTCTCCCTCCAGCAAATAACCCTCCAAAACTTTAAGAGTTTCCGGCAAGAAACTACTATCCAATTTAATCAAACTGGCTTAATCCTAATCAGCGGGGACAACAGAGCTGAGCCTCGCCTTGGCGCTAACGGCGCTGGTAAGACGACAATATTTGATGCTCTGTGTTTTGTGTTCTATGGCGTTGCTATAAACGGCGATCGTGCTTCTGATATTATTACCTATGGTCAACAAGAAACCTCAGTAATCGTTCTCTTAACTGTTGATAATGAATTGCTTACAATAGAACGAACAAGCCCCCCATCACGCTTATACGTAAACGAAGAGCGCGTCGAAGAAAATTGGATAGAAGCCAACCTTAAATTATCACGCACTCAATTCCTAAATTCAGTACTATTCGGCCAAGCAGCGCCTTTATTTATCGACTTACCTATACCTACTCGCGGTGAGCTTCTCGACGACATACTAGATCTCGAGTTGTGGATGCGAGCCGCAGAGGTAGCTTCAAAGCAACTCGTATCAGTAACAAAGGGACTTACCGAAATACGCACTAACATTGCGCGTATTGAAGGACAAATTGCAGGAATTGAGGATTTATCTATACTACAACAAAATAATAAAGAATGGGTAGAAGATCACAACAACAGAGTAGAAATCTTAATCCAACAACTGGAAGCAAAAGAAATAGAACAAAACGACCTACAAGCTGCTATAGACAATTTCGAGGCTTCTTGGGACATAGATACGCCGTGGAAGGCCTATCAAGAAAAAGAGGAGCATAAAACAAAACTATCACAACAAAAAATATTGATAGAAGATAACATAAAAAGAACAAGGAAAGATATTGAGTTCTTTCAAACAAGCAATGTTTGTCCGGTATGCACTCAAGATATCACAAAACGATTTGCAGATCAGCATCTTGAGGAACAAACAAAAGTACTCGAAAGTCTTGGAAAAAATTTAGATGCTCTTATTGTAAAATACAGTAATGCAAAAGACAAATCACTAGAACTTTATAAAGCGTGGCAAGCTGCAAATGAACAAAAGAACATTTTCCAAACAGAACAAAAACTACTAAGCGAACGCCTTAAGACTAAGAAAAAGGAAGTTGCCGAGTTAGAAAAGATAGCACAACAACTACTGGACGAAAAGAATCCTTACGAAGACCGGTTGCAAATAGCTACAACACTAAAGCAAGAATTAACTGATAAACTTTCCGAAAGTCGTAAGATAGAAGAAAGTACAGTTAGTCGAATTTCTGTTCTAGACTTCTGGAAGCAAGGCTTTCGCAGAGTTAGACTATTTTGCATAAAACGAGTATTGCAACAACTCGAAATCGAGACCATGAATGCCGCAGTAGCGCTTGGTCTTATTGGGTGGAAAATTGCTTATACAACAGAAACGGAAACTAAATCTGGAACACTAAAAACCGGAATTCAAATTGAGGTACAATCACCCGTGCGTCCCGGAAAGTTTAGCACTTGGTCTGGCGGTGAGGGCCAACGCGTGCGACTATGTATTGCGCTCGGGCTGGCTGGACTTATACAACGATGGGCTGGAGTTATCTTCGACTTTGAAGTATTTGACGAGCCATCCTCATGGCTTTCCGAAAGCGGAATTGAGGATTTACTTGAGACATTACACAACCGTGCCGAAGCTTATGGTAAAACTATTTACATCTGTGATCATAGGGCATTAATATATAGTGGGTTTTCTGCTATGTATAATATAATTAAGGAAGCGGACGGATCACGACTAGAAATGTTATGATTTACGGGTTTGATGTAAATCTATTTGCTTTTGGCTTTTTATTAGGCTGTTCTCTATGCCTAAGAAGCCCTGGTCTCCGCGTTAGTTTATTATTGCTATCTCTAGTTCAAATTCCTTTTATCTGGAAACACCTAGCATGAGCAATCGCGTTCAAAGGCTGCGCAATATTGCTCACGTAGCAGTAATAGATCCTATTGACGCAGCCGTAGTAAGCGAAGCGGCTGACATAATCGAAGACTTAGAAAAGCGCGAAGCAATATCAAATGCTCCCTTATGCAAAGGAAGCTGGCTAGTCGGCAGTGCCTGCAGAAAGTGCAGTCGTTGTTTAGAAGAAGCTGCTACGATAATACCGCATTTAAAAGTTGAAAGAAGGCTTCTCGCCGAAAAATTAGATAAAGTAAATACTTTTATTCTACCGCATCCAGGGTGGAAAGACGACGACAACAACTCTGTAGATATATCTGATGAGTTTAAAGCTCGATGCTTTGACGAAGTCAGAAAGATTCTGCACGGAGACTAACATGAGCCTAATTACAGTCCAGCGCTATCACGATTTCTCGTATGGTCACCGCGTCTACGGCCACGAAAATGTGTGCGCGCATCTTCACGGCCACAATGGTCGCGTTCATTTTTATTGTTGGGCTCCTAATCTAGACGAACAAGGACGCGTTATAGATTTTGGCGTACTCAAGACAAGGCTTTGTGACTGGATAGAAAAAGAATGGGATCATCGATTTTTATTATGGAATAAAGATCCATGGTTTAATGCGTTATCCGAATTAGATCCCAACGTGCTCGGATTACCATTTAATCCTACAGCAGAAAACTTAGCTCAATACTTACTTTCTACCATCGGTCCAGAATTACTAGTCGGCACAGAAGTTATGCTACATAAAGTACATTTTGAAGAAACGCGCAAGTGTTCTGCTTGGGCTGTAAGATAAATGCCGCAAGAAAAGTTACCAATTATTGAGCTGTTCGGACCCACAATTCAGGGAGAGGGCGCTTTAACCGGGCAAATTTCTTACTTCGTCAGAACTTTTTCTTGTTCGTTTCGCTGCAACTGGTGCGATTCTCTGCACGCGGTATTGCCCGCCAACAGAAAACACGCAACTTATTTAACAGAGGAAGAAATTGTCGGTAAATTAATAAATCTAACCTCAATCGACAACCACTATAAACCTTGGGTTACTTTAACCGGCGGTGATCCGGTAATTTGGGACCTAAGCAAATTATGTATATTACTATCAGCGGAAGGATTTAAAGTCAACGTAGAGACGCAAGGGCATTTATGGCAAGAATGGTTAACCCAAACTGATCTAGTTACTTGTTCCCCCAAAGGTCCGTCGTCGGGCATGGCTGATAAGCTTAATCTAGCCACACTACAAAAATACGACGCGCGTCTCAACAATAGAAATAATAAACTAATACTTAAGATCATCATTTTTGATGTCGAAGATTTAGCTTTCGCAAAACGCATTCATCGTCTTCTACCTAAAACTAGACTTTACCTTTCCGTCGGTACGCCATTATATGAAGCAAATGCAGACTTAGAACACAATGTTATAGATGGATTTCGATGGCTAACTGAAGAAGTTCTTAAGCATCATCCTGACTTACATGATACAACAATTGGCGCACAACAACACGTATTGCTTTGGGGGCGAGAATTAGGACGATAAAAATAGCCGCGCGTAAATAGCTCGTAAATTAGCGTCCCTATTCTTCGCTATCCTTAGTCCTCCAAGCTTAGGCCTGCAAAGTAAACCCTATTTACGCGCGGCGCAGCGGAAAGTAAATAATGCAGCATACCCTGTCAGGTTCGCTTGAAGACAACGTACTAACTCTACTTGTGTATAACGAGCAATATGCCGCGCAAGTTGCGTTACAAGTACCTCCTAACCTCTTCTCCACGCGCGCCTATCAAAAAATCGCAGAGAAAGCAGTTAACTACATTGAAGCTTATCACTCGCCGCCGCGATCACATATTCGAGACTTGCTAGAACAAGACTTACGTCGCGGAGAAGAAGGATCCTTTCTGCGTCAAATAATTGACGCAATGACCACACTCGAGCCCGACTTACAGCCCGACTACGTATTATCTCAGCTTTCTACTTTTATCGATATTCGCAAACTAACCCTAGCAGTAAATTCTGCAGCGGATGCCTTACACGTTGGGGATCTAGAAGAAGCACGTAAAGTACTGCAAAAAACCGATATAGCACCAAGAACAGAGAATGGTGTATGGCTACATGATACGGAAACTTGGTTAAACTTTCTAAAACGAGACGAAAGCGACTTCATATCTTCCGGCATTGATATCTTGGACGATAGAGGCGTTCGTCCTGCTAAACAAGAAGTAACCTTATTCTTTGGACCAACCGGGTGTGGGAAGAGTTGGTGGTTACATGAAGTAGGCAAGAAAGCTGTATTTGAAGGACGAAAAAACGTTTTACATATAACACTAGAGAATAGTACAAGTATAACACAACAACGATACACGCAATCATTTCTTGCGGTCAGCAGAGAAGAATCAATAACACTAAGAGTTCCATTATTCAAGCGTGACGAATTAGGAAGGTTTAATGGATTAGAATACGATCAAAATACACCTGACCAGTTATTCTCGCTTGGCTATATTAATTTAGCCAACAAGCTACGCCCATTTCAAGCTCGAGGCAGATTACTCATACAGTCATTTCCAACCGCATCTTTAAGTATATCTCAATTAAGCGCCTACTTAGATTCTCTCGAAAGACTATACGAATTCAAGCCTGATATTGTTTTACTAGATTCAATTAACTTAATGTCAATTGATCTACGTAATTACCGGCTTTCGCTTGGGCAGAACTTACGTGAGTTTCGTGGCTTAGCAATGGCTCGCGACTTTGCAGGCATAACAGTAACACAAGGTAATCGCGATTCTAAAGGCGCGCGCGTCGTAACTACAGGCATGATCGGCGAAGATTGGTCACTTGTTGGCACAGCAGATAACGTGCTAACTTATTCACAAACACCAGAAGAACATGACATTGGATTAGCGCGTATATTAATAGGTAAGGCCCGGAATAATACCGACAAATGGATTGCGCTTATCACCCAGTCATATCCAGTTGGGCAATTCTGTTTAGATTCTGTGTTCTTCTCAAAGTTTGCTGAGAGTGAAGTGTCTCGTGTTACAGGAGAAGAAGATGGAGACGAAGATTGATCCAACTACAGGAATTCCAATACTAGTAGAAGCCAAAGTAAATAAAGATAACATAATTGAAAACTTTGAAGAACTTACTACTTACCAGCGCGCGCTTATTCCTTATGGGAACGAAGCGACGCTATGGTTTGTTGGTAGTTTTGATAACCTCCGACGACCTGATGATTGGAATCTACGCCCAAACTGGTCGCCTCATTGGTTTGCTGATCGCGTAGCACGTAAGCAAATTTTCGGTTATGACGCAATTACTGTATTTCCCTACCCTAGAACCAAAGATCAAGCAATACACGATGATTTTTTCGGGACACACCATTAAATGAACCGCACTCCTCTTAAAGAACATCTAACTTGGCGGGAAACCGACCAAGCAA
>Ga0126371_10003703_pt1 | contig 13415 bp, 12 predicted proteins | sample PanSoiMetaPlot_4_FD_110145 | JGI IMG/M metagenome (GOLD analysis project Ga0126371, IMG submission 110145) | Tropical forest soil microbial communities from Panama - MetaG Plot_4 | ecosystem: Environmental > Terrestrial > Soil > Tropical forest > Bulk soil | place: Panama | collected 2016-02-17
AGTTGAGCAGCAGTGACAGTGGCAGGATCACCAGCACCATCATGGCGGCCGAGAAGGAGTCGCGGAAGAAGTCGAGCCAGAGGCTCCACAGTGCGCTGGTGCCGGCGAGCATCACCTTCATCAGGCGGCCCGAATGGCTGCCGCCATGGAAGCTCAGCGGCAGCTGCAGCACGTGCTCGAAATAGGAGGTGAGCACCGCGTGCCGCCGGCGATGGGAGAGCCGGTCGGCGTGCAGTGCTACCGTGACGCCGGCGCCGATGGTGAACAGCCCGAACGCCGCCCAGGCCGCGATGAGCCCCGCGACGGTGGCCGCAGGGGCAGGCGCGCCCCCGCGCTGCGACCCGGTCAGCGCGTCGATGATGCGGCCGAACAGCACCGGTTCGGCGAATTGGGAAGCGGCGAGCGCCAGATTACCGGCGCCGAGCAGCCAGCCGAGCCGCGCCTCGGGGCCGAGCAGGGCGAGCACGCGGGCATAGATACGTAATAAATCCATAGAGTTAGGTCGAGCAACTAGGGGCGCGGCGGCACCAGCTTAGCCGTATTCCCCGGGCCGTGCATGCCCTCCGTTGCGGTCGGTCGGCCGGTTCCCCCGACGCTACCCGGCAGCTGTCACGCGGATGCATGCAAGATCAACTTTAGAATCATTACTTGTAGCAACTAAAAGATGTAGTAACGTGCGGTTTCCAGGGGCGAGCGCCGGTCGGGCCGGGCGCTAAACCACGGACGGGCGGAGAGCCGACGTGCAGGAATCCCTCATGAGCCCGGAGCGCGCCGGGCACCGACGGGTGATGACAAATATTCCAACCGAGTTGTTACGCACTTTCGTGGCGGTGGTGGATCTGCGCAGCTTCACGCGGGCGGCCCAATCGCTCGGCGTGACGCAGCCGGCGGTGAGCGCGCAGGTCAAGCGGCTGCAACAGCTGCTCGGCGGCGATCTGATGGACAAGAGCGCCCCGGGCGTGCTGCTCACTTCGATGGGCGAGAACGTGCTCGCCTATGCGCGCCGGCTGCTCGCGATCAACGACCAGATCCTCGACATGGCCGGCGAGGCACAGACGACGGCGCCGATGGTTCGCATTGGCATGCCCGGCGATCTGATCGGCAATGCGCTGTGGGGGACGATCGCCTGGTGCCGCTCGCAGCGTCCGGACGTCCGCTTCAGCGTGCGCGGCGGCTCGAGCCTGAGCCTCCTCGCCGACCTGCGCCAGGGCGATCTCGACCTCGCGGTGACGATTTCCGGCCCCGAGCCGCACGGCGAGGCGCGGTTCCACTGGACCGAGGACCTGGTCTGGGTGCGTGCGCCGCACCTCAGTCTTGCGGCCGACGGGCCGGTGCCGCTGGTCGGCCACGGCGACAAATGCCACATTCATCGCCAGGCTCTCGAGGCGCTCGAGGGCGCGGGGCGCGCCTACACCCAGCCCTTCGCGGAGGACTCCCGCGTCGGCCTCGCGGCGGCGGTTGCGGCCGGGCTCGGCATCATGGCGCTGCCGCGCTGCATGTCGCAGGCGACGGGCGTCGCGGTGTGGAACGACGCACCGCTGCCGCCGCTGTCCTCGGTCGTGTGTAACGTGTGCGTGCGGACCGGCGCCGGCGAGATCGTCGAGCAAGTCGCCGGGACGCTGGCCGACGCCATGATGTCGGGCCGAGCGCCGGTGCTCCCGCAGCGCTTCGACCGCGCCGCCGGGTGAGCGCGGCGGGGTGAGCGGCGCCCAACTGCCGCAACTGCCTAGATCGGGACGGTGCGGACGGTTGCGATCGGCGGCGCAAGCGCTCATCTTGACGGTCGAATCGATCGCTGCGGCGAACGAGTCGCCGCCGCACGGTCACCCGACAGAGTTTTCCCATGCCCGCGGATGCCACAGCAGCGCGCGTCGTGCCGCCCTCGCCGGATGTGCCGCCGCTGCGCGCTCCCTATGGGGCGCCGGACGAGGAGCTGGCGGCGGGTTTTCTCGCACACGAAACCGGGGCCGGCCCGGGTTTCGCAATCGATGATGCACAGGTCGGGCAGGCCCGACCCGCGGCCGGCCGGGCGGCCGAGGCCGAGGCGCGCATCGACGCCCGCGCCAGTCGACTCGTCGCGGCCATCCGGGCGCGCGCCGGCGGCGTCGGCGGCATCGAGGATTTTCTCCGCGAGTATTCGCTTTCCACCAAGGAGGGGCTCGCCCTCATGGTGCTGGCCGAAGCCCTGCTGCGTGTGCCCGACAATGCGACGGCCGATCGTCTGATCGAGGACAAGCTTTTGGCCGCCGACTTCAGCCATCACGAGGTGCGCTCGGAGGCGCTTCTTGTGTCGGCCTCGGCCTGGGCGCTCGGCCTCTCGGCGCGCATCATCGAGGCGCACGAGACGCCGGAGACGATCGTCGCGAGCCTGGTCGGCCGGCTCGGCCTGCCTGCGGTGCGCGCCGCGACGCGCCGGGCGATGCGGCTGCTCGGCTCGCATTTCGTGCTCGGGCAGAGCATCGAGGAGGCGCTCGGGCGCACGCATGGGGCGGCGCGCTATTCGTTCGACATGCTGGGCGAAGGCGCCCGCACGGCGCACGACGCCGAGCGCTACTTTGCGGCCTATGCGGCCGCGATCGATGCCATCGGGAGGAGCGGCGGCAATCGGCCGCTGCCCGACCGGCACGGCATCTCGGTCAAGCTCTCGGCCCTGCACCCTCGTTACGAGGCGGTGTCGGCCGCGCGGGTGATCGAGGAACTGGTGCCGCGCGTGATCGCGCTCGCCCGCACGGCGCGGCACTACGACCTCAATTTCACCGTCGACGCCGAGGAGGCGGACCGGCTCGAGCTGTCGCTCGAGATCGTCGCGCGCGTGCTCGCCGACCCGGCGCTCGCCGGCTGGGACGGTTTCGGGCTCGCCGTCCAAGCCTACCAGAAGCGCAGCCTCGCGGTGATCGACTGGACCATCGCGCTCGCCGAGGCGCTCGACCGCCGGCTCATGGTCCGCCTCGTCAAGGGCGCCTATTGGGATACCGAGGTCAAGCGCGCGCAGGAGCGCGGGCTCGCCGACTTCCCGGTGTTCACCCGCAAGGCGATGACCGATCTCTGCTTCCTCGCCTGCGCCCGCAAGCTGCTCGCGGCGCGCCCGCGCATTTTTCCGCAGATCGCGACCCACAACGCGCTCACCGTCGCGACTGTGATCGAGGCGGCGGGCGGCGTTGCGGGTTACGAGTTCCAACGGCTGCATGGCATGGGCGAGGCGCTTTATGCCGCGCTCATCGCCGAGGAGCCCACGGCCGCCTGCCGCGTCTATGCGCCGGTTGGCGGCCATCGCGATCTCCTGGCCTATCTGGTGCGGCGGCTGCTCGAGAACGGCGCAAACTCGTCCTTCGTGTCGGTTGCGGCCGATCCGTCGGTGCCGATCGCCGACATCCTGCGGCGGCCGCAGAGCTTCATCGTGGACGCGGCGTCGGCACGCCATCCGCACATCGCCCTGCCGCGCGACATCTATGGCGGCGCGCGCAGGAACTCCGCCGGCGTCGAGTTCGGCGACCATGCGAGCGTTGCGGCGTTGCTTGCCGAGATCCGGGCCGGGACGCCGAAAAATCCCGAGGCCGCGCCGCTCCTCGACGGTGTCGCGCTCACCGGACGGCGCCGCGCCGTTGTCTCGCCGATCGACGCGGAAGAGATCGGCACCGTCGTCGAGGGCGACGAGGCGATCGTCATCGCCGCCATGGCGGCCGCGTCGGCCGGATTCCCGGCCTGGAATGCCACGGCGCCCGAGACGCGCGCCGCCGCGCTCATGCGTGCCGGCGACGCGCTCGAGGCGCAGCGGGGGCGGCTGATCGCCCTCCTGCAGGCCGAGGGCGGCAAGACCCTCGATGACGCGGTCGCCGAGGTGCGCGAGGCGGCGGACTTCTGCCGCTACTACGGCACGCAGATCGAGGAGGCGCTCGGCAGCCAGCCCCTGCCGGGCGCGACCGGCGAGAGCAACGAGCTGCGCTATCGCGGGCGCGGTGTCTTCGTGTGCATCAGTCCGTGGAACTTTCCCCTCGCGATCTTCACCGGCCAGGTCGCCGCCGCGCTCGCGGCCGGCAATGCGGTGGTGGCAAAACCGGCCGAGCAGACCCCGCTCGTCGCCGCCGAGACGGTGCGCCTCCTGCATGCGGCCGGCATTCCGCCGAGCGCGCTGCATCTCGTCCCGGGTGGCGGCCGCGTCGGCGCGCTGCTCGTCGGCGATCCGCGGGCGGGCGGCGTCGCCTTCACGGGCTCGACCGAGGTGGCGCGCGCGATCAACCGGGCGCTGGCCGCCAAGAACGGGCCGATCGTGCCCCTGATCGCCGAGACCGGCGGTATCAACGCGATGATCGTCGACGCGACGGCGCTGCCCGAGCAGGTCGCCGACGACGTGATCACGTCGAGCTTCCGCTCGGCCGGGCAGCGCTGCTCGGCGCTTCGCCTCCTATGCCTGCAGGAAGAGATCGCCGACCGGATGATCGAAATGATCGCCGGCGCCGCGCGCGAGCTTGCGCTCGGCGATCCGCGCGATCCCGCGACCCATGTCGGACCGGTGATCGACGCGGACGCAAAGCAGCGCCTCGATCGCTGGATCGCCGAAGCCGAGGGCCAGGGCCGCGTCGGCTTTCGCTGGGATCGCGAGCGGGCGTTGCCAACCCGTGGAACTTGGGTTCCGCCGGCCATCGTTGCGCTCGACCGCGCGCGCGACCTCAAGGAGGAGGTCTTTGGCCCGGTCCTTCACGTGGTACGCTATGCCGCGGACGAGCTCGACGTGCTGATCGAGGACATCGCGAGGAACGGCTACGGCCTGACCCTCGGCATCCATTCGCGCATCGACGCGACCGTCGCGCAGGTCACGGCGCGCCTGACGCACGGCAATGTCTATGTCAACCGCAGCATGATTGGCGCCGTGGTGGGAACCCAGCCGTTCGGCGGCAGCGGCCTGTCGGGAACCGGACCGAAGGCGGGCGGCCCGAATTACCTGCGACGTTTTGCACTCGAGCAGGTCGTGACCGTCAACACCGCGGCAGCCGGAGGTAATGCAAGCCTGCTGGCCGAGGATGAATCGTGGCAGGGGTATTGACGCGAAACTCAATACCTTTTGACACCTTTCGTTGTAAGTCGAACCACGACTCATTTATACTTGGCTGCATGAACCACGGTTCGATTGATCTCACGACCGAGGAGATCGAGAGGCTCGTTGCCGAGGTTTGGGACGTTGCGGCCAAGGAGGCCCTGGCCAAGGGATTGCCGGTCACCGGCTATCACGACGGCCGTTTGTTTCGCTATCACCCCGGCAAGGGAATCGAGGATCTCGCGCGGCCATCTTGCGACAGCGAGTCGCGCGCAATCGACGTCGGCTGCGAGTCGCAAGGCCGCGAACCCGCCGCGTCGGAGGAGGTCCGTTCTGACGATGGGAAGCTCGGCGCGTCGGCGCTTGCGGCCGCCGCATTCGGCGAGGCACCGGCGGAACCAGACACAGCCGGGCAGAGCCAGGCGGTCCGCCACCATGACGAGACGGCGAAGTTGCAAGAGGCCGCGGCGGCCGCGAGCCCGAGTTTGAACGACTACACCGTTCAGACGATCGAGTATGCGCGCCACAACGCCAATGCGGCGCTGGCATTCACGGCCAAGCTTTTTTCCGCCAAGACCTTTGCCGAAGTTGTCGTGCTTTCGACCGCACATTTCTGCACCCAGCTCGCGACTTTCTCGTCCCAGGGCGATCACCAGGCCGCGGGCTCTCCCGAACAGGGCGACTGATACCTCTGCCCCCCATCGACCGCGTGCTGCATCGCGGAAGACATCGTTGACCATCCGTTGATCTACTTAGTCGCATTTTTGCGGTGCACGATTCATGTCTTAACCAATGCGGACTATGTTGACCGCATGAGTGATTCGGTCGACCGGCTTTACGCCGCCGTGGTGGCGGCCCAGGACGAGGATCCCGCGCACTCGCGCACCGCGCGCCTGTTGCGTGCCGGCCGCGCCAAGGTGGCGAAGAAGCTCGGCGAGGAAGCCCTCGAGGTCCTGCTCGACGCGATGCAAGGCAATCGCGATGCGGTCGTGCGCGAAAGCGCCGACCTCGTCTACAACCTGGTCGTTCTCTGGGTGGCGTCGGGCGTCGACCCGAAGGACGTGTGGCGCGAGATGGAGCGGCGCGAGCGGCTCTTCGGCATCGCCGAGAAGATGCTCAAGCCGTCGGCCGGCGAGAAGATGCGTCATCGCATCGCGTCGCTCGACATGCGGCGCTTGCAAAAGCGCCGTTGACGCCGCGTCACCGATCCCCGCCGCCTCCGCGCCACCGGGTTTCGCTTTTCTCCGACATGCGCTAAGCACGCGCGCCATGCTTCGACGTGCTTATGACTGGTGCATCGCTGCCGCCGACAAGCCGTATGCCCTCTGGCTGATGGGCGCGGTTTCCTTTGCGGAAAGCTCATTCCTCCCGATCCCGCCCGACATCATGCTGATCCCGATGGCGCTCGCCCATCCCAAGCGGGCGTGGACCTACGCGACGGTGTGCACCCTGACGTCGGTCGCGGGCGGCGTGCTCGGCTATGCGATCGGCGCCTATCTCTACGACACGGTCGGCCACTGGCTGATTCAGCTGTACGGCTACGGCCACAAAGTCGAGGTCTTTCGCGAACAGTATGCGCGCTGGGGCGCGCTGATCATCCTGCTCAAGGGGCTCACGCCGATTCCCTACAAGATCGTCACCATCACGTCGGGATTCGCGGGCTACAGTCTCGGGCTCTTCGTCATCTTCTCGGTCATCAGCCGCGGCTTTCGGTTCTATCTCGAGGCGTTCCTGCTCAATCGCTATGGCGAGCAGGCGCGCACCATCATCGAGGAGCGCCTCGCCTTCTGGTTCACACTCGGCCTCGTCGTGCTCGTGGCCGGGATCATCGCGGCGCTCTACATCTTCTGAGCGCGGCGCGCATCGTCTGCCCGCGGCGCGCAGGCCGGTTCCACAATTTCGCCATGCCGCGCACTAGGCTGGCAATCGACCGGGGGGTTACGCCCGCGGTGTCTTGGGGCGGTATGATCGGATTGCGACGAACGAGGGGTCTCTGCGCACGCGCGGCCGCGTACATGGCGGTTGCCGCGGCTGCGCTGCTGCTGTTCGTCGCGGTGCCGACCGCGCAGACGCCGCAGCCCCAACCCGCACAGCCGCCGGCCGACGCCGCTGCGCCGCCGCCCGCATCCACCCCTGCCGCCAAACCGGGATTCATCGACGCCTTCGGCCATTGGATCGAGAACTCGGTGGGCGGCTGGAACAACGGCCTCAAGGGCGCGGCCGACGCCGCCAAGGACGCCGCCGATGCGGCCGGCAACGTGACCCGCGACACCGCCGACGCGGTGTCGCGCGGGCTCGGCGCGCGGGTGATCGCCGAGCGCACGACCTGCCCGACCGCGCCCAACGGCGCGCCCGATTGCCGCACCGCCGCCGAGGCGATCTGCAAGGCGCACGGTTTTGAATCGGGCAGCAGCATCGACTTCCAGACCGCCGAGAAGTGCCCGCCGATCGCGCTCAACCGGCCGAACGGCGATCCGCCCGGCCCTTGCGTCATCGAGAGCTACGTCACGCGCGCGCTCTGCCAGTAGCCGCCCTCTGCACTTCCACCTCGTACGTCATGCCCGCCGGGCCCGGCTTGCGCGCCACCACGATATTGTCGTGCGGATCGACCCGGCCGATGTCGAGATCGCGGTCGGGCAGCACCGCGATCATGCGCGGCCCGATGCGCACGAACACGAACCGGCCCTCGGCGGCGCCCTCGCGCGCCCATTGCTTGATGCGCGCATAGTAGGGCTCGCGCGTCCACGCATTGGGAAAGCTCGGGTCGACCGCGACCTGGATGTTGACCCCGTTCTGCTGGATGTAGGTGACGAATTTCGCCTTTTCGGGCTTCCATTCCGGCCCGAAGCTCGCGTCCTGCATCCACAGGCAGTAGAACGCGCGGCACTCGTCCGGCCGGGTTGCGTAGATCGCGCAGCCCTTGCCGGCGACCGCGTGGGCGCACCACACGCCGGCCGGCTTTTCGAACGCCTTGATGTAAGGAACCTTGCAGCACATCATGCAGGTGCCGCAGGCGCGGCCCGGCACGAGATGCGGCTCGCTCGGCGTATTCATGCGAAAAGCTGATAGCGGATCGCCTCGGTTGGCGAAAGCGGTCGCACTGATCTCGGGCCTGCCCGAGATCAGCATTTATAGCACTGATCTCGGGCCTGCCCGAGATCAGCATTTATAGCACTGATCTCGGGCCGGCTCGGGATCAGCATGTATAAGTGCGCAGGTGGGCCGGCCCGACCTGCGGTCGCGTCGCTCGGTCCACAGTGCGCGCCGGTTGTCCGCGGGAGGAACCATTGCTGGGTCGCAGTTTCGCAACGCTGGTGCTGCTGGCGGCGGTTGGCGCGGCGCGCGCCGAGCCGATCACCATCGCGATCGTGCCCAGCGTTCCGGCCGGCTCGACGCTGATCGCCGAGCAGAAGGGCTACTTTCGCGATGCCGGCCTCGACGTGACCATCGAGCGCATCGATTCCATGGGCAAGGCCGTAGCCTTCCTTGCCGCCAACCACGTCCAAGTCGCACAGGGCGGGATCAATGCGGGCATCTTCAACGCGATCGGGCAGGGGCTGCCGGTGACGCTCGCGCTCGACGGCGGCTCGACGCCGCTCTACCACCGCCTGCTCGTGCGGCGCGATCTCGCCGACAAGATCAAGACGGTGGCGGACCTCAAGGGCCGCAGCATCGGCCTGAGCGCGCCCGGCTCGACCTCGATGTACGAGATGGCGATGACCCTCGCGACCGCGGGGCTCACGCTTCACGACGTGGAGGTGAAGAACCTCGCCTTCTCGCAGATGCCGGCTGCGCTCGCCAACGGTGCGCTCGACGTCGCGCTCGCGGTCGCGCCGTTCACCGACGCGGCGATCGCCCGCAATACCGCCGTTCCATGGATCGACCCCGAGGCCGGCTTTATCAGGACGCTGCCGATGACCAGCGTCGCCTATATCGTCAATACCGACTGGGCCGGGAAGAACCCCGATGCGGCGAAGAAGCTCATGCTCGCGCTCGCGCGCGGCAGCCGCGACTACTGCCAAGCCTATCACCATGGTCCGAACCGCGGCGAGATGCTCGACGTGATGATGGCGAACCGCATCGCGACCGATCGCGCCCAGCTCGATCGCATGGACTGGCAGGCGCGCAATCCCGACGGCGCCTTCAGTCTGGCGAGCCTCACGGACATCCAGGACTTCTTCAGGCGCAGCGGCTTCATCGACAAGATCGCGCCGCCCGAGCGCCTGGTCGATCCGCGCTTCGCAGAGGCGGCCGCCAAGGCATTCGGCGCGTTCACGGCGCTCAACAAGGACAGCAAGCTCGCAGGGTGCCGCTAGCCCTCCGAGCTACGATCCTGTCGGCACAAACAGCACGTTGCGCGACTCGATCTCCGTCCCCCAGCTCGTGTTCTTGCCGAGCGCCGCGATCGCCGGCAGCGCGGCGATCGTCTCTCCGTGCTGCACGATGAAGGCCTCGTAGCCGAAGCTCGCGCAGATCTCCGCCGCGAGCGCCCCTGGATCAGCGTGCGTGCCGGACAGAAGCTCGAGCAGCAACGCGGGCCGCTCGCGCGTGATCGTCGCGCGGGCGCCGTCCAGCACCTCGCGCTCGCTGCCTTCGACGTCGATCTTGATGAAGCGCACGTCGGCGAGCGCGAACTGATCGAGCGTGCCGATCTCGACCTCATAGCTCTCGATGGTGCGGAACTGGGTGTGCGTGCGCTTGAGGCTGCCGGCGAGGTGCAGCACCATGCCTTCGTCCGAATGCGGCACGTAGAAGGTGCCGCGCCCCGGCTTGTCGGCGAGCGCGAGGCGGTGCACCTCGGCGCGCCCGCGCAGCATCCAGCGGGCGAAACGGGCGTAGTCCGGATTGGGCTCGAAGCAGACGACCCGCTCCGCCACCCTGGCAAACGCGAAGGCAAAGACGCCCTGGTTCGCACCGATGTCGACCGCGGTGCCGCCGCGCCGCATCAGCCGGTCGAGCACCGCGAGCTCGGGCTCGCCGGCGGCCGCCTCCTGGGCGATGCGCCGGCGATAGAACCAGGACGGCGGCAGCAGCATCGCGATCTGTTCGCGCCAGGGCAGGGGCATGACGGTTGTGACGTGGTCCGAGAGCGGGCGGCCACTCTGCGCATCGTCGCGCGCGCTGCGCAAGCGCGGCCGATCCGCGCGACCCAAGGTTCGCAATTGACGCTTCACGATTGACTCATCGAGGCTTGCGACTTAAGCTCCTTACCTTCTGAAAATACAACTCATAGTAAAATATTACTACTCGTGAAATCCTGCTGACAGACGACGCCCCGCGAACGACGACCGAGCTGGTGCCGCAACGAGGTTTGACGCGCGCGGGGCGCGCGGCAACCGGCATTGGTGTTTGCGACCCGTGACGCCCCTGACCCCTTCATTCGATCCACGAAAGGCATAGAAAATGAATCTGCAAGTCGATCCCAACACGACCCAGCCCGCCGCGCCGCAGCCCGTCAATCCACCGGTGGTCAAGCAGCCCAACCTGTTCGAGCTCGCAGGCGAGGGCGTCCACATCACCTATTCGACCACGAGCTTCGGCGGCGTGCCGACCTTCACGTATCAGGACATGTCCCAGAGCAAGCACTTCACCGGGAACCAGATTCGGACCGTGCACACCGAGATCGGCACGCTCGTCACGGTCACCACGTTGCTGACGGTCGATTCGGGCTCGACCACGTTCACGGTGCTGATCCCGTCGGTCAATCTGCGTTCGTCCGACTCGGTCGCCATCCGGACCGATGGCATCGCCACGGTGCATCGCTTCCTGGTGGTCGGGCCGCCGCTGCAGGGCCAGACCGAGATCTACACAATCTATCCGCTGCACGGCACCGCGTCCTTCGTGGTGTTCTGACCCGACCCGCCTCGCCAGGCGTCCGGTCCGCTCGGTCCCCCGCCGCAAAGCGGACCGGCGCGCCATTGAAACCTTGTTGCCGGCGATGTTGCACGCGTACAGAGACGCGACGCCGGACGATCCGTTGCGCGGTCTCGATTCCACCGCCGGCCGTCCAGCCAGGGCCGGTCTCCGGATCAAATCGCGGCGCTTTTTGATCCAGGTCAACATCGGTCGGGACGATGTCGCCACTGTGCGACGGCTTTTCTTAGCCGCCGCCGGACGGCGCGGCGCGGGTGCGCCGTTGCCGGCCCGCAACCGCGCGCCGGCGATCGTGTGGGAGGACGTGAGCGATGGACAGGGCGATCAAGACCGCGAAACAGATGATCGACGCCAAGAAACGGGCGGGCATTTTTTCAGTTTCGCCCGACAGCACCGTCTTGGCCGCGCTGAAGGCGCTTGCCGAGCATGACATCGGCGCGGTCCTGGTCGTCGAGCAGGAGCGCCTCGTCGGAATTCTCTCGGAGCGCGACTGCGCCCGCAAGCTCGAGCTTCAGGGCCGGACCGCCGCCGCGACACGCGTCCGCGACATCATGACCGCCAAGGTGCTGGCAGTGCGGCCCGAGCAGAGCGCCGAAGAGTGCCGCAAGATCATGGGCGAGGCGCGCATTCGCCATTTGCCGGTCGTCGAGGACGGTTGCGCGATCGGCGTCCTGTCGAGCAAGGATATCCTCGACGAGGTGATCGCCGAGGACGAGCGGCTCATCCGGCAGCTCGAGACTGAGCGGCTGATGACCAACGCCGGGCAGTACTGACGCCGAAGCGCGCAAAGGACGGGGAGGGAATAGTCCATGAGTTTTCTGATCTGTGTCGCGGCGCTGTGCTTCCTGATGTTCGTCGCCTATCGCGGGTTCAGCGTGATCCTGTTCGCGCCGATCGCCGCCATGGGCGCGGTGCTGCTCACCGATCCATCCGCGGTCCCGCCGATCTTTACCGGCCTGTTCATGGACAAGATGGTCGTCTTCGTGAAGCTCTATTTCCCGGTCTTTCTGCTCGGTGCGGTGTTCGGCAAGGTGATCGAGCTGTCCGGCTTCTCCAAGTCGATCGTTTTGGCGGTGATCAATCTCGTCGGGCGCGAGCGGGCGATCCTGTCGATCGTGCTGGTGTGCGCGATCCTCACTTACGGCGGCGTCTCGCTGTTCGTCGTCGTGTTCGCGGTCTATCCGTTCGCCGCCGAGATGTTCCGCCTGGGCAACATCCCCAAGCGGTTGATCCCTGGCACGATTGCGCTCGGGGCGTTCACCTTCACGATGGACTCGCTGCCGGGCACGCCGCAGATCCAGAACATCATACCGACCACCTTCTTCAAGACCACCACCTGGGCGGCGCCGTGGCTCGGCGTCATCGGCGCACTCTTCATCTTCGTGGTCGGGCTCACATACCTGGAATGGCGGCGTCGCGTCGCACTGGCTGCAAATGAGGGATACGGGGAAGGCCACATCAACGAGCCCGAGCCGATCGCCAAGGAAAAGCTGTCGAATCCGATCATCGCCATCCTGCCGCTGTTCGTGGTCGGAATCTCCAATCTCGTCCTCACGGCGGTCATTCCCCGTTTCTACGGCGTGACCAGCGAGGTCCAGCTTGCCGGCATGGACAAGGCGATCACCCAGTCGGTGTCCTCGGTCCTCGCCATCTGGGCCGTGCAGGGCGCTTTGCTGCTGGGCATTGCGACCGTGTTCGCGTTCGCGTTCCGCCCGGTCATGCAGCGGTTCGCCGAAGGCAGCAAGGCGGCGGTCGCCGGCTCGCTGCTCGCCTCGCTCAACACCGCCTCCGAATACGGCTTCGGCGCCGTGATCGCCGCGCTGCCCGGTTTCCTCGTCATCAAGGATGCCCTCAAGGCCATCCCCAATCCGCTGATCAACGAGGCGATCAGCGTAACGACGCTCGCCGGCATCACCGGCTCCGCCTCGGGCGGCATGAGCATCGCGCTCGCCGCCATGTCGGATCAGTTCATCGCCGCCGCCAATGCGGCGAACATTCCCCTCGAGGTGCTGCACCGGGTCGCCGCGATGGCGAGCGGCGGTATGGATACCTTGCCGCACAATGGTGCGGTCATCACGCTGCTCGCCGTCACCGGGCTGACGCACCGCCAGTCGTACAAGGACATCTTCGCCATCACCTGCATCAAGACGCTCTCGGTGTTCGTCGTGATCGCGGTGTTCTATCTGACCGGGATCGTGTAGGCTGCAGAGCGTTGCGGGTTGTGACGCGAATGGAGGGCCGGGCCATGCGCTTCATAAGAAACCTTGCTTTGCTTGCTCTTGCCAGCCTCTCGCTCGCCCTGGGCGGCGCCGCCGCCTGGGCGCAGGCGACGCCATCCGCAAACGCCGCGGATACCGCCAAGCAGAATGAGACCTGCCTGCAGTGTCACAGCGCCATGAATCCGGGTCTGGTCGAGGAGTGGCGCGCCAGCGCGCATGCGCAAAGCAAGGTCGGCTGCTACGACTGCCATCGGGCCGAGAAGACCGATGCCGACGCCTTCGAGCACAAC
>Ga0126371_10003704_pt1 | contig 13414 bp, 12 predicted proteins | sample PanSoiMetaPlot_4_FD_110145 | JGI IMG/M metagenome (GOLD analysis project Ga0126371, IMG submission 110145) | Tropical forest soil microbial communities from Panama - MetaG Plot_4 | ecosystem: Environmental > Terrestrial > Soil > Tropical forest > Bulk soil | place: Panama | collected 2016-02-17
CGCGAGGCGGTGTGGGCGAAGCTCAACGACCCCGCGGTTCTCAAGGGGTGCATCCCGGGTTGCGAGCAGCTCGACAAGAACTCCGACACCGAATTTCAGGCAATCGCCGTGACCAAGATCGGGCCCGTGAAGGCGAAGTGGAAGGGCAAGGTGCATCTCACCGATCTCGATCCGCCGAACGGCTACAAGATCTCCGGCGAGGGCGAGGGCGGCATCGCGGGCTTCGCCAAGGGCGGCGCCGTGGTGGCGCTCGCCGACAAGGATGGCGGCACGCTGCTCACCTATAACGTCGAGGCGCAGATCGGCGGCAAGCTCGCCCAGCTCGGCCAGCGCCTGATCGCCGGCGCCGCCAAGAAGATGGCGGATGATTTCTTTGCCAAGTTCGCCGCTGCGGTCGCCGCAGGGTGACGCTTGGCCGCTAAGCCATGCGGCGATCCGCCTTGACCTGTTGGTTTGGCGGGTCGACACTCGACTTGTTCCGATCCGAGAAATCGGGCAAAAACGCCCCGATTTAGCCAGCGAATTTCGCCGGGGCCTGCGGCGAACCCGAAAAACAGGCCATTTGCATCGAATCCCGGGAGAGGTCCAATGCCCGCCGTCAAGATGATCGTGAACGGCAAGCCGGTCAGCGCCGATGTCGATCCGCGTACGCTGCTGGTGCAGTTTCTGCGCGAGAACCTGCGCTTGACCGGAACACATGTCGGCTGCGACACGTCGCAGTGCGGCGCCTGCGTGGTGCACGTCAACGGCAAGGCCGTGAAGTCCTGCACCATCCTGGCGCTCACCGCCGACGGCGCCGAGGTGCGCACCATCGAGAGCCTCGCCACCGGCGACAAGCTGCATCCGATGCAGGAAGCCTTCCGCGAGAACCACGGTCTCCAGTGCGGCTTCTGCACGCCCGGCATGATCATGACCGCCGTCGACATCGTGCGCCGCAAGGGCAACGACCTCGACGAGAAGACCATCCGCGAGGAGCTCGAGGGCAATCTCTGCCGCTGCACCGGCTATCACAATATCGTCAAGGCGATCGCGGCCGGCGCCAAGGCGATGGCCACCTAGCGCATGTCCCGGCGAAGTGGACTCCGGTTCGCCGTTAAGGACATGCGCCAAAAATGATTCCAGGCCGCTCGCGAGCGGCCGGCTGAGAGAAGAAAAGGGAGAGACGTTTCAGGGAAGGAGTCCGCCATGAACGCGACCGGCATCGGCGCGGCGGTGCGCCGCAAGGAAGACTTCCGTTTCATCACCGGCAAAGGCCAGTACACCGACGACATCACGCGTCCCGGCGAAACGCATGCGCACTTTCTGCGCTCGCCGCATGCGCGCGCGAAGATCAAGTCGATCGACGCGCACGCCGCCAAGGGCATGCCGGGCGTGCTCGCGGTGCTCACCGGCGCCGAGCTCGCCGGCGACAAGATCGGCGGCCTCATCTGCGGCTGGATGATCCATTCCAAGGACGGCTCGCCGATGAAGATGGCGGCGCATCCGGCGATCGCCAACGGCACGGCCAACTATGTCGGCGATCCGGTTGCCGTCGTGGTCGCCGACACGCTGGAGCAGGCCGAGGACGCGGCCGAGCACATCAAGGTCGACTACGAGGTGCTGCCGGCGGTTGCCGATCCCGGCAAGGCGCAACACAAGGACGCGCCGCAGATCCACGAGGTCGCGCCGCACAATACGATCTATCAGTGGCACCTCGGCGATCACAAGGCGACCGCCGAGGCGATCAAGGCCGCCAAGCACGTCACCAAGCTGCACATCGTCAACAACCGCCTGGTGCCCAACGCCATGGAGCCGCGCGCCGCCATCGGCGAGTACGACCCGGGCACGGAAAACTTCACCCTGTGGAACACGACCCAGAACCCGCACGTCGCGCGGCTCGTGATCGCGGCCTTCGTCGGCATGGCGCCGGAGCACAAGCTGCGCGTCATCGCGCCGGACGTCGGCGGCGGCTTCGGCTCGAAGATCTTCATCTACCCCGAGGAGGTCGTTTGCCTGTGGGCCGCCAAGAAGGTCGGCCGGCCGGTGAAATGGGTGGCGGACCGCAGCGAGGCCTTCATCGCCGACGCGCATGGACGCGATCACGTGACCCACGCCGAGATGGCGTTCGACGCCGACGGCAAGATCACGGCGCTGAAGGTCAAGACCATCGCCAATATCGGCGCCTACATGTCGACCTTCTCGTCCTCGGTGCCGACATATCTGTACGGCACGCTGCTGTCGGGTCAGTACGACATCCCGCACATCTATTGCGAGGTGGACGCGGTCTACACCAATACGGTGCCGGTCGACGCCTATCGCGGGGCGGGGCGGCCGGAGGCCACTTTCGTGGTCGAGCGCCTGGTCGAGGTCGGCGCGCGCGAGCTCGGCATCGATCCGGCCGAGCTGCGGCGCAAGAACTTCATCCGCAAGTTCCCCCACCAGACGCCCGTGATCATGACCTATGACGCCGGCGACTACGACGCCTCGCTCAAGCGCGCGCTAGAGCTCGCCGACCACAAGGGTTTTGCCAAGCGCAAGCGCGAGTCGGAGCGGAACGGCAAGCTGCGCGGTTTCGGCTATTCGACCTACATCGAGGCCTGCGGCATCGCGCCGTCGAGCGCGGTCGGCTCGCTCGGCGCCGGCGTCGGCCTGTGGGAATCCGCCGAGGTGCGGGTCAACCCCACCGGCTCGGTCGAGGTGCTGAGCGGCTGCCACAGCCACGGCCAGGGCCACGAGACGACGTTCGCGCAGCTCGTCGCCGAGCGGCTCGGCATTCCGATCGCCAACGTCTCCATCGTGCACGGCGACACCGACAAGGTGCAGTTCGGCATGGGCACCTACGGCTCGCGCTCCGGCGCGGTCGGCATGTCGGCGATCGTCAAGGCGCTGGACAAGGTCGAGGCCAAGGCGAAGAAGGTCGCTTCGCACCTGCTCGAGGCTGCCGAGAACGACATCGTGTTCAAGGACGGCAAGTTCACGGTCGCGGGCACCGACAAGTCGGCGGCCTGGGGCGACGTCGCGCTGCACGCCTATATCGCGCACAAGTTCACCGGCGCGCAGCTCGAGCCCGGCCTCAAGGAGGGGGCGTTCTACGACCCGACCAACTTCACGTTCCCGGCCGGCTGCCATCTGTGCGAGGTCGAGATCGATCCCGAGACCGGGACCGTGACGATCGCCAACTGGACGGCAGTCGACGACTTCGGGGTCGTGGTCAATCCGATGATCGTCGAGGGTCAGGTGCATGGCGGCGTCGCCCAGGGCGTCGGCCAGGCGCTGCTCGAGCACGCGGTCTACAACAGCGACGGCCAGCTCGTGAGCGGCTCGCTCATGGACTACACCATGCCGCGCGCCAACGACCTGCCGTCGTTCACGGTGGGTACCACGGTCACCAAGTGCCCCGGCAACCCGCTCGGCATCAAGGGCTGCGGCGAGGCGGGCGCGATCGCGGCGCCGGCCGCGGTCATGAACGCGATCACCGACGCGATCGGCAGCGAGGATATTGCGATGCCGGCAACGCCGGCCGCCGTGTGGGCGGCGATCACGAAACACCACAAGGGCCACAAGGCGGCCTGATCGAATTCGAATAACTGACGGAGAACGCGATGTACAACTTCACCTACCACCGCGCGAGCGGCCTGCGCCAGGCGCAGAACCTGCTCGGCAAGCTGGAAGACGCAAAGCTCCTCGCGGGCGGCATGACGCTCCTGCCGACCATGAAGATGCGGCTCGCCTCGCCCGCCAACCTCGTCGACCTCGATCGGGTCGAGGGCCTCAACGGCATCGAGCTCAAGGGGCGCTCGGTGGTCATCGGGGCGCTGGCGCGTCACGCTGATGTGGCGAATGACGCGACCGTCGGCGAGGCGATCCCGGCGCTCGCCCAGCTCGCCGGCCTGATCGGCGATCCGGCGGTCCGCCATCGCGGCACGCTCGGCGGCTCGATCGCGAACAACGACCCGAACGCCGATTATCCGGCCGCCTGCCTCGGTCTCGGTGCGACCATCGTCACGACCAAGCGCAAGATTCCGGCGGACGAGTTCTTCAAGGGCCTGTTCGAGACCGCGCTCGAGCCGGACGAGATCATCACCCGGGTGAGCTTTCCGCTGGCCAAGAAGGCGGCGTACCAGAAATTCCGCAACCAGGCCTCGCGCTACGCCCTCGTCGGCGTGTTCGTGGCCAAGCGCCCGTCGGAAATCCGCGTCGCCGTCACTGGCGCCGGCGCCTCCGGCGTCTTCCGCGTGCCGCAGTTCGAGGAAGCGCTGAAGAAGCGCTTCTCGCCCAAGTCGCTCGAAGGCCTCACGGTGTCGCCCGAGGGCCTCTCGAGCGACATCCACGGCAGCGCCGAATATCGCGCCCACCTCATCGGCGTGATGGCGCGCCGCGCGGTCGCGGCAGCGGGCTGAGCGAATAACAAGAGGCGTCGAACGGCAGACGGCACGCGGATCAACCGCGTGCCGTTTGTCTTTTCGGCGAGTCCGCCGCCTGCCCTAGACCGGGACTGGTCTCAATCGCACAGGTTCGCCTGGTCGAGCTCCGCCAGGAGATCGTGCAGGTCGAGTGGATGCGTATACATCCGCAAGCCCCCATCCTCGCGCTTCGGCCACATCTCCTTCGGCCGGTCCCAGTAGAGCTCGACGCCGTTGTCGTCGGGATCGCGCAGGTAGAGCGCTTCGCTCACGCCATGATCGCTCGCGCCTTCGAGCGGGATTTTTGCCACGACGAGCCGGCGCAGCGCGTCGGCGAGCAGGCGCCGCGTCGGGTAGAGGATCGCGGTGTGATAGAGGCCGGTCGAGCCGGGCGGCGGCGGCGCGCCGCCGAGGCTCTCCCAGGTGTTGAGGCCGATGTGGTGGTGATAGCCGCCGGCCGAGATGAAGGCGGCGCCCGGGCGGCCGGTCGTCAGCTCGAAGCCGAGCACGCCGCAGTAGAAATCGAGCGCGCGCTGCAAGTCGGCGACTTTGAGATGGACATGGCCGATGCGTACGCCCGCGTCGATGGTGGGAAAGCGCAGGGCCTCTTTCTCGATGGCAACCGGCTTGCTCATGGGACAGTCCTCTCGTAGGTCACCCAAGATATAGGGTCAGCGGGCAGTCGCCAGTACCATCCTGGCAGCGATCATCGCGCGACCAGGCGGCATCGGCACGCCAGCCCCTTTGCGACTTCAAGTTAAGCCTCAACATTAACGCCTGTCGTGCCGCCCGCCGGCGACGCCGATCGGCCGGGTTTCCGCAGCCCCGGCATGCATTTGCGCGGTTTTCGTGTTGCGGGACATCGGCAGGGCGACGATATAGATTGCAGTCATGGACAAGACATCGCACCCGCGCACGCTGCCGACCTCGATCGACGCCACCCTGAGCCTCCTCGGCGAAGCCGACTACCTGGCGGACCGCTCGCTCGCGACCGTCCTTTTTCTCGCGCTCAAGATGGGCCGGCCGATCTTCCTCGAGGGCGAGGCGGGGGTCGGCAAGACCGAGATCGCCAAAGTGCTGGCCTCGACCCTCGGCCGGCGGCTGATCCGCCTGCAGTGCTATGAGGGGCTCGACGTCGCGGCCGCGGTCTACGAGTGGAACTATGCCGAGCAGATGATCGCGATCCGGCTCGCCGAGGCCGAGGGGAACATCGACCGCGACCGGCTGTCGCACGACGTCTTCTCCGACCGGTTCCTGATCAAGCGGCCACTGCTGCAGGCGCTCGAGCCCGACACCGCCGGCGCGCCGGTGCTGCTGATCGACGAGCTCGACCGCACCGACGAGGCGTTCGAGGCCTTTTTGCTCGAGGTGCTCGCCGACTTCCAGGTGACGATCCCGGAGCTCGGCACCGTGAAGGCCGAGCATCCGCCGATCGTGGTGATCACCTCGAACCGCACCCGCGAGATCCACGACGCGCTCAAGCGGCGCTGTCTCTATCACTGGGTCGGCTATCCGACCGCCGAGCGCGAGCTATCGATCGTGCGCACCAAGGTTCCGGGCATCGGCAAGAAGCTTTCGCACGAGATCGTGCTGTTCGTGCAGGCGCTGCGCAAGCAGGACCTGTTCAAGGCGCCGGGCGTCGCCGAGACGCTCGACTGGGCGAGCGCGCTCACCGAGCTCGACGCGGTCGCGCTCGACCCCGCGACGGTGTCCGACACGCTCGGCGTGCTGCTCAAATACCAGGACGACATCGCCCGCTTCGAGGGCTCCGGCGCCAAGGAGCTGATCGAGCAGGTGCGCGCCGAGATGCACGCGGCGGAGTGAGATGATGCCTTTGTTCCATACTCCGCGTCATCACCCGCGCAAGCGGGTGATCCAGTAATCACGGAGGTGGAAAACTGGATGCTCCGCCTGCGCGGAGCATGACGGAGTGTGTGGGACCGAGAATTGCCATGGCCGATATGTCGAGTGCCCCTCACCCCGGCCCTCTCCCCGAAGGGGAGCGGGAGAAGAGCGGCCGCCTCGCCGAGAACATCGTGCATTTCGCGCGCGCGCTGCGCGCGGCGGGGCTCCCGGTCGGGCCGGGCGCGGTGCTCGATGCGCTCGCGGCCGTGCAGGCGGCGGGCGTCGGCACCAAGGACGATTTCTACTGGACCCTGCACGCCGTCTTCGTGAAGCGGCACGAGCAGTCGATCATCTTCGAGCAGGCGTTCCGCATCTTCTTTCGCAAGCGCGGCTACCTCGACCAGCTCATGGCGATGCTGTTGCCGCAGGCGCCGGGCGGACCGCCGCCGCCCCCACCGCCGGCCGCGAGCCGCGTGCAGGACGCGCTCTTCGCCGACGTGAAGGACAAGCTCAAGCCGCAGGAGCGCGAGATCGAGGTCGACACGACATACACGGTCTCGGATCGCGAGCTCCTGCAGAAGAAGGATTTCGCGCAGATGACCGCGGACGAGATCGCGGCGGCGCGGCTCGCGATCAGGCGCATGGTGCTCTCGCTCGACGAGGTGAAGACGCGCCGCCTCGCCCCCGACCGGCGCGGCCACATCATCGACATGCGGCGGACGCTGCGCGCCAGCATGAAGGCGGGCGGCGCCTTCATCGACCTGAAATATCTCGGGCTCAAGACCAAGCTGCCGCCGATCGTGGCGCTGCTCGACATCTCCGGCTCGATGAGCGACTACACCCGGCTTTTCCTGCACTTCCTGCACGCCGTCACGGATGCGCGAAAGCGCGTGCACACCTTCCTGTTCGGCACCCGGCTCACCAATGTCACGCGCGCGCTCAAGGCGCGCGACCCCGACGAGGCGCTCGCCGCCTGCTCGGCGAGCGTGCTCGACTGGTCGGGCGGCACGCGGATCGCGACCTCGCTGCACGTCTTCAACAAGCTGTGGGCGCGGCGCGTGCTCGGCCAGGGCGCGATCGTGCTCCTGATCACCGACGGGCTCGAGCGCGACCCGGATGACCGCCTCGCCTTCGAGATCGACCGGCTGCACCGCTCCTGCCGGCGGCTGGTCTGGCTCAACCCGCTGTTGCGCTTCGAAGGCTTCGAGGCCAAGGCCAAGGGCATCCAGACCATTTTGCCGCACGTCGACGAATTCCGCCCCATCCACAATCTCGAGTCCATGGCCGAACTGACCCGTGCGCTGTCGGCGCAAGGCGGCCATGCGGGCGATCCGAAGCAGTGGCTGCGGCGAGTGGCGTGATATATATACGGAGATAACGCTTTCCGTCATTGCTAGGCGGGCGCAGCCCGCCGAAGCAATCTCGTTCAACGAGTCGCGATTGCTTCGTCGCTTCGCTCCTCGCAATGACGTCCTCTAAGGAGACGAGCATGGAAACGCTGGCGCGGGACGAAGACATCCTCAAGGCCGCCGAGGACTGGCGCAAGGCCGGCAAGGGCGTGGCGCTCGCGACCGTGGTCGAGACGTGGGGCTCGGCGCCGCGCCCGGTCGGCTCCAACCTGGTGATCGACGAGGAGGGCAACTTCCTCGGCTCGGTCTCGGGCGGCTGCGTCGAAGGCGCGGTGGTCGCCGAGGCGATCGACGTGATCGATAGCGGCAAGCCGAAGATGCTGGAATTCGGGGTCGCCGACGACACCGCCTGGAAGGTCGGCCTCTCGTGCGGCGGCACGATCAGGGTGTACGTGGAGAAGGTGGACTAGGCCAAACCCGTCATCCTGAGGCGGCCGGCGTAGCCGGCCCTCGAAGGATGATCGGCCGAGGTGTTGCAGCATACGGGCCGTCGCCCTTCGAGGGCCGCGCTTCGCGCGGCCACCTCAGGGTGACGGGTCTGGTAGTTGAGCAAGGTGCAAACGAGAGATTGGACCCATGCGTTTCGACATCCTCCAGGTCCTCAATACCGAGCGCGCGGCGCGTCGCGCCATTATCCTCGTTACCCACATTGCGAGCGGCAGTCATCGCTTCGTCAAGCAAGCGGACGTCGCGCGCGACCCGCTGCGTGATGTGCTGGAAGCCGCGTTGCGCTCTGGCAAGAGCGGCATGGCGGAAACCGCCGAGGGCAAGGTCTTTCTCACCGTGTATGTCCCGCCGGCGCGGCTCGTCATCACCGGCGCGGTGCACATCAGCCAGGCGCTGGCCCCGATGGCGAAGCTGCTCGGCTACGACGTGGTGATCGTCGATCCGCGCACCGCCTTCGCGACGCCCGAGCGCTTTCCCGACGTGAAGCTGATCGCCGAATGGCCCGACGTCGCGCTGCCGCCGCTCGACGTGGACAGCTACACGGCCTTCGTCGCGCTCACCCATGATCCCAAGATCGACGACCCGGCGCTGATGCACGCGCTCGCGCGCGACTGCTTCTATATCGGGGCGCTCGGATCGCGGAAGACGCATGCGCGCCGCCTCGAGCGGCTCAAGGGCCAGGGCGTGACGGCGGATGCGCTCGCGCGCATCCATGCGCCGATCGGCCTCGCGATCGGCGCGGTGTCGCCGCCCGAGATCGCGCTTGCGATCATGGGCGAGATCACGGCGCGGCTGCGGCTCGCACCCGAAAAGGCGGAGAAGGCGGCATGAAGTTCGGCGCTGTCGCGCCGGTCGACGCCAAGGGTGCGATCGTCGTCCATTCGATCCGCTCGGCCGGCCTCGTGCTCAAGAAGGGCACCGTGGTGGGCGACGCCGAGATCGCCGCGTTGCGCGCGGCCGGCATTCCCTCGATCACGGTGGCGCGCCTCGAGCCCGGCGACGTGTCGGAGGACACGGCGGCAGCCGCGATCGCCACGGCGGTCGCGGGCGAGGGCGTGCATGTGGACCGCGCCTTCACGGGGCGCTCCAACCTGTTCGCGCAGGACGCCGGCGTCCTCGTCGTCGACGAGGCCGCCATCGACCGGCTCAACGAGGTCGATCCCGACATCACGCTCGCGACCCTCGAGGCGTTCGCGCCGGTCGTGCCCGGCAAGATGATCGCGACCGTGAAGATCATCCCGTTCGCGGTGTCGAGGGAGGCGTGCGACAGGGCGCTCGCCGCCGCGCGCGCCGCGCTGCCGCTGGTGCGCGTTGCGCCGTACCGGATCCGAAAAGTCGGCGTGATCTCGACCCTGCTGCCCGGGCTCGCCGACAAGGTCATCGACAAGACGCTGCGCGTCACCCTCGATCGGCTCGCGCCCGCCAACGCCACCATCGTCGCCGAGCGGCGCGTGCCGCACGAGACGCAGGCGCTCGCGCGCGCGCTGGACGAGGTGCTCAAAAGCGGCGCCGAGCTCGTCATCGTGTTCGGCGCCTCCGCGATCGCGGACAAGCGCGACGTCATCCCGGCGGCGGTCGAGGCGGTCGGGGGAAAGATCGAGCATTTCGGCATGCCGGTCGATCCCGGCAATCTCATGCTGGTCGCCGCCGCGAACGGCCTGCCGGTGCTCGGCGCGCCGGGCTGCGCGCGCAGCCCGAAGGAGAACGGCTTCGACTGGATCCTGGCGCGGCTCCTGTGCGGGCTGCCGGTGACGCGGCGTGACATCACCGGCATGGGCGTCGGCGGCCTCCTGATGGAGATCGTCACGCGCCCGCAGCCGCGCGAGAGCGAGCAGCCGGCGGGCCGGCGCGTCGCCGGCATCCTGCTCGCGGCCGGCCGCTCGACCCGCATGGGCGGGCCGAACAAGCTCCTGGCCGAGATCGGCGGCAAGCCGCTGGCGCGGATCGCGGCCGAGCAGGCGCTGGCGTCGCGCGCGCGGCCCGTGCTGGTCGTCACCGGGCATCAGCGCGCTGAGGTCGAGGCGGCGCTCAAGGGGCTTGGCGTCACCTTCGTGCACAATCCTGACTATGCCGCGGGGCTCTCGACCTCGCTCAAGGCCGGCATCGCGGCGCTGCCGGCGGACGTCGACGGTGCCATCGTCTGCCTGGGCGACATGCCGCAGGTCGACGCGGGGCTCATCGACCGGCTGATCGCGGCGTTCGATCCGGAGAAGGGCGCGCTCGTCGCGGTGCCGACGATCGACGGCAAGCGCGGCAATCCGGTGGTGTGGTCGCGCCGGTTCTTCGGCGATCTCGCGAGGCTCGACGGCGATGTCGGCGCGCGCCACCTGATCGGCAGCTATCCGGAGGCGGTCGTCGAGGTGCCGATGAACGGCCGCGGCGCGCTGGTCGACGTCGACACGCCGGACGCGCTCCGCGCCGTGAAGGCCGAGATCGAGGGATAAGGCGAACAGCGAACAGGGAGTAGCGAATAGGGCACAGGGATTTTTAGCTGCGCCCATTGGCCATTCCATGCTTGCAATTCGCTACCTCTTCACCAACTCGCAACCATTCCCCCATACCTTTGCGTCATTCCTTCGGGGGAGGGGACTCCATGACGCGCGTTCTGCGGGCCGCGGCCATTGTGGCCGTCGGCGTCGGCGTGTGGGCGGCCGGCGCCGGACCCGGCCAGTCGGCGGGCGCGATGGCGGTCGGCGCGTGCGCGGCCTACGGCTATGCCTTCGACTACCGCAGCGCCGATGCGGCGCGCGCAGCGGCGGCCACCAAATGCCATGGCGCGGACTGCAAGGTCGTGATCATGCTTCGCCGCAGCTGCGGCGCGTTGGCGATCGACGGCCACCGCCCGTGCGGCCCGCACGGCTTCGCCTCCGCACGCCGGCTCGGCGAGGCCGAGAACGTCGCGCTCAAGAGCTGCTACAAGTACGGCGGCCGCGATTGCGTGATCCGCGCCTTCGCGTGCGACGTGAAGGGCTGAGCGGCGAGGCTCTCATCGGCCGCGGCCTTCAGCGGTAAGAACCGCGCACCGTGCTGAAATTGCTCTGGTTTTTTTGCACTTGCTCGCCTCGCCGGGAGGCGTCGTCTTAATTTTAATGACTGACCAGTCAGTCAGATTGACACCGGAAGTCTTTTCGTGCAAAATTATGACTGACTGGTCAGTCAATCTGAAAAGCCGCAAGACAGTCTAAGGACAGGCTGAAGAACAGGCTGAAGAACAGGCCGAGGACAGGCGATGCGCACAAGCAATCCGAGAGGGCGAAGCAGCGGCCGGCGCGCGCGGCATCGCGCTTCGCCGGTCCGCCAGACGCCGGCCAAGACGCCGCCGACACCACGCAAGCGCGCCACCAACCGCGCCGCCAAGAGCGAGGCCCGGCGGGCCGCGATCGTGCAGGCGGCGCTCGACGAGTTCTGCGCGCGCGGTTTTGCGGCGACCCGCATCGACGACGTGGCGGCCCGCGCCGGCGTCGCCAAGGGCACGATCTACCTCTACTTCGACGACAAGGAAGCGTTGTTCCGCGAGATCGTCACCACCATGTTGGTGCCGCTCGTCTCCGTGCTGGAGGCGCCGCCGACCGGTATCCCGATCCGCGACGTGATCACCCGCTTCGTGGACCTGTTCGTGCGCGAGATCTATTCGACGCAGCGCCGCAACGTGCTGCGCCTCGTCATGACCGAGGGCCCGCGCTTTCCCGGGCTCGCCGAATTCCACTACCGCAACGTGGTCGAGCGCGCGCTCGCCGCGATGCGCGCGCTGCTCGCGCACGCGCTCGAGCGCGGCGAGCTCAAGGATGACAGGCTGGTCCGATTTCCCCAGCTCATCGTCGCGCCCGCCATGGTGGCGATCGTGTGGAGCGGCCTGTTCGACCGCTTCGCGCCGCTCGACGCCGCCGCCATGATGCGCGCCCATATCGACACGCTGTTCGAAGGATGCGCGCCATGACGCTGCGTCCGCACGCTGTCGCGCTCGTGCTCCTCGCCGCCCTGGCGCCGCTGCTCGGCGGCTGCGGCGACAAGGAGCCGGACTTCCAGGGCTGGGTCGAGGCGAACCTCATCTTCGTCGGCGCCGACGAGAACGGCCGGGTCGAGACCCTCGCCGTCAAGGAAGGCGACCATATCGAGAAGGGCGCGCCGCTGTTCACGCTCGATGCCGACCTGTTCAAGGCCGACCTCAACATGAACATGGCGACCCTCGCCAATGCGCGGCAGACCTTCGACCGCGCGCAGCAGCTCCTGAAGACGGGCTCCGGCACGCAGAAAGACTTCGACGCCGCGCAGGCCGCGCTGCGCCAGGCGGAAGCGCAGGTGAACACGGCGCAGACGCGACTCGCGCGGCGCTCGATCGCAAGCCCGGTCACCGGCTCGGTCGAGCAGGTCTACTTCCGCCCCGGCGAAGTGGTGACCGCGTCGAAGCCGATCGTTGCGCTGCTGCCGCCCGGCAACATCAAGGTCCGCTTCTTCGTGCCGGAGACCGTGCTGGCGCGCATCTCATACGGCCAGGAGGTCAGAGTCCACTGCGACGGCTGCGCGGCCGACATCACCGCCAAAGTGAGCTTCATCGCCAAGAGCGCCGAGTTCACGCCGCCGGTGATCTACAGCCAGGACGAGCGTGCGAAGCTCGTCTACCTGATCGAGGCGCTGCCCGAGAATCCCGGCAACCTGCGGGTCGGCCAGCCGGTCGACGTGCGGCTCGCCGCCCGGACCGGCACGGAGGCGAAGCGGTGAGCGCCGCGCCCGCCCTGGCCACGCCGGGCGCGAGCGCGCCGGCCTCGGACATCGCGATCGAGGTGGAGGGCCTGAGCAAGTCGTTCGGGGGGCATCCGGCGGTGAGCAATCTCACCATGCGGGTCAAGCGCGGACTGATCTACGGCTTCCTCGGCCCGAACGGCTCGGGCAAGACCACGACCATCCGCATGCTGTGCGGCCTGCTCACGCCCGACGCCGGCCGCGGCACCTGCCTCGGCTTCGACATCCGCACCGACGCCGAGAAGATCAAGGTCCACGTCGGTTACATGACGCAGCGCTTCAGCCTCTACGAGGATCTCTCGGTACGCGAGAACCTCGAGTTCATCGCGCGCATCTACGGCATTGCCAATCCACGCGGGGCGGCGCGCGGCGCGATCGAGCGGCTCGGCCTCAATGGTCGCGAGGAGCAGATCGCCGGCAGCCTCTCGGGCGGCTGGAAGCAGCGGCTCGCGCTCGGCGCCTGCACGCTGCCGAACCCGCAGCTCCTGCTGCTCGACGAGCCGACCGCCGGCGTCGATCCGAAGGCGCGGCGCGAGTTCTGGAACGAGATCCACGCGCTCGCCGGCGAGGGCCTGACCGTGCTGGTCTCGA
>Ga0126371_10003705_pt1 | contig 13412 bp, 7 predicted proteins | sample PanSoiMetaPlot_4_FD_110145 | JGI IMG/M metagenome (GOLD analysis project Ga0126371, IMG submission 110145) | Tropical forest soil microbial communities from Panama - MetaG Plot_4 | ecosystem: Environmental > Terrestrial > Soil > Tropical forest > Bulk soil | place: Panama | collected 2016-02-17
GCTCGACATCGCTCATGTCGGCAACCGCGAGCTCCGCCCCTTGCGCCTTCAAGTGGGCGCTGCGGCCATCTTCTTTGTGTACCAAGGCGCGGACGGGATAGCCTGCTTTCAGCAGCTCGCTAACGACAACGCTGCCTGTCTTCCCGGTCGCGCCAGTCACGATGATTCTGGGTTTGATCATGATCATCTCCTCTTAAACGTGTTGGTTCCTTCTTGCAGCAGCGCTCCAAGGGGCGTTACTGCAGCGCTCCTGGGTTCAATGCCCTCAGCGGCATCAGCGGTCCGACGGGAATGTACTCGTGATCCATCAACTGTTCCTTCGCCAACGGCAGCGTTTCCATAAGTGCTCGTGCCTCGTCTTCGGTCTTCGCGTCCACCAGGAAGACGACGCCTTTGCCATCGCCGCGCGAATACCACTGGCGGATTTTCCCATCGAGATAGAGCTTCACCGTTGCCCGAATCTCATCAGGGATAACGGCCATGACTTGTTGAGGGGTTACGCCTTGTCTGGGAGTCAGTATGACCAGCACTGCGGTGGTTTTAGGAATAGCCGCGGTGGGCACGCCTGAGGCGACCCCGGACAAAATTGGATGAGACATTGGAAGTCCTCCTTCTCGTGCATAGGATGACGTATATCATCCTATGGACTCGGTTTCTTTTTTCCTACTCCCCATTGGTCAGGGTTGTACCCTTAGGATGATTCGCAGCATCCTATATAGCCATGCGTTATCGGCCCGAACACAAAATCGAGATCCATCAGAAGATCGTGAAAGACGCCTCGCGGCGCATCCGCGCCGAGGGCTTGAATGGGGCGGGTGTTGCCGCTGTAATGCGCGACGCTGGCCTGACTCACGGAGGGTTTTACAAACACTTTGCGACCAAGGACGAGTTGCTCATTGAGTCCCTGAAAGAGAGTTTTCGTGAATTCATCGCTACTCTGGCTCGTGCCGCTGAGCAGTCACCCCCTGGAGAAGCATGGAAGGCGATTGTGAAGACCTACCTGCGTCCGGAAATGTGCGAATATCCCGATCGCGGCTGCCCCCTGGCGACTCTTGCGCCTGAATTGGCGCGGGTAGATAGGCGTATGAAGCCTCAGATCGTGGCGGAGCTAGTGAGCTACAAGAGCCATATGGTGCCGTTTATGCCTGGCCGACGAACTACGGACAAAGAACGGTTTTTCTTTGCGATCTTCTCAACTATGATCGGGGCAATTGAAATTGCTCGCCTGCTGCCAGATCCGGCGACACGAGAAAAAGTGCTGGGTAGTGCGAGAGATTTTCTCTTGCGCAGCTTCTGATGTCCTCTCATTGGCGAGTGACGGGCAAAGCGGAAGTCATGCCGACAAACCGTTCTGACCTTCAACCCGATTATTTAAGGATCAGCGAATGGAAGTTGCTGTTTTGCACGGCGAATTGAGACCAGTCCTTATCGGGTTGTTACGAGATTTGTTACAGAGATTGAGATCGAACGCGGGAAACCCCATGAATATTGGGTTTGGTGAGCGCGGAAGGAATCACAAGGAAACGTAGTTTCAAATAGATACAGAGCGACAGATGACACGCAAGTTCACAGAAAGCACTCTTAATCGCATTAACAGCACGCAGACAGCACGCGGCGCCGCTGCCGCGTCCGCTCATCTGCCGCTCGTTTTCATTCAACCAAACGGAGCACGGCTGTGCAGTCTCTCTTTCCAAGTGGACTCCAGGCAGTCGAAAGAACCGGAAGCTCCGGCATGCGAGCACCATTCCCTTGTGCCTCATCAAAAGCAAAGGGGCGAGCGGCAAAAGCTGGAGCGTCCACGACAGAATCGTGGTTAGTCTCAAAACGTCCACCCTAGCGGGTGAAGGCGCGTGGGGCGCTAAACGCGAGCAATTCCCTTATACGAATCAACGAAGCCGACGAAGTGATTGCACTCGGAAGACATCGATGCAGCATCACTTGACGCCGAAGGTTACCGAGTGCCGGATCGGATCCCCTGTAACCGTGAATTGCAAGTTGTAGCTGCCGGGGCTGAGTCCGTTCGTGCTGAGATTGAAGATGTATCCTCCCGTTGGCCCGAGAGAACTGTCGAAACGGAAATCGTTATCTGGATTAGCGTTGCCCTCAGCATCAGCCGCACCGGAGAATCCTGAAACCGCCATAATCCCGGCCGCATGCAGCCCGATTCCTGGAGACGAGAGGTCCCTACCGGCGATATCGCACAGTTGAACCTTAATCGGGAACGCAGCGCCCCTGTTCTTTGATTTCGTCGGATCGTAGAGCAAGCAGATGTTGTACGTCACGTTCTGCGTGAGCACCGCCGATGTGCTCGCACTGAAGTTCGTGTCACCGCCGTAAGCTGCCGTTACCAGATGCGAGCCGATAGCCAGGCCAGGGGTGGCCAATGTTGCCTTGCCGCCAGATAGCGCGTTGCTTCCAACCGTCGTAGCTCCATCATTGAACGTAACTGCTCCCGTCGGCGTACCCGCCCCGGCCGGAGTCACAGCCGCGGTGAACGTGACAGCCTGGCCAAGTATCGAAGGCTGCTGTGAAGAAGCGAGCGTCGTCGTCGTTGCCACGATCGTGGGCTGATTCGAGAACTGCAGCGCAGTGCTGTTTGCCAGCACGCGAGCGTCGTAGCTCCAGGGAAGCTGCTGCCCACTCTGCAAGCCGCCTGAATTGTGAATGCCGATGGTCGCTCGTCCAGCCTGAGTGTTGGGATCGCCAGCTCCGAGCTCGACGTTCTGATACTGGAAGAGGATCTTATTCCCAGATTCGAACAGCACAGCTTCAAACGTGACAGGATTCTGCGAGCCCCGCGGATACGCATTGTTCCACTGCACGACGAACCTGCGAGCGCCGGCCGCACCGAGCGTCTGATAGATGACCGAGCCCGCTCCAGGAACGGCGAAGCTGAGATCGCTCCAGAAGGGAAGGAGCGCTGGAGAATCGTTCGGAGGCGGAGCAACGGTAAGGTCAGCGTTTGCGAAGTCATTGGCGTTGCCACATGCGGCGGCGCTGGCGATGAAATACAGAGCGCCATTCGAGCTCACACAAACCATGCTGTAGCTCTGGCCGTAGAACTGAAATGGGAACGGCAGCGTCAAAGGCACACCCCCATCGTCGGTGCCAGACAACACGCTGATTCCCGATCCGCCCGCGGAAATATCGACGAAGCTGTACACGGCTGAGTCGGTGGCCGTGTATCCTCCGCCATCCGGCCCGCGCGTAGTGCTTGTCCAACCCACCGTAGCCGACGCGAGAATCAGGGCCACAACGCACAAGGTTCCTACGTGAACCGCGCTGGATCTCTGCATCGTCATCCTCTGGAATCGTTGTCGCATCCGTTGTCTCACCATGAAGTCTGCTTGATTGCAAAAATCTGTCCACCGAACGTGATCGTGGCAAACCGCAAGTCCGGGACCGCCGAGTTGAATGGAGCTACCTGGAACGGCTGCGTGAAGATGTTATTTACAGGCCCCGCGAGCGGTCCCAGCGTGATGAAGCTCGGCTGATCAGTACCCGTCAGCGGAGTGCATCCCGATGCATTGGGTGAGCCAAGCACCTGATCGCTGCCACCGAGATGGCTGAACACTTCGCCGTAAGAGTTAAGGCTGTACGCGCAAGCCGCAGCGTTCTCTGTAACAGTAAAGCTCTGATCACCGAGCTGGATAATCCCCTGCCGATTCATTCCCGAGAAATTCGGCGCGACGTTGAAAGTCACACTGCCCGAAGTTCCTGAGAAGGACGTCGAGGCCGTGATCCAGTTGGAATACGACACCGCATTTGGCGAACAGCTCGAGGCCGTCGTCGAAAAGTTGAACGTCCCGCCATTCAAGCCGGAAGAAGATACATTCGTCGACTTCGTTCCGAGCGTGTACGAGCACGGAGCTCCATCCTGCGACACCGTGTAAGTCAATCCAGCGATGGTCAGCGATCCAGAACGAAGCGTCGAGCTGGTATTGCGCTGCGCTACAAACTGGACATCGCCGTTGCCGCCAGTACCAGAAGAGGAAATCGTCAGCCAGCTCGGATCGTTCGTAGAGGATGTCCACGAGCAGGCGGAAGGCGCGATCACGCCAACCAGCCCACTTCCACCCGCAGCAGGCACATTGCCGTTCGCCGACTGCAGTGCATAGCTGCACGTCGTGCCTGCTTGCGAGATGTTTACGCTCTGACCATTAATCGTTACCGAGCTCGTGCGGCCGGTGCTCGAGGAAGCATTCGATCCGATGGTCACGCCAATCGTTCCCGATCCGGTACCAGCTCCCGGCGCAATCATTACCCAAGGATCAGCCACCTGCCCAGACCACGAGCAGTTCGACCCATTTGTCGTAACAGCAATCGCCCCCGAGCCTCCGCCAGAGCCGAATGGCGAGCCCAGCTGCGAGGTATCGAGACTCACACTGCAGGCCAGAGCCTGCTCATTGATCTGGAAGATCGTGCCGCCAATGATGAGCGCGCCGCTGCGCGGCTGAGTCGTGGAATTCGGATCCACGCTGTACAACAGCGTTCCCGTACCGGAGCCCGTTCCGCCGGAGGTCACCGTGATCCAACTTGGGCCAGTCACGGTTGAGTAAGAACATCCAACCGGCGTGCTCACTTTCACCGCTCCAGCGCCGCCATTTGCCGGCCAGGAAGCGTCAGAGGCGCTCAGGCCGACCGCGCAATTCGCGCCGCTCTGCGCAGCTGTGAACGTCTGTCCTGCGACCGTCGCGTTCAACACTACGGTTGATGCAGTCAGGTTCGCCGGAATCGTCAGAGTCACCGACCCATTGCCCGTAAACGTAGTCGGCGGCGCGCTCAGTCCCGAGGCGGTCCATTGGCAAGTCGGATCTGAAGTCTTGACCGTCACCGGAACCAGTCCACCGGCTGCCGCAACCATCAGGCTAGTCGGATTGACGGCGTACGCACATCCGCCTCCAGTTCCAAACTGCGTGATGTTGTACACCGTGCCGCTGACGGTGATTGATCCAGAACGGGGTGAAGACCCGGCGTTGGCAGCAATCTTGTAGATCAACGTTCCCGATCCGGAACCGTTGTAACTAGCGCAAACGTGACCCAAACCGCATCCTGTGCTGATCGAAATGAACGAAGAATCAGAGACCGTAGCTGCCCACGTGCAGGATGCACCAGTAGAGATGCTGAAGCTACCAGTCCCCCCACCGGCAATCACCGTTGTGCTCGGCGGGTTCAACGTAAACGTGCATGGCTGGGGCGGCACAACAGCCAGCAGAACTGGAACTGTATCGAACTGGTTGACAGTCTGAGGAGCCGCAACGCCGATCAACCCCGAGTAACTTCCCGCGCCCAAGCTCGTAGTGTTTATCGAAAGATTTACCACCGCCGGAGAAGTGCCTGAGTTCGCAGATAACGTTGCGCCGGGCAGGCCGGATTCGGCCAGCGCAAACGCATAGGCGCCGCTCGTCGTGTTGACGTTCACGGGTACGGAGACCGGTGAAGGTGAGCCGAGCGTGTAAACAACTTGAATTGGCTTCGGCCCCAAACTCACTGCAGGCGAATCACCCGCTGCGGTATCGACCGTGATCTGATATGCCTTGTTGAGTGTGTTGCCCGTGCTGTCAGTTAGAGCAACATACACTTTGAAGTATCCGGGAGAGGTCGGAATTCCCGAGAGTAAGCCTGCGCTACTGAGACTCATTCCGACAGGTAGCGCCGAGTACGGCTGCAAATGGAAACTGTACGGTGCAGTACCGCCGGATGGCACTAGCGGAGCAGAGTATGAACTGCCAATCACTGCAGGCGGCAAGTAATCGGGACTAAGCGTTAAGACATTAACCGGTCCCGACAGAGTCAGCGTCAAGGTCTGTCCGCTCGAGTCTTTAGCAGTCAGTTGGAAGTTGTAGGTGCCCGGAACTGTGGGAACTCCGCCGAGATGATTCTGCACACCATTCGTTCCAAGCAGCAACGCCATCCCCGCCGGTAATGACGAACCCGGAGTGACTGACCAGCTATAAGGTGGCACTCCTCCCTGGAGATAATCATCCAGCTTGAAATGATACGGGACTCCGACGGAGGCGTCATCGAATGGCCCACTGAGCCCATAGTAATTAAAGTCATAACAGCATGTAGAAACCAACGGAGAGATAGCGCCCGCGGGTGTAATAACGAGTCGGCTCGGGATCAGATTCGCGGTGAACCCTTGCGCGTCAGTGACAACGGGAACAACGATAAAGGTCCCGCTAACCTGGGGGATCCCCGTGAGCGTTCCATTTGCGGACAAAGAGAGTCCAGCAGGAAGTGGATCCAACTCAGACTCCGCTACAGTATATGGAGCTTTACCGCCGGCAAACTTGAATACAAATGAATAAGGCTGTCCAACGGTGCCAGTTGGCAGCGATCTGCTGGCAATTTCCGCCTGGAGTGGCGCAACTCTCTGGAACGGAACCACCCGCAACGTCAGAGTCTCATCGGCAAAATTGGTTGCGTCCGTATTGTCCATCGCCCGCACGGTAAACGTGTATGTGCCGACAGTGGTTGGAGCGCCCATGATGCCCCAGCCATTGGGCCCCAAAACTGCGTCATCGCGCATCACCTGTGTGCCTGGCGGCAACGAGCCGGAAACAACCGACCACGTATACGTTGAGTTACCGTTGGTCGAAAATCCGTCAATCAAACCAGCGCCGACAGACGTGTCGTAAAGCGGGCCTCCAAATGCCTCCAATCCCTTCTGGTTCGTGATATCGAAGAAATACGATCTGGAGAATGTCTGTCCGCTAGCATCCTGCACGTGCAGCACAAATCCAAAAAAGCCCGTATCGGAAAGAGTTCCCGACAAGAGCCCGCTTGAGGACATGCCAATTCCAGCTGGCAGCGCGAGTGTGAACAGATCCACTGGCGTAACGCTAAACGTGTAAGGCGCTGTTCCTCCAACCACGCTGAATTGCTGCGCGACGGGCTGGCCGGTGATAGTTGTCGGCAGGAATGTGGGCAAGACATTGAACGAAGCAACGTTCAGCGTGAACGTGCCACGCGCCTGGCGGCCAGCGGCGTCGGTCAACATCAAATCAAAGCTGTATTGACCAGCCGTAGTTGGCACACCGGCGAGAATAGTAACCGCAGGAGTGCGAGTGTTCTGGACACTCCGGAGAAATGCGCCTGAATACAACGCAAGACCCGGCGGCAGCGTGGAACCGGTAGCCAGCGCGAAAGTGTACGGAGGCGTGCCGCCGCTTGGAACCAATCCACTTTGGAAGTTCTGGTCGATTACCGCGTCGGGAAGTACGGTCGCCGGCAACGTTAGCTCACTTGGATTCGGCAGAGTCACGTATAGCACGAAACGTTTGCTCACACGATCTGTAGCACTCTTCTCGGTGACGAAAACATTCGCTCGCGTAATTCCCTGCGGCGTTCCAGTAATTACACCGGAAGATGAGAGTTGCAGTCCCGAAGGCAAGCCTGTTGCTGACCACGTGATTGCTCCAGTTCCGGCTGCGGCAAACGAGTAGTTGTAAGGTACCCCAACCGTTCCGTTCGGAAGAACGGCGGCATCCGTGATCGTCAGGCTCGAGATGTGGACTGTGAAGGTGTACCGGATCGTCGTCCCACCGTCGCTCGCATCCAACTGGAATAGGAATTGTCCCGCCTGCGTAGGTGTTCCCGAAATCGAACCGGTCGCAAGCGATAATCCCGGCGGCAGCGGTGAATTCGGTACTTGACTCCAGACCGGCGTACCCGAATTGTCGAACGCGAGCAACGGAACCGAATAGGGAACACCGACGGAGCCATCCGCCAGGCTCGTGTTGTTGAGCAGCGTAAAGGGCGCAATGGTCAGCGCAAAAGTACGAGCGCCGACATTGCCCACTGAATCCTCGATCTGCGCGGTAAAACTGAAGGGCCCAGTTGCCATCGGTGAACCGGTCAGCACAAAGTTGTTGGCGGTGGCGCCGGACGCCGGCTGGTTCGCATTTGTGAGTACTTCAAACCCGGGCGGCAATGGGCTAACAATGTTGATGGTGTACGGACCCGTTCCGCCGGCGGGATTAAGGAAGATGCGCGGCTGGGATCCCTCTTGGAATATGCCCAGGTTCGGACCGGAGTTAAAGGTGAGGGTCGCGGCAGTACCCGAAACTATGTTGAATCCGACGAAGTTCCTCGAGTAATTACCGGCGCCGTCCACTACTCTCATGCGCTCGAAGTACTGTCCTGTAACCGTCGGCGTTCCGCTAACCAGGCCGGCAGCGCTTACGTTCAAACCTGGGGGCAATGAATCAATGTTGGTCCAAGTGTAGTTGCTATCACCGCCAACCGCCATGAGCGGCTGTGAGTACGCAGTGTTGTAAACCAGCGGATTTCCCGCAATAGGAAGATTGAAGTACTCAAATCCCAGTCGCGAAACATTCAGCGTGAAGTCCTGGCTGGCGACATTGTTGGTCGCGTCTGTAACCTGCAACGTGAAGTGGTAGATGCCGATAGCAAGCGCCTTACCTGCAAGAATCGTGTATCCAGGGCTGAATCCTGAGGAGAAAACTTCACCGGACGGCTGCAGACTCGTCCCCGTGGGAAGCGATCCCGACGTCACCGCCCACGAGTATGGAGGTGTGCCTCCCTGCGCGGTTAACTGATATCCAGCAGTGTCGTAGAACGCGATGCTGGTGAATTCGCTGTCCATCTGAATGGAAAGCGGCTGCGGCGGAGAAGTGACGACTGCCCAGGAGAAGTTCTGCTGTACGATTCCGACAGAGCCGCTGGCTTGCACGGTAAATCTGAAGTTGCCGGAGAAAGACGGAGTTCCCGAGAGCAGGCCGGAAGAACTCATCGAGACGTTCCCAGGCAATCCGCCGAACAACGACCATGTACATCCGGTGCCGCATCCGGGAGCGCCGAACTGCAGGTTAAAAGCGTTGCCTACTGTGCCTTGCGGCAGGATGCCGCCGGTCGTGATCGCGAATGCATTTACTTCGATATTGACGCCGAAGAAAGTTCTATCGGAGGTGCTCAGATCAGTGACGACGAATTGCGCGTTGTACAGGCCCGGAGTCGTGGGTGTCCCAGAGATCAATCCTGAAGGATCCACCGTCAGCCCCGGCGGCAATTGGCCGTTGGCGGTGAATTTGTAATTTCCGCTTCCCCCGGCGGCTACCAGCGCATATGCGTATGGGACGTTTGCCGTGGCAGCGACAAGATTGAAAGGTCCTGCATATGCAACTCCGGCGACCGTGAAATGAATGTCGCGATCGAAGACGTTGCCGACGGAGTCAGTCACACGGATCGACGTGCTGAACGGTCCGGTGGTGGTTAGGACTCCGATAAATCCACCCGTCGTTTGCGACGAGAAGAATGTCGGCAAGGGCTGCCCATCCTGCACGCGCATTCCCGGCACAACGTTTGCGCCAGGCTTGTACGAGTAGTGATAAGGCGGACTCCCGCCAGTAGCCTGAAGCTGCAGATAAAGGCGCCCGAGAACGAACTGTCCCAGATTGGGCCCGAATGGCAGGTTCAACGGCGGATTCTGTCCCGCGGGATAAATGAAGAGATCGTAGAAAATTGGTGTAACGTGCCCTGCCTGGTCGGTTACATTCACGAATCCCTGGTATTGGCCGCTTCCGGTAGGCGTGCCGCTGAGGGTTCCATTTCCGGAAAGTGAAAGTCCCGGCGCAAAGTACTGTCCAGCAGGCTGTGACCAGTTGAGCGAGCCTGTGCCACCGGTCGCAGTAAACGTGAAGTTGTAGGAGGTACCTACGTTGCCCGGAGGCAGGAGGAATTGAGTCGTGTTGCGGATTGGCGTGATCGTTAGCTTGAAATACCGAACTCCAAAGTTGGCACTGTTGCCCGCATCCGCTGCCTGCACCACGAAGGTATACACGCCGACGGTGCTGGAGCTACCGCTCAACAAGCCAGTCGCAGAGAGCGAGAACCCGGGCGGTAGTGTGCCGTTTGCTAGCGTCCATATCAACGAAGGCGCGCAACAGGCAAATAGTTGACGGCTATAAGAGTCGTCCGCAGTGACGGAGCCAAGATCGGGGAAGTCACTGAAATTGATCGTCTGCTGTCCGTTGCTGGGATAGCCGACATTCAAGAAATTGGAAATTCTGACGCTGTGGTTCGCGCTGTCCTTGAATTGAAGAACAGCGTTAAAGTTGCCTGCCTCGTTCGGAGTGCCGCTCAGCAGGAAATTGTTGAAATCGAAGGCCAGCCCATTGGGCAGCTGGTTGTAGAGACTTGTGAACGAGTACGAACCAGTACCTCCGATTGCTCGTAGCTTGAATGACCCCGGGACCCCGAATGTAAAAAAACCATTCGGGATGCGGTCGTTGTAATGCTCGAATATTTCTGAGACATGCAGCGGGAAGGTGTTGGTAGAGCTCGCACCCATCGCATCGGTGACGCTGACCGTTACGTTGAAATCACCGAGCTGCGAAGGACGTCCGTAGATCTCGGCATCGCCTGGGTTGATGTACGAGCTCGCGACACCGCTGCCAAATCGGATCGCCATGCCTTGCGGCAATCCAGCGGCCGTCCAGGTGAAGGGCGCTGTACCTCCCTGGTTTACAGAAATGGCGTCCGCACAATCGTCGCCAAGGACGCAATCGTCAAAAGACTGAATCGCGCCGTAAGGAGCAATCCGCGGCAGTTGCGGTGGTTTGCCCACCACGTCCACTGACATGCGCCGCGTGTACGAGAGATGATTTGCGTCAGTCGCTGTGACGTCGAACAGGTAATGACCTGGGTTAACCGAAAGGCTGCCCGAAATGACGCCCGCGGGGCTGAGAACCAGGTTCCCCGGCATCCCACTTGAGGTAAACATGTACGGAGGCGTTCCTCCGCTCGCTGCAATGGCAGCGTTGTAAGGCGTGTCCTGCGTCGTATTCGGCAGAGTACCGTCGGTCGTGATCTGAACGTCGAAGACGGGCAATGCACGGGTGACAAGGACTGTATCAACGCCGTCTGTCATCCGGATCAGGATGTTGTAGAAGCCGGACTGCGTCGGTGTTCCCGAAAGGGTCCCGTCCGCGGCCAGATTCATTCCGGGAGGAAGTCCATTGACGGCCGTGTAGCTAACGACTCCTGCGTTATTCAGCAAAGTGAACTTGTGCGAGTAGAAGACGCCTACGAAAGCGTCTTGCTGCTGGTAAATGTCCTGCATGTGCAGGGCCGTGATCTTCATCGTGCAGGCGCGAACGACGGTTTGCCCGGCGCTGCTTACCGACAAGGTGAAGGCGTAGGTCCCGGGAGTTGTGGCGACTCCGATGATTCCGGCGCTGGCGTTGTTTGAAAAGAAGGACGCGCGGTCGGTTCGCACCAGCATTCCCGGCGGAAGCGAGCCCGAGATCACACTCCAGGTGTAAGTTCCATTTCCGCCCGAAGCATCCAGCTCAATCTGAAGATCGCCAATGCTGAATGTCCCAAAGTCGGGACCGCTGTTCATTTGCAGCGTTTGTGCCGCCGCTGATCCCAGGGAGGCGGTCAGCAAGAAAAGAGCGAAAACATACCGGCGAATCTTGTTGAGAGCCCCACAACCGACAGGTCCACTCACTCGCGTGTCTCCTCTGCGGTGTACTTCTACAAGACAGCGGTGGGCCTACCTCGAACGGCCCTGGGGGATCACAAAGAGTTGGCTGAAAAGTTCGCAAAGCCTACTCGTGACTTTTCAGGCTGTCAAGAGTGAAAGTTTTTGCAACTTGTGGATTGAGCCTTAAATTGGCCTGAGATTTCGTACAAGTTGCTTGTAATTCAGTGAGATCGGGAATAATATTCCCAATATGGGAAGAGTAACTCGAGAGATGTGACTTGGTGTCGGAACCCGTGCGACTTTCTAACGCATTTTATCTAATGAATGGCTCTTTGGATTGGGAGTCGGATTTTGAATGCGTCGTACGGGCCGGCGCAGCATTCCGCTTCGCCACAACCGCACTTTCGAACCAGGTTTGTATCAACATCGGTCGGATACCATCAACCTCAACACCGAGTATGTTGGAGATCACCCCAGCCCTGTAGCCGTTGGAATCTCCCTCCGTCGCAAGTTCGTTACAGGAACAATCCTATTCCCGAATTGACACAAGTAACCAGCCGCAGTGAGTTCATACATTGGCGTACTTTGGCAATCAGCCCAGCGCAAGTAGTTCTGATAGCTGAGGGCACTTGCGTCAGTCTGCAAGAGCACACCATGGGATGTCTTCATGTTTTGAGTTGACATTTTTCCGGTCTGTGTAAGAATTCGACGAACTTATCGCAAATCCCCTTTCTGTTTGAGCGTTGCCAGACTGATTCCTCATTCCCCCTCGCGAGTAGTTTCTGGCTCTCGGAGAATCTCGAATGAAATCTTGCCGCATCCCGCTCGCAGTTCTATGCGTTCTCTGCTCCCGGTCGTTTGCGCAAACTCCAACGCCTGGGCAGAACGTGAACATGGTTTCGGGAACGACTGTCGTGGGCGGAGATCCTTTTCTGCAGCGGCAGAACGAGCCGAGCATCGCTGTTTCCACTCGCAACCCGCAGCATCTATTGGCAGGAGCTAATGACTATCGTTCGGTCGATCTCCCTTATTCTGACGTGTCAAGCGACGATGACACTGCATGTCCATCGCAGAAGTGTGCCGAGCCGTGGGTTGGCGTCTTCAAATCGCATGACGGAGGACAAAGCTGGCAGAGCGTTCTGCTGCCCGGATTCCCTCAGGACCAATCGCCGGAAGGTCTTGCCTCTCCACTGAAGGGATTTACGACGGCTTCGGATCCTGCGGTTCGCCCCGGCACCAACGGACTCTTTTATTACAGTGGCATCGCGTTTAGCCGTGGTACGAAAGTTGGCACAGTTTTTGTTTCCCGCTTCGTCGACCTGAATAACAAGGAGAACGGTGATGCCACTCAAGATCGAGACGCCATTCGATATGTAGACACCGTTACGGTAGCTTCGGGAACGACCCTTCAATTCCTCGACAAACCCTGGATCGCAGTGGACGTTCCCCGCACCTCGCGCCGGTGCACCATAAACGTTCCGCAGCAGGGAACTTCAGTGGTGCAGCCTGTTCCCGCAGGCAACGTCTACATCGCGTACACCGGCGTGACGAATCCTGCTCCGGGCGTGTTCTTCAGCAAGATTTATATGAGCCGCTCCAACGATTGCGGCGTCAGTTGGAGTCCCCCCGTCCTAGTGAGCCGGGGATACGGAAAAAGTCAGGGAGCCACCATCCAGATCGATCCTGAGACCGGCGTCGTCTACGTTGCGTGGCGAGTATTCCAAATGGGAACTCAGCCGGACGCGATCGTGGTTGCAGCCTCCTTTGATGGCGGCAAGACATTTTTTCCAAAAACCAATGAGCCTTCCGGATTCGGGGCAATGAATGTGCGTTCAGGTGACGACGACGATGGAGACGAGGATCACGGTTCTCCAAATGTCCGACACCAAACCGGCTTGGCAGTGGTTACGCTGCCGGCGTTCAGTCCGGCAAATCCTGCGTCTCCGTCGTTCTTCGATCA
>Ga0126371_10003706_pt1 | contig 13411 bp, 11 predicted proteins | sample PanSoiMetaPlot_4_FD_110145 | JGI IMG/M metagenome (GOLD analysis project Ga0126371, IMG submission 110145) | Tropical forest soil microbial communities from Panama - MetaG Plot_4 | ecosystem: Environmental > Terrestrial > Soil > Tropical forest > Bulk soil | place: Panama | collected 2016-02-17
CGACCAGCTTGAGAGACGCGCTGCGGAATTGTGCTGTTCCGCGCCTGCCGGCGTCACCGTGAACCGCGTCGGCTCGATGTTCACGCTCTTCTTTACCGGCCAACCGGTCACTGATTACGAGTCCGCCAAGAGCTCCGACACCGCCCGCTTCGGCCGCTTCTTCCGCGCCATGCTGGAACGTGGGATCTATCTGGCGCCGTCGCAGTTCGAAGCGGCGTTTCTTTCCGCCGCGCACACCGAGGAAGACATCAGCAAGACCCTCGCTGCCGCCGCCGAAGCATTCCGCGTAGTCGCAGCTCTGTAAGGTAAGCCTGGCATGTGCCGGAGCGGGCAGTTGCAGTATACTGCTCGAAGCCGGGTTCTCCCATGAATCAGCCGCCCCGCCGGAGCTTCCTCAAAGCCGCAGCCAGTGTCACTGCGGGCACCTTGCTTGGCGGTGGAACGCAATGGGGCCAGCCTGCCGGATTTCCCAAGATTCACAAGCCCTTTCTGATCAGTCCCGATTTGGCGTGGGACTGGAACCTCTTCAAGAGCCGCAGCGGCCCGACGTATGCCGGCGGCGCGGGCTGGAAGCGATACACCGATTTCCTGATTTTTAAGTTGCACGAGTTGGGCGCCGTGGATTTCGATTTCGTCGAGATCCCGTACGACCACTACATTGTCGACGACTGGCCCGACCGGCGTACGCACGTCTACGATTCGGGGAGGGCGGTCGAGAAACTCGTAAGCGACGGAACGCCCGTGCCGGTGGTGGCCTCTTACGGCATGACTTCGGGCTTCACTTCTCCCGAGGGTGTGACTGCTCCGATGCTGTATTGCGATGAGGGCAAGCCGCCGTCCCCGGAGGAGATGGCCGGCAAGATTCTGGTCTTTCATACGGCGCCGTACCCGGAGCCTCCCTATTCGAATTCGTTCCTCGACAACTACACGCTCACCGATTATGAGTGGCGTTCGCCCGGTAAATGGCCGCCGCTGTTTACGCCGCCTTCAGCGAGCGTCACCACTTCCTATCATTGCCGCTGGGTTTGGAGCCAGTTGAACCGCTGCGCCGCGGCCGCGATTCGCGGACGCGCGGCCGGCATGGTGGTTGTGTACGATCTCTCGCCCGGCGCGGCCTTCGGTCTGGCGCAGCGCAGCGTCTACACGCCGGATGGAAAGGCTGGACTCGGCGCGAAGTACGTCAACTGCCCCACGCTGACGCTCGACCGCGTCAACGGCGCGAAGGTGGTGGCGGACGCCCGAGCCGGCAAGCGCGCCACCTTGACGCTCACCGCCCGTTTTCAGCGCGACGCGGGCAAAGCGATCCTCGCCTATCTGCCCGGGCGCAACTACGGCACGCCGGACGACGAGCAGGTCTTGCTGGCCACGCATACCGACGCCATGTCACTCATTGAAGAAAACGGCGGGCTCGGCATGCTTGGCATTTTGTCGTATTTCAACCGGATTCCGAAGGCTTCTCGCCTGCGCACGTTGGTCTTTTACTTCGATTGCCGCCACTTCATGCCCGGCGGTGAAGGCAGTTGGCCGCAATTCGATTACTACACCATTCATCCCGAACGCTTGAAACCGGTGGTGGCGACAATCGGCATCGAGCACATGGGTGGGCGGCAAACCGTCGAAATTGGCAACCGCTACGAGTATTCGAAGGAGCTGCCGGAAAACGGCGGGGTCATCACCAGCCTGATGGATGTACACAACAACAACATTTGGCTCGTCGAAGCGATCTCGCGGGCGGCCACCGACAATCGCTGGCCGCGCGTTGACGTCAAATCCGGCAATACTGGTCCAGGTGTCAATGGTGGTTTTCAGGGAACCGTGAAGAGCCCGATGAACAAGGGCCGCGCGTACAATCTCCCCGGCATCGGCCTGGCCGGAGACTGGCCCGGCGCCTGGACCCAAACCTACGCCCAGATCGACACAGAAGCCGGGATGCGCGGCTTCGACAAGGACTACTTCGTGCAGCAAGTCGCCGGCCTGTCGCAGCTCGCAGGCGAGTTCATGCTCGTCAAGCCCGTGGTGATCGACCTCGGGTGGGGTATTCTCAAATCCGCCCTGGCGAAGGTGCCGGATTCGGCATTCATTGCTGTGGGCGACGCCACAACGCACCGCGGGACGCTCGTCGATCAGTACGTCACCGCGTTCCGCCGCGTCGAAGCCGGCGCTCCGGCAGACGCACATGCGATTCTCCAAACCCTGTCCGGCAATATTTCTGCATGGGTGGTCAGCGATCAGCAGCCGGCGCTCCAAGCATTGGTGGAAACGCAGCGCGCCAAGCTGGGTTGAGTAGGGCCTGCAAGGTATGATAAAGACCTTGGCGCCGATAGCGCCGCCGCGGAGGAAATCCAGTCGCATGGCGAAGGCGAAAGAGTTCACGGTAGCGATCGAAGATAAACCCGGCGCGCTCGGACGGTGCTTTCTGGCGCTGGCCGAGCGTGGGGTCAACGTGCTGGCCTTTCAATCGTATGTGGAGGAAGGCGAGAGCTTGACCCGGTTTCTGGTGGACAATCCTGCCGCGACGCAGGAGATTCTGGGGAACCGGCGGATGATCTTTGAGCAGACCGAGGTTGCCGTCGCGGCGCTGCCGCACCGTCCCGGCGAATTGGGACGCGCCGCGGCTCGGCTGGGCGAGAAGAAGATCAACATCGATTACTCATATTGCGGGCTGGAGCCCGGCTCCTCGCGGCCGCTGGTGGTTTTTGGGGTCGATCATCTGAGCGAGGCGGCTGCGGTGCTGGATGAGTTGGTGAGAGAAGCTGGAGGAAATTAATATGATCAACCGTCGCCAGTTTCTGGGTACGGCGGCTGCAGCCGCGTCTGTTGGTGTTCCATTCACGGCCGCCGAGGCCAAATACGATCTGGTCGTCAAAGGAGGCCGAGTCATCGATCCGGCCAGCAAGTTGGACGCGGTCCGTGACATTGCGGTCGCGGACGGCAAAATCGCCGCTGTCAAGGCCAACCTCGCGGCCGGCGGAGGCGAAACGATCGATGCGAGCGGCAAGCTGGTGGTGCCCGGTTTGATAGATATTCACACCCACGCTGCCCGCGCCAAGGAAGCGGCGCCCCTATGCCTCGCCGACGGCGTGACGGGTCTGATCGACGCCGGTTCGCAGGGCGCCAATCGCATCAGCGAAACCGTCGCCGTCGCCAAGGCTGCGCCGCAGCCGTGTCGTGTTCTGATCAACATCGGGCGCGAAGGGATCCTCCCACAGGGCGACACGATGGACCTCGCGCGCGCCGACGTCGCCGCCGCCAAGGATGCGATCGCCGGTAACCGCGACATGATCGCCGGAGTGAAGGCGCGGCTCTCGCGCGACGTCGCCGGTCCCAATGATTACGAAGTGCTGAAACGCGCCCAAGAAGTAGCCTCGGCGTTCAATATTCCCGTCATGATTCACATGGGTCAGACCGTATCGCCGCTCTCGAAACTGTTTCCGATTCTGAAGAAGGGCGATATCGTCACGCACATGTTTGCGCCTCCGCCGAATAGCATCATCGACGACAGCGGCCGCATTCTGCCGGAAGTGTTGGCTGCCCGCAAGCGGGGTGTTATCTTTGATCTGGGCAACGGCCGCACCGGCCACTTGCGCTGGGACATGGCCGATAGCATTTTGAAGGCTCGATTCCTTCCCGACACGTTTTCCACCGACTGGACGCCCGAAGGCCGCGCGGCCGGGGTCATCGATTTCCCCAACGTCATGTCGAAGTTCCTGATGCTGGGAATGCCGCTCGACCAGGTGATCGCCTGCGCCACCGTTCATGCAGCTCATGCGTTCCCCGTGTTTCAGGGAAAAGGCACGCTCAAGCCCGGCGGGCCGGCTGACATCGCCGTGCTGGAGCTGCGCGAGGGAACCTTCGACTTCGACGACAATTACAGCAATAAGCGCAACGGCCGCCAACGGCTGTTTCCTGTTGCCACCGTGCTGGCGGGCAAGCGCGTAGCCCGGCGCGGTTAGTTGCCGGCCTCGACTTTCTCGGCGCTGTCGATGACGAGGATGTCCATCGGGATTTTTTCCGACTTCACCGACAGGCCGATTTGGTCGCGCAGCGCCGAGAGGAGGAATGCCGGGTCCGTCGGACTGGGGCGGCCCTCATCGGGCGTCAGTTCGAATTCGAAGTCGTATTCGCCGTCAAGGCCGGTCTGATTCACAATCGGCCGTCCGAGCTGGCGGGCGAACGCCTCGCTCAACTGCGACAGCGAGAAGCGCGTGGCGATGATGTGGTACGACGAAATCTTCTGTTCCGCACTGATGCGCGGCGCAAACCGAACGGAATGTGTTTCACCCTCTTTCGCCGGCGACAGTTTGGGTGCGGCTTTGCCCGCGGAGATGACGTACGCGGAAATACTCCGGCTTTCGTGATGGAGCTTCAACCGAAACCTGTCGGTTAGCAGCGTCTGTGCCATGAGCTTCATTTGCTCGTCGCTGGCCTCGCCCTCAGCTTTGGCAACGATGTCGTAACGATCTGTCTCCAGCCAGGAGGGACCGCCGGCGTGCTGAGACGGCTGAATTCCGTACGCCCATTCCAGCAGGAATTTCACCGTCGTCGCGCTGGCGCGAAATCGCCCGCCAGGATAGGTGAACTGGACCATTCCCATGTGCTCGCCCGGAGGTTCGGGAGTGCCTGGCTTGCACGGAGTTATCGACGCGACTTCGAAGGCGGGAGTCCGGCCTGCCAGCGACGAAGCCAGGAGAGCGGCAACAGCGACGATCCGTTTCATGTATTGAATATAGACGGTTCGGCCCGCCGCTTGTGTTGAGAAACGCCAAGCTCTGTCAAGAATCGTCAAGCCGGCAATGGGAAGCCCGGCGCACGCCGTACAATGGCGTTTTGTGCCCATGGAGCGCGTGCTGGTGGTGGACGACGATGCCGAGTTGTGCGGGCTGGTGACGCGCTACCTCGCCCACGAAGGTTTCGAGACGAACTGGGCGCCCAACGGGGCCTCGGGCGTGGAGCGTGCGCTCGCCGGAGAGTATTCACTCATCATGCTGGATGTGATGATGCCGGACACCGACGGGTTCGCCGTGCTCCGGCAAATCCGGCAGCGGTCGCGCACCCCGGTCCTCATGCTGACTGCGCGCGGCGACACGCGGGACCGCATTCGCGGCCTGGAGATGGGCGCGGACGACTACTTGCCGAAGCCATTCGATCCCGCCGAGTTGGTGGCGCGTATCCGAGCCATCTTGAGGCGCGCGACGCCGCAATGGCCGGTGGCGGAGACGTTGGTCATCGCGGACATTGAACTCGACGGAGGCTCACGGACGGCTCTCCGTGGTGGTGCGCCGGTGGATCTCACGACGGTGGAATTCGATCTTCTGGCCGCCTTGATGCGCTCAGCAGGAAATACGGTGAGCCGCGAGGACCTCGTGCGCACAGTGTTAGGGCGCGAGTTTTCTCCGTTCGACCGCAGCATCGATACGCACGTGTGCAACTTGCGGCGGAAACTCGGGCCGCTGCAAAGTGGAGGCGAGCGGATCAAGGGCGTTCGCGGAGCCGGCTACCTGTATACCGCGCCGGCTAAACCGGGGGCACGGTGAGACGGTTGTTCGCAACCATCTTTCTTTGGTTCTGGCTGCCGGTTCTGGGCTTCGCGCTGATTCTCGCCTTCATCGTCATGCATGGGCAATTCAGCTACCGATACTTGGCCCGGCTTTCCTTGCACGATTTCATGCTCTTCACGTTGATCGGCGTAGTCTTCTGTTTCGTCATGAGCCGGTATCTGACCGGGCCGCTGGCGAAGTTGGGGACGGCTGCGGCGCGGATCGCGGAAGGACGGCTCGACACCCGCGTGGATGCCTCTTTGCATAATCGGCGCGACGAGATCGCCGATCTCGCACGAAACTTCAATCGCATGGCGGAGCGGATCGAAGCTCTGGTTACCGGCCAGCGCCGGCTGCTCGGCGATGTCTCACACGAGCTGCGGTCGCCGCTTTCCCGCCTGATGGTGGCACTGAGCTTGGTGAAACAAGGACCTCCGGAAGAAGCCGAGGAGAACCTGGGACGGATCGGGCTCGAGGCGCGGCGGCTGGATGCGCTAATCGGTCAACTTCTGGCGCTCAGCCGAATTGATAGCGGCGTGGATCGCGGCGCGCCGGCCCCGTTTGACTTGACGAATCTGGTGCAGGAGGTCGCCAACGACGGCGATTTCGAAGCGCGCGCGCGGAACCGTCGCGTCGTACTCCAGCAAGCCGACGCATGTACCGTGAGCGGGTATGAAGAACTGCTGCGGAGCGCGGTGGAGAATGTGGTACGGAACGCGATACGGCATACCGCCGAAGAGACGGCCGTGGAGATCTCACTGCAAGCTGCGAATTCCCGCGCGCTCCTGCGCGTGCGGGATCACGGTCCGGGCGTGCCGCCCAGCATGCTATCCGAGATCTTTCAGCCGTTCCGGCGGGTCGGCAATAGCAATCCCGAAGGTGCGGGGCTGGGGCTCGCCATCGCGGAAAGAGCGGTGACGCTCCATCATGGGAAAATTCTCGCGCGAAATGCGCCGAGCGGCGGCCTGAGCGTGGAACTCGAGTTGCCGCTCGCGTGATAGACTCACACGCATGGACGAGAGCCAGCCGACCCGCCGGGAAGCATTGCACAGATTGTCCGCAGCGCCCCTGGTTGCCGGAGCGCTGGCGGCGGAAACTCCCACATCCTCGATCTGCTTTTTGAGCGCGGTTGAGATGGCGCGGCTGATTCGCGCGAAGAAGCTGTCGGCGCGGGAAGCACTGGCCGCCCACCTGAAGCAGATTGAGCGTGTGAATCCGAAGGTCAACGCGATCGTGACGCTGGTGCCGGAAATGGCCGCTGAGGCCGCGGCGAAGGCCGATGAAAAGCAGGCGCGCGGCGAAAAGTTGGGTCGCCTGCATGGCCTTCCTGTAGCGCACAAAGACTTGGTGGAGACGCGCGGGATCCGAACCACCTACGGATCGCCCTTGTACAAAGACTTCGTGCCAAGCGAAGACGCTCTGATTGTGGAGCGGCTGCGGCGGGCGGGCGCCGTTACTATCGGCAAAACCAACACGCCAGAATTTGGCGCGGGGTCGCAGACTTTCAACAAGGTGTTTGGCGCGACCCACAATCCCTACGATCTCACGAAGACGTGCGGCGGATCGTCGGGAGGCGCGGCCGTAGCGCTCGCGTGCGGTATGGTGCCGCTGGCGGACGGGTCGGACACAGGCGGGTCTCTGCGCAATCCGGCGGCATTCTGCAATGTCGTGGGCTTTCGCCCGTCGCCCGGGCGTGTGCCGAATCCGAAGGCCGCATTCGCGTGGTTCACGCTGAGCACAGCGGGATGCCTGGGACGGTCAGTCGCAGATCTTGCGTTAGGGCTCAGCGCCGTCGCGGGACCTGATCCGCGCGCGCCGCTTTCGATCCCGGAACCGGGCGACGTGTTCGTGCGCCCCTTGGAGCGCAGCTTCCAGGGCGCGCGGGTAGCGTGGTTCAAAGACCTCGGCGGAGTGCCGTTCGACCCCCGTGTGCGCACTATCGTGGACGGCCATCGTAAAACGTTTGAGGCGCTCGGGTGCGTGGTAGAGGAGGCGGAGCCGGATTTCGCGCCGGCCGAAGTCGCGTTTCGTGTGCTGCGCGCCTGGAATTCCGCCCATACGTACGGCGCCCGGCTGCGGGAGCACGCGGACGCCTTCAAAGACACGCTGAAGGGGGAAATCGAAGAAGGGTTGCGGCTGAGTGGCGAGGATGTCGCGCGCGCGGAGACGGCGCACGGCGAGTTGTGGCGGCGGTTCCAGGCATTACTCGAGAAGCATGAGTATTTCGTTCTGCCGACGACGCAGTTGCCGGCATTCGATGTCAACACTCCATATCCGACCGAGATCGCAGGCGTGCGGTTCGACAACTACATCGACTGGATGAAGTCCTGCTGGTATATCTCGGCCACCGGGAATCCGGCGGCGTCCGTGCCCGGCGGGTTCACGCCGGAAGGTCTGCCGGTGGGTGTGCAGATTGTCGGCCGGTGGCAGCAGGATTTCGCCGTGCTGCAGTTGGCGCATGCATTCGAGCAGGCGACAGGATTTGCCAAGAGGCACCCGGCCGTCACAACTGCCGCGTGAGTCTGGGAAGGAGACGAATGCCGATTCGATCTTTTGTTGTCCCCACGTGCACAGGCAACCCGAGTCTGTCCACGGAGGAGCGCGCCTGCGTGCTCGAGTTGCTGGAGGACTCGCAGCGGGATTTTTTCGACGCACTCGACGGGCTCTCCGAGACACAGTGGAGGTGGAAACCGACGGCGGAACAATGGTCAGTCGGGGAAACGGCCGAGCATATCGTGCTGGCCGAAAGTCTGTTGTTTGCCTCCGTCCAGAGGGCCGTGGCTTCTCCGCCAAACCCGGAGTGGGCGGAGCAGACGAAAGCCAAAACCGAAGTCGTAGCTCGCGTGGTGCCTTCGCGCACGGGCAAGGCGGTGGCGCCGGACCGGATCGTGCCGCGCGCGGGGCTGACTCCCGGGCAAGTGAAAGAACGGTTTGGGGGGCAGCGAACGGACATGGTTCGGTTCGCTCGCGAGACTCAGGTCGCATTAAAAGAGCATACGCTGGCACATCCGTTCCCCATTTTCGGCATGCTGCATGCGTATCAGTGGCTGCTCTACGTGCCACTGCACACGATCCGGCACAATCAGCAAATCGCGGAAGTGAAGGCGGCGTCCGGTTATCCGAGATGACTAATGGGCTAGGGCTTTTCCGGCGAGAGCGCGATGGTTTGACCCGGCTGTGGTCCTGTACCGGAGAGGAAGGCAAGGACCATCGGATTAATGCGATCGGCACAGGTCACGGGCGCTACGTGGCCGGCGCCGTCGCAAATCGCCAAAATCGATTGCGGCGCAGCTGCATGCATCGATTCGCCGAGCACCACTGGCGTGACGCGGTCCTGGCGGCCCCACACGATGAGCAGCGGCATCTTTAGCCCGGAGAATTTTGCATCGAGAACATCGTGGCCGGCGATCATCGAATCCCACGCGCGGCGCACCACCCAGCCGTTCCGCCTCGTCGCCTCTAAGAAATCGTGCTTGACGAATTCTGGCAAACGTGTGGGCTCGCCGACTAGAGCCAGGAATTGATCGACTTGATCACTGGTACCCGGAGTAAAGAGTTTGCCATCAAACGCCGGCTGAAATAATAGTCCGGCACTGTCGAATAGCAGAAGCCGCGAGATGCGGGTCGGTTGCGCCAGAGCCACCGTGGCCGCGATCCATCCGCCCATGGAAAAGCCGGCCAATGCCGTCTCGTTCAGATGGTGAGCGTCCAAGAATGACGAGACGAACGCAGCCTGCTCCGGAATCGAATACGCTCGGCTGGGAGGTTTGTCGGATTGTCCGAAGCCGGGCAGATCCGGCGCGTAGATGTGATAGCCGGCACGGACCAAATCCGGCGCCAGGCGCGACCAGTCGCGTTGCGCCTCCGATGCGAGCCCGTGCACGAGCACAATGGGGCGCCCCGCGCCACCTTCGAGGTAATGGGTGCGGATGCCATCGAGCACGAGCGAGCGGCTGTGAATCCCGGCGTGCGCCAGCTGGAACTGCGTCAGCCGGTCCGCAACCCACAGCGGCGCCCGCCACACGATCAAGGTGACCGCTGCAACGGCAGTCAGGAGAGCGGCGAGTATCCATAGGCCAACCTGCAGGCGGCGCCAGCGTTTGTTTGCAGTGTTCGACTCCATGGTGTGGAGGGAATGCGCGAAACAGGATGAAGCATAGCACGAGTGCGCGGTGGAGCGCGCTCTCACATGACGCTGGTAGATGCTGCGATAAGATAGCTGCATGTCAGGCAACGGTTGCACGCCCGCGCTCACGCGGCGCGATCTGGGAGCCGTCGTGGCCGGTGCCTTGGCCATGCCGCAGGCGGCGGTAGCGCAGACACCCGGGCGCGCGACAGCTTCAGCCGGTCCTGTGCTCGACATCGCCGATTGGAGCTACCGCTGGTACGGCGTAGAGCACGCCAAGCTGGCGCGGGGCACGGTGTGCAACGGCATGCAGATGTATGTCGAGCACTGGATTCCGGCCGAGGTTGGGCATCCGTATCCGGTGGTCTTGATTCATGGTGGCTACGGGCAGGGATCGGAGTGGATCAGTACGCCCGACGGCCGGCGCGGGTGGGCGACGCAACTGGTGGAGCAGGGGTTCAGAGTGTATGTCGTCGATCGCCCGGGGCAGGGGAGATGTCCGTATCATCCTTATGTGCACGGAACGTTCGATCGCGAAGCGCCGACTTTTGAACGCGCGGCTGCCAGCCTGATAAGAGACGCTACCGACCCGGCAGTGGCACAGTATGTCGCCGCTCTGGGACAGCCGATGGCGAACAATGCGCTTACGCAGGAAGTCTGGCGCACGCGCGGCGCTCTGCTGCTCGACGACATCGGCCCCTCGATTTTGATCACTCATGGCGACGGCGCCGTATTGGCGCAGCTGGTTGCGCAGGAACGGCCCAACCTGGTGAAAGGGATCGCGTCGGTGCAGCCTGCGGCTCAGCCGTCGGCCCAACTGGGTGCCGTTCCCACCACGGTCATTGACAGCCGTGAGTCGCTAGCGCCCATTCTTACCTGGATCGGCGCCAACGTGGAGAAAGGCGCAACTCCCTCCGCTGGCATCGATGCCCATCCCAACAAGGAGTCCAAGGCTCTGAAGCTGGCCGACCAGGGAGGCTTCTTCGTCGGTGTCCAACACAAGACCATGTCGTACGGCACGATCGCGCTTGGCCAAATGTTCGTGCAATACATGATTCCGGCGGAGAAACGCCATCCGTATCCCGTGGTGATGGTGCATGGTGGCGGCGGACAAGGTACCCACATGATGGGCCTCGGCGGGCGTCCCGGTTGGGTGCACTACTTCGTGCAAGCCGGCTACGCCGTGTATTGGCTTGACCGTCCGAGCTACGGCCGCTCGCCGTATCATCCGGACGCGCTCGGCCCCAGCCATCTGCCCAACGTCCCGCCGATCGAGGGCCTGATTCAAAGCACTGGCGTGTTCAACACCGCGCAGTGGCCGGGCCCCGGCGGAATGAATGATCCGTTCATGGACCAGTTCATGGCCTGCGAAGCGGGCAATGTCGCCGATGAAGCCTTTCACAGCGAGCTGGCGTGGCGGGGCGGCGTCGAGTTGCTTGAACGCATCGGTCCGTCGATCCTCTTCACGCACGCGTTTGGCGGCTTTTTCGGCTGGGGCGTCGCCGATCGGCGCCCCGACTTGGTGAAGGCAATTATGTGCATGGAGATCAACGGCAACCCTTTCACCGCGCAACTGCGCTGGGGCTTAACCGCGGCGCCGATCACGTACGATCCCCCCATCACCGACCTGGCTCAATTCAAACTGGCGGACCACACGGAGCCACTCGATTCACCGCGTCCGATTGTGCCCACCTACAAGCTGCAGGCCGAACCTGCGCACAAATGGAAAAACCTACAGCAGATTCCTGTCGGTTGGCTGACGAGCGAATGGGGGGCTGGCGGCTCGCCCGTCGCGCAGGTGGCCTTTCTTAAACAGGTCGGATGCCAGGTGGAAATGCTGCGGCTCCGCGATTATGGCATTACCGGCAACGGCAACCTGATGCTGATGGAAAAAAACAACCACGAGGTCTTTGCCGTCATTCGCGACTGGCTCGATAAGAAAGTGCTGGGGCGCGTTTAGGCACGCGCGGCGCTACAATCCGCTCATGATGCGATTCATCTTCTGTGCCGCGGTGTCGCTATCGGTGTTGGCTGGCGCTGAGACCAATGACGAATTGAGAGAACAGGTCCGGCAGACGGAAATTTCATTTGCCAAAACCATGGCCGACCGCGATGCTGCCGCTTTCGCGACGCTTCTATCCAAAGAGGCGATCTTCGTGTCCGGTGGGCGCGTGACGCATGGGGCCGTAGAAGTCGCAGCGCGCTGGAAGCAGTATTTCAACGGCCCGCAGGCGCCATTTTCGTGGGCGCCGGAACAGGTTCAGGTTCTGGAATCGGGCACCTTGGCTTTGACCTCGGGTCCTGTCCGCGACCCCTCTGGAAAGCGCATCGGCACCTTCAATTCCGTGTGGCGGCGGGAAGGCAAGGGACGATGGCGGATCGTGTTCGACAACGGCTGTCCCGTTTGCGACTGCGCTCAATAGCTGTCAGCGCTTGCCGACCTCCAGTTGCACGGGCTTGGCCACCGAATTCACGTCCGGATCGTAGTATTCGTACACGCGGGACTGGAGCGTGCGCGCGCGAATCGGGTATTTCGCCCGCAGCCTGTATTTCACGGTGACGGTCTCGCCCGGCGCGAACGAATCGAAGTACAGAATGGCCTGTGTGGCCGTCAGGCTGAACTTCTGCAGCCGGCCGCTCTTTAGTCCGGCGCTCTTTTCCTGGTAGCTCTGCAGGTCCTCGCTAAGGAGATCGAAGCCCGGCGGAATTCCGAGGTCGACCATCACCATGTTCGCCGCCTTCGCGAGGTTGTTCTTGACCGTAGCGGTCGCGGTGGCGATATCGTTTCGCGCCAGCCGCGCGCGATCGTAATCCACGGTGATGGAGAGGGGCTCGTTCGCCGGCTTCTCGGTCCACGGTGTGAAGTACCGTCCCACCACCTGGTAAGCCAGTCCGCCCTTGCCGGCGAAGCGAAGACCCACGGTGTTAGCGACTTTCGCGTCGATCCGCGGGAACACGAACTGGTGATACAGGTCGTTGTTGTCCGGCGTGAGAGCCAGAGTTTGCACGGCTCGCCCGTTGAGCGTAATCTCGACCGTACCTTGCACGTCGGCAGAGCCTTTCTCGGTCGACAACAGCAGTGCGCGCAGCGCCATGATGGTGGCCTGCGTGGTGCCCCAGGTGCCCGACGCGTCTTTCTTGGAGGCGAGATAGCGCAGTGCCTTGGCTGCGACAGTGGAAGCCTCACTCGATTTCAGCAGCGCCTGCACTGCCAGCCCTGTGGTCTCGACACTGGCGCTGGCACCGGTGGCGTAGACTCCGGTTTCTTGCGAGGTCCACCAGGCCTGCTCGTCGTTCTCGGTGCGCGCATCGAGCAGTCTCTCGATGGCGCGATGCGTGAACTCCCGGTCCTTGCCGGAATCGGCGGCGAAGTTCGCGACCACTGCGAGCGTATAGGCATCGAGCCCCGCGCCATTGCCAAGACGGCTGCTGACGAATTGCCGCGCTTTCTCCACCGCCGGGCCCTGGTAGCCTGTATTTCCCAGCGCCCAACCGACGTACGCCGTGATGCGCAACACGTCCGAGTTGTAGCGATTGGTGGCGCCTTCATTGATGAAGGACGTATCCGGCTTCCAGCTGCCATCCGCCTGCTGCTGTGCGGCGAGCCATTGTTGAGTGCGCTGGATGATCTTCGCGTCCACATCGTGGACTTTCGCCATGTCAGAGAATTCCATCAATCCGTAGGACGTCAGGATCTTATTGGCGGGCGCCTGTCCAAACCAGGAGAACCCGCCGCCCGGCACTTCAA
>Ga0126371_10003708_pt1 | contig 13407 bp, 9 predicted proteins | sample PanSoiMetaPlot_4_FD_110145 | JGI IMG/M metagenome (GOLD analysis project Ga0126371, IMG submission 110145) | Tropical forest soil microbial communities from Panama - MetaG Plot_4 | ecosystem: Environmental > Terrestrial > Soil > Tropical forest > Bulk soil | place: Panama | collected 2016-02-17
CCTCCTCCAGATGCGGGTAGCCGGACAAGATGAACTCCTCGATCCCGAGCGCCGCGTACTCCTCGATCAGGTCGGCGACCTGGCTGTGACTGCCGACCAGCGCTGTTCCGGCACCGCCACGAACCAGGCCGACGCCAGCCCAGAGGTTCGGATGGATCTCCAGGTCCTGCGCTGCTCCGCCGGTCCGGTAGGCCTCGTGCAAGCCACGCATGTTTTTCTGGCCAACTGAGACCGACTGCGCTAGCGCTCGCTGGGATGCGGCGATCTCCTCAGTGCTGAGCTCTGCCAGCATCCGGCTGGCCTCGGCCCAGGCTTCCGCCGACGAATCCCGGCTGATCGTGTGCAGCCGGATTCCGAACCGGAGCCTGCGGCCCGCCTGATCGGTGAGTGCGCGCATCCACGCGATCTTCCTCGCGACTGCGTCCGGCGGCTCGCCCCAGGTCAGATAGACGTCCGCGTACTTCGCTGCTACGGGACCTGCAGCTGGTGACGAGCCGCCGAAGTACACGGTCGGCACGGGATCCGGTGGACTCATGACGGTGGCGCCCTCGACCTGATAATGCTCGCCGGTGAAGTTGTACGGCTCGCCGCTCCATGCGCCACGGACGATGTTCAGGAACTCGCCTGTCCGGGCGTACCGCTCGTCGTGTGAGAGGAAGTCGCCGAACCTCCGCTGCTCACCGTCCTCGCCGCCGGTGACGACGTTCAGGAGCAGCCGCCCGCGCGACAACCGCTGATAGGTGGCTGACATCTGGGCAGCGAGCGTCGGCGCGATCAGTCCGGGCCGGAAAGCGACCAGGAACTTCAGCCGTTTCGTCTGGCTGATGAGCGCCGCTGTGCTGAGCCAGGCGTCCTCGCACCAGGTCCCGGTCGGGGTCAGCACCCCGGTGAAGCCGAGCTGCTCGGCTGACCTCGCGATCTGCCCGAGGTAGTCGATGTCCGGCGGCCTGGCGGCGGACCTTGCGCCGGCGGCTAGCGGGGATGGCCCGGCGGTCCCGCCGACCAGCGGGATGCTGTGACCGCGCCCGACGATCCCGCGTCCGTCGCCCGAGGTGGGCAGGAACCAGTGGAACACCAGGCTCATGACGAACCTCCCAGGATGTTGTTGAACGTGGTGACGGCGAAACTGGAAAAATTGATCTTGCCGGGGATGAGGCCGGCGGTACTGAACGCGTCGGCGACAGACTGCTCGGAGCTGAGCACGGCAGGAGTAATGGAGACCGGCGTGGTCGGCTCGGGGCGCGGGCCGAGATCGCAGGTTGGGCCGGAGTAACAGCCGACCTCCGCGGTCGGACCGCCAGGATGCTCCTGGCTTCTTCGCTGATGTCATCGGCCAGGGCTACAGGTCTGGAAGATGGCACGCTAACGCCTCCTGGGGTGCAGGACGTGGATCGGTCAAAGGCCGGCTGAGGGGGCCAGGCGGGCCAGGGTCGGGCCGGATCAGCCGGGCATCACGGGAGTCCGAGCAAGGTGACGCCGGGAACCAAGAACAGGGCTGGCTGCCCGCGTTGGCACAGCGCGCTGGACTGGCGGCACAGGTCCACGTGGAACCGGGACACAAGGGGCAGGGCGCTCAGCATGCACCCATGCTGGCTAGAATTTCCTATAATGTCAATAGGCAAAATCGAAAATATGCGGAGCCTTGGCAGCGAGCAAATGCTTCCTGGATCATGGAGGTTACGGTGGGTGAGTGCGCAACCGGGGCATGGAGCGCCTGCGGCTGGTGGCACACTGACCAGGTACGCTTCCGGGATTCGCGGCAGCATCGGCATGGCGGAGGTTCAAAACACAATGGCGCTTCGGGAGAACGCGCTCGGCGGAGAAGCTGTCGAGCTGCCGGAGCCGTGGCGGTCGGCCGCCGTCACTGTGGTGCTGCCTACCTACAATGAGGCCGCGAACCTGCCGGTGATCGTCGAGCAGCTGTTTGCCCTGCCGCTGACCAGGCTGAAGATCCTCGTGGCGGATGACAACTCGCCGGATGGCACCGGCAAGATCGCTGACGAACTGCAGCAGCGATTCGGCGAGGATCGCATCACAGTCGTGCACCGGCCTGGAAAGCAAGGCCTCGGTCGCGCCTACGTCGACGGCATGTGCCGGGCCCTGGAAGCCGGGGCCGACTACGTCGTCCAGATGGACAGCGACCTGTCGCACGCTCCTGGCTACCTGCCGCAGATGCTCGGCACCCTGCTGGCGAGCAATGCGGACGTGGTCATCGGCTCCCGCTACGTCTCCGGTGCCAGCCTGGCCAGGGAATGGTCCTGGCGTCGTAAGGCGCTGTCAGCGTTCGCCAACACCTACGTACGAGTTCTCCTGCACCTGGGCATCAGGGATGTCACGGCGGGATTCAAGCTCTGGCGCGCTTCCGCGCTCAAGGCGATCGACGTGGCCAGCGTCCGCAGCAACGGCTACAGCTTCCAGGTCGAGATGAACTACCGGACGATCAAGCACGGCCTCAAGGTTGTCGAGCTGCCCATCCACTTCGTCGACCGCGCCGAGGGCGAGAGCAAGATGAGCCTGAAGGTGCAGCTGGAATCGGCCCTAATGCCGATCTCGCTGCGCCGCCGGGCACACTAGCCCGGGCGCCGCCCCGTTCCCAACGAAAACGGCCTGCCCGGACACGACCCAACGCGTCCGGGCAGGCCGATCTCTTGTCAACTCACGCGGCGATGGTTGCAGGCGCGTGCGCCGCCTCCAGAGCCAGCCCGAGCACCTCTCGCACGTCGCTGACCGTGTGGATCGTCAGCGCCTCCCGGACATTCTCCGGGACATCCTCGAGGTCGGGCTCGTTGCGCTTCGGGATCAGGACCGTGGTGATCCCGGCCCGATGCGCCGCCAGAAGCTTCTGCTTCAGGCCGCCGATCGGCAGCACCCGCCCGGTGAGGGACACCTCCCCGGTCATGGCCACATCCGATCGAACGAGCCGGCCGGACAGCAGCGATGCCAGCGCCGTGGTCATCGTGATGCCAGCGCTCGGACCGTCCTTGGGCACCGCCCCGGCCGGCACGTGCACGTGCACGCCCCGGTCCTTCAGGTCGCTGACCGGCAGCTCGAGCTCGGCCCCGTGCGACCGCAGGTAGGACAGCGCGATCTGTGCCGACTCCTTCATCACATCACCGAGCTGCCCGGTGAGGGTGACTCCGGTCGTGCCCGTCTCCGGGTCGGCCAGCGACGCCTCGATGAACAGCACGTCACCACCGGTGCCGGTGACTGCCAGGCCCGTCGCCACTCCCGGCACCGCAGTCCGGTCAGCTGACTCGGGAGTGTGCTTGGGGTGACCCAGGTAGTCCGTCAGGTCGGTTGCATCGATCCTGACCGGGACCGACGCCGGGTCGGTCTCGGCCTTCGCGGCGAGCTTGCGCAGGACCCTGGCGATCGTGCGCTCCAGGTTCCTGACGCCAGCCTCACGCGTGTACTCGGCCGCGATGCGCCGCAGCGCATCGTCAGTCAGGTCCACGTCGGAAGGCTCCAGCCCAGCCCGGTCGAACTGGCGGGGCAGCAAGTGACCGCGAGCGATCGTGACCTTCTCATCCTCGGTGTAGCCATCGAGAGTGATGAGTTCCATCCGGTCCAGCAGCGGCGCCGGGATGGCGTCGGCCACGTTGGCAGTCGCGATGAACAGCACGTCGGACAGGTCCAGCTCGACCTCGAGGTAGTGGTCGCGGAACGTGTGGTTCTGCGCCGGGTCCAGCACCTCGAGCAGGGCCGCAGTCGGGTCGCCGCGGTAGTCGGCGCCCAGCTTGTCGACCTCGTCAAGCAAGATGACCGGGTTCATAGATCCGGCCTCGCTGACGGCACGCACGATCCGGCCTGGCAGCGCGCCGACATAGGTGCGCCGGTGACCACGGATCTCCGCCTCGTCTCGCACGCCACCCAGGGCGACGCGGGCGAACTTGCGGCCCATCGCGCGAGCCACTGACTCGCCGAGGCTGGTCTTACCAACACCAGGAGGCCCGGCCAGCGCGAGCACAGCGCCGCTTCGTCGCCCCCCAACGAGCTGAAGGCCGCGGTCAGACCGACGCTTGCGGACTGCGAGGTACTCCACGATCCGGTCCTTGACGTCGTCCAGGCCCGCGTGGTCGGCGTCCAGGATCGCCCTGGCGCCGGTGATGTCGTAGGCGTCATCGGTCCTGGTGTTCCACGGCATCTCGAGAATCGTGTCGAGCCACGTCCTGATCCAGCCAGCCTCGGGCGACTGGTCGGAGCCGCGCTCGAGCTTCTCCGCCTCCTTGAGGGCGGCTTCGCGCACCTTCTCCGGCAGATCGGCAGCCTCGATCCTGGCCCGGTAGTCCTCCTCCTCGGAGGCGGGCTTGCCATCGAGCTCGGCTAGTTCCTTGCGGATCGCCGCGAGCTGCTGGCGAAGCAGGAACTCGCGCTGCTGCTTCTCCATGCCTTCCTTGACGTCGTTGCTGATCGTCTCGGCGACGTCCAGCTCAGCCAGGTGCTCACGCGCCCAGCCGACAAGCAGCTCGAGCCGCTCCTGCGGGTCGAGCGTCTCCAGCAGCTGCTGGCGCTGCTGGCCAGAGAGGTAGCTGGCGTAGCCGGCACTGTCAGAAAGCTGGGACGGATCGGTGATGCGCTGCAGCACGTCCACGTACTGCCACGCGCCGCGCTTCTGCAATATGGTCGCGGCCAGGCCGCGGTATTCGCGGGCTAGCTCGGCGGCCTTCTGGGTTGGTTCGGGCTCCTCAATCAGAGTGCCCTCAACCCACAGGGCACGACCAGGACCGACGGTGCCGGTACCGATCTTCACCCTGGCAACACCGCGTACCACGGCTGCACGCTCACCACTCGGCAGCCGGCCAACCTGGTCGATCTCGGCCAGCGTGCCAATGGGGGAGTAGCTGCCATCTGGCCGCGGGACTAGCAGGACCTGCGCCTGCGTTTCTCCTTCAGCGGCCGCTGCTGCAAGCTGGGCCGCCTCGATCGCCGCACGCGCTTCCGTCGCGGAGATGTCCAGCGGGACCACCATGCTCGGCAGCACCACAGCATCGTCCAGTGGCAGCACTGGCAGCGAGAGGGTCTTGGCCATCGAGAATCACTTCCCTGTAGTTTGCTTACGCAATTACACCTCTACAAGGAAAAGAAGCCCGAGTTTGTTTCCGAGCGGCGTTCGCCGTGGGCATACTCCGCGAGGCGACGATTTGGTCGGTTTTAGGCGGGGTAATTGCCCGATTTATAGGATTAACGACGGGCCGGCGCGGAAGCGGCGGCGGGCCAGGTCCGCAGTCATTTACATCGGATAGTGGTGCATGCCGATGGCGTACTCGCAGCCAGCCCCAAGACCCATATAGCCGGCCATATCCCGCAAGAACTGATCCGGGTCGAAGTCCCCGCCGAGCCCCTCGATATACGCGCGGTGCTCCTTCAGCGAGGCGATGCCCGCGTCGATGCTGTCGGTGACGTCGACGAAATGCGTCGGGTTGCCAGTGGCACACACGTACGCGTGCTTGATAGAGGTGCACTTCGGGCCGAGCTCGGGGAAGACCCACTCATTCGCGGCATCCCGGCACGCATCCAGGACCGCCAGCCCGACAGCGCGATGGTCGGCGTGATTGACCGGGCCCTCTTCGCCCCAGGTCAGGTCGAAGCTCATGGTGATGACCACCTCTGGTTGCAGCCGCCGGAACGCGCCAGCCAGGTCGTGACGTAGCGGCAGACCGTACTCGATCAGGCCGTCCGGATGCCCAAGGAACTCCAGCTCGGTGACTCCGACGATCGCGGCGCTGCGCCGTTCCTCCTCCTCGCGGAGCGGTCCGACGGTGGCCGGATCCTGTCCGGCGATGCCAGCTTCACCGCTGCTCACCAGCACATATGCGACGCTCTTGCCCTGGCCGGTCCACCGGGCCACGGCGGCAGCGGCACCGTACTCCAGATCGTCCGGGTGCGCGACCACAGCGACGGCCCTACTCCAGTCTTCCGGCATAGGCTGCACGGCTTTCTCCCATCTCGATCTGGCCTCGTCAGCCATTCAACCGGACCGGCCTCGCCGTGCGGGCGAGCTGGGCCGAATCGCTAAGCTGTGCCCGACAACACCCTGGCAATAACCGCCCGTCAGCGCTGATTGGCTTGCCCCGGCCGGGGTCGGTGAGGGGAGCGGCAAGTCGTGCAGAGTACAAGCGCGCGCAGCGCAGGAGATCGGGCGCCGCTGCGGGTCGCGCTGCTTGGCTGCGGAGTGGTCGGATCGCAGGTATACCGGCTGCTCACCGAGCAATCGGCGGATCTGCAGGCGCGGGCCGGTGCCCCACTGCAGGTCGTCGGCGTGGCGGTGAGCGACCCGGCCAAGCGACGGGACGTCACCGTAGCGCCGGGCATGCTGACCACCGACGGCACGGGCCTGGTCACGCGGCCCGACGTCGACATCGTGATCGAGCTGATCGGCGGCATCGAGCCCGCTCGTGGCCTGCTGCTCGCCGCGCTCAAAGCTGGCAAATCGGTAGTGACCGCGAACAAGGCTCTCGTCGCAGCCGACCGTGCCGTGCTGCACCGGACCGCCCAGGAGGCCGGAGTCGACCTCTACTACGAGGCAGCCGTCGCTGGTGCGATACCACTACTTCGACCGCTGCGTGAGTCACTCGCGGGCGATGAGGTGCAGCGCGTGCTCGGCATCGTCAATGGCACCACGAACTTCATCCTGGACCGGATGGACAGCTCAGGCGCGGACTTCAGCGCGGCGCTGGCCGAGGCGCAGTCGCTCGGCTTCGCCGAGGCAGATCCAACCGCTGACGTCGCGGGCTTCGACGCGGCGGCCAAGGCGGCCATCCTCGCCAGCATCGCCTTCCACAGCGAAGTCACCGCTGACGACGTATACCGGGAAGGCATCCTGTCCGTCACGGCAGCCGATATCGCGAGCGCCAGGTCACTGGGTCTCGTCGTCAAGCTGCTGGCGATCTGCGAGCGGTGCAACGGCGGCATCACCGCCAGAGTGCACCCGGCAATGATCCCGCGGGTCCATCCGCTGGCTGCGGTTCACGATGCCTACAACGCTGTGTTCGTCGAAGCCGAGTCAGCCGGCCGGCTGATGTTCTACGGAGCCGGCGCCGGCGGACAGCCGACGGCGAGCGCGGTACTCGGCGATACCGTCGCCATCGCCAGGAACATGCTGGCCGGCCTGCGCGGACCAGATGCATCGCTGTACGCGGAGCTGCCGCTGGTGCCGATCGGGGACGCGATCACCAGGTATTACGTGCAGCTCGACGTGGCCGACCGGCCCGGCGTGCTGGCGCCGGTGGCGGACGCCTTCGCCCAGAACGGCGTGTCCATCAAGGACGTCAGGCAAGAGGGCCGCGGCGACGACGCCAACCTGATCATCATGACGCACTCAGCCCGGGAGGCCGCGCTGGCCAAGACGGTGTCGATGCTCACGAAGATGGAGGCCGTGCGCAACGTGGACAGCGTCATGCGGGTCGAGGGCGTGGAGGGCGAGTGACGACCGTGACCAGGTCGTGGCCATGGGGCGGGGTCATCGCCGAATACCGGTCCTACCTGCCGGTGCCAGGAGACGTGCCCGTGGTAACGCTCGGCGAGGGCGGTACCCCGCTGCTGCGTGCGCGCCATCTGTCCGAGCAGACGCGCTGCTCGGTGTACCTCAAGATCGAGGGCGCCAATCCGACCGGTTCGTTCAAGGACCGCGGGATGACGGTCGCGGTCACGCTGGCCGCTGCCCGCGGCGTCAGGACCGTCATCTGTGCGTCGACCGGCAACACCAGCGCGAGCGCCGCGGCGTACGCGGCCAGGGCGGGGCTTGCCTGCGCAGTCCTCGTGCCGCGCGGAAAGATCGCGACCGGGAAGCTCGCCCAGGCGCTCGCACACGGCGCACGGCTGCTGCAGGTGGACGGGAACTTCGACGACTGCCTCGAGATGGTGCGCAAGCTCGATGCCGAGTATCCGATTGCCCTGGTCAACTCGGTCAATCCCGACCGGATGCAGGGTCAGAAGACTGCCGCCTTCGAGATCGTTGACCAGCTCGGTGATGCTCCGGATGTGCACTGCCTGCCAGTAGGGAACGCGGGTAACATCGCCGCCTACTGGCTTGGATACCGCGAGTACTCCGAGCTAGGCAAGGCAACGAGGAAGCCGCGGATGCTCGGATTCCAGGCCGCCGGTGCGGCGCCGATCGTCATTGGCCATCCCGTGCTCGAGCCGTCTACGGTCGCGACTGCCATCCAGATCGGCAACCCAGCGTCCTGGCATCTCGCCGAGCAGGCGGCAGCCGAATCCGGCGGGCGCATTGACTCGGTCACCGATGAGCAGATCCTCTCCGCGTACCGGCTCCTGTCGCATCGCGAGGGCGTGTTCGTGGAGCCCGCCTCGGCGGCCGGAGTGGCGGGCCTCTTGCAGGCGAGTGCAGCCGGCTCGGTACCGGCGGGGTCCGTGGTGGTGTGCGCGCTGACCGGACACGGGCTTAAAGACCCGGATACGGCAGTCGCGGGCACGGCCATCCGGGCGTCTGTCGGCGTCGACGTCGACGCCGCGGCCGCAGCACTGGAACTGCGGTGAGGTGGCTCGACGGGCCGGCCGCCGTCCGGGTTCCGGCTACCAGCGCGAACCTCGGTCCTGGCTTCGACTCGTTCGGCCTCGCGCTGACCCTGCACGACACGGTCGAGGCTCGGGTGATCGCAAGCGGGATCCAGCTGGATGTGATCGGCATGGGCTCGGGAACCGCGCAGGCTGGCGAGCAGCATCTGGTGCTCAGGGCGATGCGGGCCGGGTGCGATGCTGCCGGCGCGCAGCCCGCCGGCATCGCGCTCTCCTGCCGGAACGCGATACCGCACGGGTTCGGGCTCGGCTCATCCGCGGCGGCTATCCTGGCGGGCCTGCTGCTCGCCAGGGCACTCGCCAGTGAAGAGGGCGCTGCCGCGCTGCCTGACGCTGAAGTGCTGACGCTGGCGACAGAGCTCGAGGGGCACCCGGACAACGTGGCGGCCTGCATGGTCGGCGGACTGACTGTCGCCTGGCAGTCGGGTAGCAGATCGGTATCGGCAGCCAGGATGGAGCCGCTAGCCGACCTTGCGCCGGTGGTCTGCGTGCCGACCTCTCCGCTCGCTACCGAGGTGGCGCGCAAGGTCCTGCCAGCCAGCGTGCCGCACGCCGATGCGGCCGCGAACTCCGCCCGTACGGCGCTGCTGATCGCCGGCCTCACGAGTCAGCCCGAGCTGCTCCTGGCCGGGACCGAGGACTTCCTGCACCAGCGTTACCGGGCCGACTCCATGCCGGCCACCACTGCCCTGATAGCCGAGCTCCGCGCTGCGGGTATCCCCGCGGCCGTCTCAGGTGCGGGACCGTCGGTCCTAGCACTGCCAGTAACTAGCGCACAGGCCGAGGCGGTGGGTGTTCTTGCCGTCGGCGCGGACACTGGCGCGGACTGGCAGGTGCTGCCACTGAGTGTTGACACGGCAGGCGCGCAACTGGTCAGCCCGGCGGATGAGTGAAGCAGCAGTCACCGCATAGGCCGCCGCCCGGGACGCGGTAGTACAGACAGCACGATCGTCGGCGGAAGGTCTTATCGAGGTCCCCGGCGCCGCGCAGGTCCTCGGTGTCGAGCAGCGCGGTGGCGATCGCGGCGGCGCGATCGGACAAGTCCGGGCGCGCACTAATGAGGACGCCAAGCCCGCCGATCATGGCTGACGCCGAGTTACCGCGCAGCAGCCCGTCCGCGGGCGGGTCGGGCAGGGCGGCAGCGAATGCACTGAGCTGCGTCCCGACGGTTTCGCTGCTCAGTGCGAGGAGCTGGCTGGTGGTTTCGACCAGCCAGCCCGACCGCTCTGGCAGGCCCAGCCGGAGCGGTGGTTCGCGGCTGACCATAAGGTTCGACAGGGCGGGAACCACGCCTGCCAGCAAGCCGCAGCCGAGTACCGGCGACCACAGCCGGGCGGCGAAACTCTGCTGCAGGATCGACGCTGCGACCCGCGTTTCTTCGGTGCCAAGCTGCCGGGCCGTGTCCGCGACGTAATCGGCGGCAGTCTCGGGGTCCAGTTGCGTCATCGGCAGCCAGCCGGACGCCTGGTCGACGATTTCGAGCCGGAAGAACGGACCTACCTGGGCGGCAGCATCAAGCGCGTCATGCACCTGGACCGCGGATGCTAGCCGTGCGCTGAAGCTGCTCACCTCAGCGACGGTAACCGGCAGCCTCTTCGATTACTGCCCCGGTGGCTAGCAAAAGCTCTTCGCCGTTGGCCGGGCCGATTAGCTGGAGGCTGGCGGGCAGCCGCCCGCGTGACGGCACAGGTAGCGCCAGCGCGGGCAGGCCAGCCAAGTTGACCGGCACGGTGAACTGAGTGAAGTTTCGCTGGCCAGCTTCGGCAATCGGCGGCGGGAAGAACGCCATCGTCGGCAGCACCAGCGCATCGACCGAGCTCAGCAGGACAGTCAGCTGGGCCTGCCAGTGCCGCCGGAACACGCGTGCCTGACTCAGTTGCTCCTCGGAAACCGCCGCGCCTGCCTCGAGCCGGGACCGTACTTCAGCGCTGATCTTGCCGTCGCTGGCGGGATCTGCCATCAGCCTGGCGTTCACGACGGCGGCCTCGTTGTCCAGCAAGTAGTGGGCGTGCACGAGCGAAGCCGCCCAGTCTGGCAACTCCACCTCGATGACCTGGAGACCGCTGCGCTGAACGGCCGCATCGACGGCGGCATCCACATCCGGGTCTGCGGCGACCTCGGCCGGCAAGCGAACCCTGCCGAGCCGCTCGGCTGGCCGCGACCCAGCGGCGAAGCCAGGCTCAAGCAGCGCCATGGCCGCGGCCAGGCCAGTCACGTCGAGCGCGATCGGGCCGACCGTGTCGAAGCCCGGTGCGAGCGGCCAGACGCCTTCGGTGCTGATCCGGCCGTATGTCGTCTTCAGGCCTGCCAGCCCGCAGAACGCCGACGGGATCCGGACCGATCCGCCGGTGTCGGTGCCGTACGCGTAGTCGGCGTCGCCGTCGGCGACAGCAACCGCCGACCCGCTGGACGAACCGCCCGGCAGCAGTTCAGGGTCGAGCGGATTCACTGGCGTGCCGAACCACTGGTTTGTCCCGGCACCGCCGAAGGCCAGTTCGTGCAGGTTCGCCTTGCCGACGATGGCGGCTCCAGCGGCGCGGGCGCCAGCGAGACACGGAGCGTCCGCATCGGCGGGCTGAGCGCTCTCCGCCACGGCCAGGCAGCCCGCGGTCGTCGGGACGCCGCGGACGTCGATCAGGTCCTTGACCGCCAGTCGCGGTCCGGTGCCGGAGTAGTCGAGCTTGGTAATGAAGGTCGCCACTCGCCCAATTCTGGGCGCTGTTGTGGCTATGCGCTAGGCGAGGACCGCTGCGTCTCCGCTAGTAGCACCGGCAGCGGACTCAAGAAGCGCGCCGGTGGCGAGCAGCATCTCCTCGCCGTTGGCCGGGCCGATCAGCTGAATGCTGGCCGGCAGCCGGTCCTCGCTGCGTATTGGCAGCGCAAGTGCCGGGAGCCCAGCCAGATTGACCGGCGCAGTGAATTGCGTGAAGTCATGCTGCTCCGCTTCGGCCAGCGGCGGCGGAAAGAACGGCACGGTCGGCAACGCGATCGCTTCCACTCGGCCAAAGAATTCGGCGAACAGGGCCTTCCACCTGATCTGGTACTCGCGGCCAGCGCGCAGCTGATCGGCAGTCACGGCGGCGCCGAATTCCAGAAACGCCATGACCTGGTCGCTGATGCCATCGCGGTCGGTCATGAGGTCAGCATCTACCGCGGCAGCCTCGCTCCCGATCAGCTCGTACGCATACCTCAGCGCATCCGCCCAGTCCACCGGACCAAGCTCGACAACCTCCAGGCCGCTGGCCCTCAGCACGGCATCGACAGCCGCGTCGACACGCGGGTCGAGGTCGTCGGAGGGAGGGCGCAGGCGGCCGATGCGGGCCGCTGGACTGTGCGCGACCGCGAAGCCAGGTTCCAGTAGCACCATCCCGGCGATCAGGTCGGCCACGTCCGCCGCGATCGGACCGACGGTGTCCAGGCTCGGCGCTAGCGGCCACACGCCGTTGAGGCTGATCCGGCCGAACGTTGTCTTCAGGCCGGCCAGCCCGCAGAAGGCCGCGGGAACGCGCACCGAACCGCCGGTGTCGGTGCCGTAGCCGATGTCGGCTGATCCTTCGGCGACAGCCACCGCAGACCCGCTTGATGACCCTCCTGGCAGCAGGGCCGGGTCGAGCGGGTTTACCGGGGTGCCGTACCACTCGTTAACGCCGGAGGCGCCGAAAGCGAGCTCGTGCAGGTTTGCCTTGCCGACTATGGCTGCGTCCGCGGCGCGGGCCCCGGCCATGCAGGCCGCATCCCTGGTGGCGGGCGCTGCGATTCTGGCGAGCGCCTTGCAACCGGCAGTCGTAGGGACGCCGATGACGTCGATCAGGTCCTTGACCGCTATCCGCGGTCCGCTGCCGGGCTGGTCCAGCCGGGTGATAAATGTCGCCATCGGCCAATTGTCGCTGCGAGCGTTCGGGCTGTCAGTCGGTTGGAGCCACCCCGTTCCCTTATGTAAGCGATCCGGAGGCGCGGCGAGCCGGTCAAGGAATGCAGCGGGACGGACAACCTCATCCCGTGCCGATTCGTGGTGGTCCAGCCTGTCGTTACGGTGGTGATCGGCATGTAGGAAGGAGCCAGGTGCCACCCGAGCAGGAGGAAGGGCCCGCCGCGCCTGCGCCGTCCGTGCCGCTCCGGGTGATCGCTACCCAGTGGGGCCGGATCGGCATCACCGGCTTTGGCGGCCCGCCCGCGCACATCGCGCTGCTACGGCAGCTGTGCGTGCAGCGCCGTGGCTGGCTTTCCGCCGAGGAGTTCGAGGACGGCATCGCGGCCACGTCGCTGCTGCCCGGGCCGGCTTCCACTCAGCTGGCGATCTTCTGCGCGTGGCGGCTGGCTGGCCCGCTCGGCGCGATTGTCGGCGGCGCGTGCTTCATCGTGCCTGGGCTGATCATCATCCTCGCGCTTTCTGTCCTTTTCCTGGCAAAGGCGCCGCCGTCCTGGGTGACTGGTGCGGCGGCAGGCGCCGGAGCCGCGGTTCCAGTCGTGGCTGTCGGTGCCGCCGTCGGGCTGATGCCAGCCAGCTGGCGCCGGGCTGGCAACATCACGGCCGCGCGGGCTCGGTGGAGTTGCTATCTAGTGGCTGGCGGCGTGGCCGCGAACCTGGCGGGCGAGTTCCTGGTGGCAGTGCTGCTGGCGTGCGGTCTGGTGGAGTGCTACCTTCGGCGGCCACCTCGCGATGCGCCGGAGGCGGGCCGTCTGCTGGTGCCGCTAGCGGCCAAGGCTGGGCTCACCGCCGGCGTGTTCGGTTCACTGGCGTGGGTGGCGCTCAAGGTGGGAGCGCTCTCGTTCGGCGGCGGGTTCGTGATCATTCCGCTCATGCAGCACGACGCTGTGCACACCTACCACTGGATGACTACCGCGCAGTTCCTGAGCGCGGTTGCGCTCGGC
>Ga0126371_10003710_pt1 | contig 13402 bp, 14 predicted proteins | sample PanSoiMetaPlot_4_FD_110145 | JGI IMG/M metagenome (GOLD analysis project Ga0126371, IMG submission 110145) | Tropical forest soil microbial communities from Panama - MetaG Plot_4 | ecosystem: Environmental > Terrestrial > Soil > Tropical forest > Bulk soil | place: Panama | collected 2016-02-17
AGGTCGATGCCGCCCCGGGCCAGGGCCTGCCCGGTGGCTGGCAGCCGCCAGGTCAGCGTGACGGCCAGGTCGGCCAGCTCCTCGGCCTGGTAATGGGTCAGCTTGAGCGCCATTTCGATCTGCCCCACCGCGTCACGGCTGACCCGGGCCGGCCGCCCGTCGGCCCGCAGGCCGATCTTCTGATCAGCCAGCGCGGTCTGCGCGCAAAGCCGCGCGATGGCCGACAGCCGGGTCGCGGCCGTGCGTGCCTGCTGCTGGCGGGTGGCGAGGGCGACCCCGATCAGCGCGTATTCATCCAGCCGGTCGATCCCCGCGGCGGCGACCTCGAGCCACCCGGCCTGCGCCGCGCCGGGCGGCATGTGCTCGACCGCCTGCGCGGCGACCGCCGCGGGGTCGGCGGGCTTCAGCCGCCCCTCCGCCTCGGCGGCCTGCCACTCGGCGAACTCGGCGTCCTGATCGCCGGCATCGCAGCCCAGCGCGCCCGATGCGGCCAGCCCCTCCACCAGCGCGGCGTAGTCCAGCCCCGCGGGCAGCCCGTCCGCCCCCGCAGGCCAGGGCTGCGGGCCAGGACGGTCGCACAGGGGCACAGGGCCGGTATCTGCGCTGCCCTCCACCCATGCCCACCCCGGACCACCCCAGACTTCCCGGGCCTGGTCGATCGCGTCCTGGCCGGAGGCTCCGGTGGGCGGTAGTGCTTCGTCAGCGCTACGGGCGGCCTCAACTTCGTCCGGGCTCGGCATACGGCCGGGCGTCTGGTCGTCGCCAGGGCCTGGCCCGGGGGTGGGGGCGGGCATGGGATTCACCTCCTTTAGAGAAGGGCGGTGATCCTTGGTATGTGACCACAGTATCGGTCGGCACCGACAAAACGACCGACACTTGCGCACATTATGAAAAAAACTCGAAAAAATTTTCAAGACCTATCTGCGAGGTGATGTGGAGATCCGTGAGCGCGTGACAGGGAGATGAATGTGTGCGGTGACGGAGAGATGTATGGGCGAGGTGACCGGGCTATCCGTGTGACGGGAGACCGGGCGATCCGTGTGACGGGGAGATCCATGCGCGAGGTGACGGGGTGATGCGTGTGCGAGGTAACCGGGGAGACCCATGCGCGAGGTGACGGGGCGATCCGTGAGCGAGATGACCGGGGAGACCCATGCGCGAGGTGACGGGGGGACCAATGAGTGAGGCGATCGGGAGATCCATGTGCGAGGTGATCGGGAGATTCATGAGTGAGGTCATAGGCCGCACGGCGGTGGTCGTGCCAGTCATCGAAGCGGTGGGCGGGTACGACAGCGGTCGGTCGAGCCCTTCATTGGGAGCGGATCGTTCCTGGTCTCACCCTGGGTAGCGACCGGTCAGTTTTGGAGAAGCCTGCCGGCGCGACGGCTCCCTAGCATGAGTGTCGTCCCGATCAAGACTCGTGCGAGGAAACCTGTAATGAATGACACGCAGAAGTCCGCCAAGACCACCACCGCAAAGAACAAGACCTATGAGGGCTTCACCGACGAGGAACGAAGCGCGATGAAGGAGCGAGCCAAAGAGTTCAAGGCGCCCGCACGCCGCGGCTCGCGCGGGGGCAAGGCGGACGGGGAAAGCGAAGTTCTGGCGAAGATCGCCGAGATGACGGAACCGGATCGCCTCCTGGCCGAGCGGGTCCATGCCGTCATCAAGGACAGCGCGCCAGGCATCTCGCCGACGACCTGGTACGGGATGCCCGCGTACGCCAAGGACGGCAACGTCATCTGCTTCTTCCAGCCAGCGCAGAAGTTCAAATCGAGGTACGCGACGCTCGGCTTCAGCGACAAGGCGAATCTCGACGAAGGCGCCATGTGGCCGGTTTACTACGCCGTGACGGAGCTGACCGCCGCCGACGAGGCGCGGATCGGCGCACTCGTGAAGAAAGCGGTGGGCTGAGCAAGCCGGCTGCCACGATGGGGGCGTGGACGTCCTGAGCAGCCGGATCCTGCTGCGCCCCGCCGACCTCGGCCGAAGCCGCCGTTTCTACCGCGACGTGCTGGGGCTGGCGGTCTACCGGGAGTTCGGCTCTCCAGGAAATCCCGCGATGGTTTTCTTCCTCGGCGCCGGGCTGCTGGAGGTGTCCGGGAGCTCCTCCGGCCCCGCGGGGAACTCTCTGCAGATCTGGCTTCAGGTGCGCGACGTCCATGCCGAGCATGAGCGGCTGGCCGCGGCCGGGGTCCGCGTTCTCCGGGCGCCGGTGACCGAGCCCTGGGGGCTGATCGAGATGTGGATCGAGGATCCGGACGGGGTCCGGATCGTTCTCGTCGAGGTGCCGCCCGACCATCCGCTCCGCCGTGACCCGCGGTCGGCGCTGCCGCCGCCCTCGTGACACCCGCCCCTGACGCCGCCCCCCTCATCGTGCGACTTACGCTGCGAGTGTGGGGGACATCAAGGTCGGCACCGCGTCGTGGACGGACCCGACGCTGATCGAGTCCGGGTGGTACCCGCCGGAGGCCAGGACGCCCGCCGCGCGGCTCCGGTTCTACGCCAGCAGGTTCCCGCTGGTGGAAGTCGACTCGACCTACTACGCGCTGCCCGGCGAGCAGAACGCCGCGTCGTGGGCCGAGCGCACGCCCGGATCGTTCACCTTCAACGTCAAGGCGTTCAGCCTGCTCACCCATCATCCGACCCGCATCGCCGCCCTGCCAGCCGACCTGCGCGACGCCGCCCAGGAGGACGGCAAGGCCACGGTCTACCTCAGGAACATCAAGGACCCGGCGGTGGCCGACGAGGCCTGGAAGCGTTTCCTGGCCGCTCTGGAGCCGCTGCGGCAGGTCGGCAAGCTGGGCGCGATCCTGCTGCAGTTCCCCCAGTGGTTTCCGATCTCCCGGGCCAACAAGGACTACATCGTGAGCTGCGCCGCGCGCGCGGCCCCGCGCCGGGTCTGTGTGGAGTTCCGCAACCACACCTGGATGACGCCCGATAACCAGCAGGAGACGCTGCGGTTCCTGTCGGAGCATCAGCTGCCGTACGTGTGCGTGGACATGCCGCAGGGCTTTCCCAGCTCGATACCGCCGGTGGTGGCGGCCACGGCGGACCTGGCGGTCGTCCGCATGCACGGCCACTCCGGGCACTGGGACAGCAAGGACATCCACGAGCGGTTCGGCTATCGGTACCCAGCGGAGGAACTGGCTGACTGGGCTCCCAAAGTCCGGGCCCTGGCTGAGGAGGCCGACATCACCCATGTGCTGTTCAACAACTGCTACCGCGACTACGCCCAGGTCAACGCCCAGCAACTGGTCGACATGCTCAGCGCGCCCGGTTGAGCATCGGGTGCCCACCGGTTAGCGTGCGATCCATGTCCCGGGACTGGCCTGCGATCTCGTACGAGCACTGGCGCGCGACCTGCGACACGCTGCACGCGCACACTCAGGTGCTCGGCAAGCTGGCCGTCAGGCTCGCTCCGCCGGAGCCGCAGCTGCAGCACGCCGCGCTCCGCCTCACGGCGCGCGGGTGGGAGACGGCGCCGCTGCCCGCGCCGGACGGGTCAGGGTCCCTGGTTGTCCTCCTCGACCTGCGGGCCCACGAGGCGGTGGTCGAGCACTCCGGCGGCCGCGTGGAACGGATCGCGCTGACCCCCAACCGGGCGGTCGCCGACGTCACGCGGGAGGTGCTGGCGGCGGTGCGCCGAGTCGGCGGTGACCTGACGATCGACCCGACGCCGCAGGAGGTGCCGTGGAGCGCGCCGCTCGACGAGGACTACGAGCACGCGGAGTACGACCCCGCCTGGGTGAGTGACTACTTCGCCGCGGCGACCCGTGCGGGCCTCGTGCTTTCGGAGTTCCGCGCCGCGTTCCGCGGCCGGAAGACGCCGGTCAACGCATGGTGGGGATCGTTCGACCTGGCGGTGAGCCTGTTCTCGGGGGAGTCGGCGAAACCTCCGTCCGACGACTTCATCATGCGCAACTCGATGGACGCGCAGGACGTCGCCGTCGGCTGGTGGCCGGGCGACACGCGGTACGGCCGCGCGGCGTTCTACGCCTACACCTACCCCGCGCCGGAAGCGTTCGGGCAAACGGCCCTGTCGCCAGGCGACGCGCGCTTTGACACCACCCTGGGCGAGTACATCCTCGACTGGGACGACGTCCGCACGTACCCGGACCCGCATGCCGTCGCGCTGGAGTTCGCCCGTTCCGCGTTCCGGCACGCGTGCGCGGTGTGCGACTGGGATCCGCAGCTGGCGGCCACCGCCGACGGGACGCCTCCGCCCGTCGCGTGAGAGCGGGAGAAGAGCATGGCGCGTGCCATCTGGTCGGGATTCCTGACCTTCGGGCTGGTGAGTGTCCCGGTCGGGCTGTACCCGGCCACCACGGACCAGACGATTCACTTCCACCAGCTGCACCGGGGAACGTCGAACCGGATCCGGTACAAGAAGGTCGACGAGGCCACCGGCGACGAGGTCGACGCGGCGGACATCGTGAACGGCTACGACGTCGGCGGCGGGGAGTATGTGGTGGTCACCAAGGAGGAGCTGAAGGACGTGGCCCCGGGGCGGTCGGAGACGATCGAGATCAGCGACTTCGTGGACCTGGACCAGATCGACCCGGTGTACTTCCGGCAGACCTACTACCTCGCGCCGCGGGGCAAGGGAGCCGAGCGCGCCTACGCGCTGCTGCGGCAGGCCATGCGGGAGACCGCGAAGGTCGGCGTGGCCAGCCTCATCCTGCGCGACAAGGAGTACCTGGCCGCGGTGCGCCCCGGTGACGAGGTGCTGATCCTGGAGACCATGTACTTCGCCGACGAGATCCGCGAGCCCGGCGAGGAGTTCGACACGCTGCAGGACGCCACGTTCGACGGGCGTGAGCTGGACGTGGCCAAGCAGCTCGTCGAGTCGCTCACCGTGGACTGGTCGCCGGGGGACTACCACAACTCCTACCGGGCTCGGGTCGAGGACCTGATCGAGCAGAAGCGGGAGGGGAAGGCCGTCGTCTTCACCGGGGAGCGCCCCAAGTCGAACGTTGTCGATCTCACCGCGGCCCTGGAGGCCTCGCTGGCCCAGGCGAAGAACCCCGCCAAGCACCCGAGGCCCGCCGCGCGGGCGCCGCGCCTCCCCGGCTCGCGCACTGCCGCCCCGTAGACTGGCGCTAACCGAGCAGAGGCCGCGGAGGTCTGGCCTTCTGGGAGGCACGACATGGGCAGCCCGCTGACCGTGCTGGTCGGCCGCCGCGAATCGTTCAATGCCGCACATCAGCTGCGTGACCCAGGCCTGTCCGACGAGGAGAACCGCCGGCTCTTCGGGAAATGCGTGAACCTGCACGGCCACAACTATGTCCTCGACGTCGTCGTGGCCGGCCACGTCGACGAGGCCAGCGGCTACGTCCTGGACCTGAAGCAGCTGTCGAGCGTGGTGTGCCGGCAGATCGTCCAGCATGTCGACCACCGCAACCTGAACACCGACGTGCCGTGGCTCGAAGGCCGCATCCCGACCGCGGAGAACCTGGCGCTGGCGTTCTGGGAAAGGCTCCTGCCCGAGTTCCCCGACGGGCTGCTGCGGTCCGTGCGCGTGTCGGAGACCGACAAGAACTGGGCCGAAGTCGGTGATCACGGCTGACCCTGCGGAGAGCTGCTGAGCTGCGCAGGCGCTACACGGCGAGCGACCTGTCGGCGTTCACCCGCGACGAGGCAATCCGGTTCGTGCCCGCCGGCGGCGATCCGCAGGACGATATCAGCCTGGCCTGGGAGCTGCTCTACCGGCTCGAGCCCGATCTGTACGACCGGCTCTCCACGGCCGAGCGCCTGCATCCAGGAATCCTCGGGTGGCTGCCGCCCGCGGCCGACCGGATCGTCGAGGTCGGCGCCGGCACAGGACGCCTGACGCTGGATCTGACGGGACGCGCCGGGGAGATCGTGGCGATCGAGCCGGTGGCACCGTTCCGGCGGATTCTCCGTCGCAAGCTGGCCGAGGCCGGCCAGGTCGGCCGAACCCAGGTGGTGCCCGGGTTCTTCGACGACCTGCCGGTCGCCAGCGGCTTCGCGGACCTGGTCGTCGCGTGCTCGGTGCTCACGCCCGCGGCGCGGCACGGCGGCGATGCGGGCCTGGCGGAGATGGAGCGGGCCTGCAGGCCCGGCGGCTGCGTCGCGGTGGTCTGGCCGAACCACACGGGCTGGCTCGCCGCCCACGACTACCGGTACGTGAGCTTCCCCGGGCCGATGACCGTCGACTTCGCCAGCCACCACGAGGCGGTGGAGCTGGCCGGGATCTTCTATCCCGAGGCGCTCGGTGAGATCCGGCGCCGGGGCTGCCGGCGCGTCCCCTACGACCTGCTGGGGATCAACCCGCCCCGCGACATCTCGTTCAAGGTCATGCCAGGATGAGGGTCGCGCTCGTCGCGCCGCTCGTGTCGCCGATCCGCGAGCCGCAGGGCGGGGGCTCGCAGGCGTTCGTCTCCGATCTCGCGCGCGGGCTCGCCCGGCGAGGCCACGAGGTCCACGTGTACGCGGCCTCCGGATCCGAGATCCCAGGGGTCACGGTCATCGACACCGGGGTCGATGCCCGGTCGCTGCTCGTCACGCTCTACCGGGCCGCGGGCACGGTCGCCCGGGACCATGACGCGGCCGCGCCCGCGTTCGCCGGCGTTTACTCCCGGGTCAGGCAGACCCGCTACGACGTGGTCCACAATCATGCGTTCGACGCCCCCGCCATCGCGCTCGCCACCGAACTGGCCGCGCCGGTGGTGCACACGCTGCACCTGCCGCCGGACCCGGCCATCGCGGACGCGCTGCGCGACGCGGCCCGGGGCAACCGCCCGCCGGCCATGGCGGCGGTATCCGCGTTCCAGGCCCGCGCCTGGAGCCGGGTCGGCCGCGTGGACGCGATCCTGCCGCCGTACGTGCCGACGCAGGCCATCGGCTGGTCGCGGGATGCCGGAGCGGGCGCCGTGTTCGCCGGCCGGCTGAGCCCGGAGAAAGGCGCCGCCGAGGCCATCGACATCGCCCGGGCCGCCGGGGTCGCGATCGACGTGTACGGCGACGCCTACGACCCGGGATACGCCCGCGAGGAGATCGACCCACGGCGCGGGCTGTCGGGCGTGACCGTGCACGGGGGAGTGCCCCGGACGGCGCTCTGGCAGGCGATGTCCCGCGCGGCGGTGGTCCTGTGCCCGGCACGCTGGGACGAGCCGTTCGGCATGGCCGCCGCCGAGGCGCAGGCCTGCGGCACCCCGGTGGTCGCGTTCCGCCGCGGCGGGCTCGGCGAGATCCTGGTGCCGTTCGTAACCGGCTTCCTGGTGGAGCCCGGAGACCTGCGGGCCGCGGCGGGCGCCGTCCGCGAGGTGAACCGCATCTCGCGCCCGGCCTGCCGCGGGCACGCCGAGCGCCATCTCGACCTGGAACGGAGTCTGGACGCTCATGAACAGCTTTACGGACGGGTCGTCAGCGCCGCAGCCGCGGGGTGACCGGGGCCACTGGCTGGCCGGGCGGCTGGCCGTGGTCACCGGCGCCAGCCGGGGCATAGGGGCCGCCACCGCCGAGGCCCTGGCCGCGGCCGGCGGGCGCGTGGTGCTCGCCGCGCGGGACGCCGCGGCGCTGGCCGCGGTGGCCGCGCGCATCCGGGACGCCGGCCGCGACGCCATCCCGGTGCCGGCCGACGTCGGCAACGCCGGAGATGTCGACCGTCTCTTCGAGGCCGCGGCGGCGGCCGGCCCGGTCTCCGCCCTGGTCTGCGCGGCCGCGGTGCTGGAATCTGTGCCGTTCGCCGAGACCACGCCGGCGATCTGGGAACAGACGCTGCGGGTGAACCTGACCGGCTCGTTCCTCTGCTGCCGCGCGGCGTTCGCGGCCATGCGCGGCGGCGGCGAGGGCCGGATCGTAACCATCGGCTCGCTGTCCGGTGTGTACGCCACCGAGAAGTTCCCCGGGCTGGCCGCCTATAACGTCTCCAAGTACGGCGTGATCGGGCTCACCGAGGCGATCGCGGTCGAGGGCCGGCCGCACGGCATCAGCGCGATCTGCGTGAGCCCGGGCGCGGTCGACACCGAGATGCTGCGGCGGGCCAACCCCGACCTCCGCCCGGGCCTGACCCCCGCCGACGTCGCGCGGCTCATCCTGGCGCTGCTCGACAGCCCGCTGGCCCCCGCCAGCGGCGCGAACATACCCCTTTTCTCTAACGCATAAAGGCGGGGCGAGGCGGTCAGCCGTCGGCGGCCAGCGACCACAAATCCGCCTGCTCGTCGGAGAGCAAGGCGCGGGTGGGCCTGGCCCGACGGGCCACCAAGCGCGCGCACGCCGCCATCTCGCCGTCGAGGTCCAGCTCGGGGTCGCCGCCGCGGTCGAGCCCGACCGCGGCCCGCACTACGCCGTCGGCCAGGTAGAACCCGATCAGCCTGCCCTCGTCGAGGCTCCCGCGGATCACGAAGTCATCCCAGGTCAGAGCGTGGCCGGCGTACTCCAGCTTGTGGTCGTACTGATCGGACCAGAAGGTATGGACGTAGTCGTACGGCGCGGCCGAGCCGAGCATCGACCTGGCCGCCGCGGCGCCCTGCTTCTCGGCGTTGTTGTAGTGCTCGACGCGCACCCGGCCGAACAGCGGGTGGAGCTGGTTCGCCACGTCGCCCGCGGCCCAGACGTCGGGCGCGGTGGTCCGGCACCGCTCGTCAGAAAGCAGCCCGTTCTCCTGCTTAGCCTCCGCCCCGGTTATCGCGGGCACGTCCGGAGTGATCCCGATGCCCGCGACCGCGAAGTCGCAGGGCACGCGGATGCCGCTGGCGGTCACCGCGGTCTCCACCCGCCCGTTTCCTTCGAACGCCGCGATCTGCTCCCCGGCCAGCAGCTCGACGCCGTTCGCGCGATGGAAGGCACCGATGGCCGCGCCCACCTCCGCGCCCAGGACCTTCCTGAGGGGAACCTTGCCCGGAAAGACCGTGGTCACGTGGACCCCGAGCTGGGTGAGCGAGGCCGCTACCTCGGAGCCGATGAAACCCATGCCCACGATCACCGCGCGGCGGCCCGGCCGGGCCTCGCTCTTGATCGCCTCGCACTCGGCGACCGTGCGCAGGTAGTGCAGGCCGGGCAGGTCGGCACCCGGGATAGTCAGCCGTCGGTTCTGCCCTCCGGTGGCGATCAGCAGCTTCTCGTAGCCGAGTTCCCGGGCGGAATCCAGCCGGACGGTATGCGCGGCCGCGTCGATGCCCACTGCGGTCGCCCGCCCGGGGCTGTCGACGTCGTGCTCCTCGTACCAGTCGGCCGGCTTGACGTACCAGTCCGTCAGGTCCTCCTCGGACCGCAGGTACGTCTTGGACAGCGGAGGCCTGCCAAAGGGGATGCCCGGTTCCCGGTTGACCAGCGTGATCCGGCCCCGGTAGCCCTCCTGCCGCAGGGTCACGGCGGCGTTCCCCCCGGCCAGGCCGCCCCCAACGATCACGATCGCGCCATTACGGGTTCTTTCGGCCACCGGGTACATCTGCCCGCCCGGAAGCGGCGGGAAACGCGGCCGGTCTCAGAGCCTGAAGCGCGTGTAGCAGGCGGCCCGGTCGGCGTCGCTGACGTCCTCGATCGCGGTCAGCACGTCGCTGGCCCGCCGCGCGACCAGCGGGTCGGGATCCTCGAGCAGACGCTCGGCCAGGCCGGCGGCGACCGCGGCCGGCTTGACCGCCGCCACGTCGAGCAGGGCATGCGCGACCGCGTGCCGGTCCTGCGGCTCGGCGCTCGCGCACAGCGACTCGAGGATCGCATAGGCGTCACGCCGGCTCAGCACAAGTTCCTTCACCGCGGCCATGGCGGGTGCCCAGACGTACCAGTCCTCGGCACTCGGCACGGCCAGCCGCCCCAGAATCGGGAGCGGGACGTCGAGCGGCGCCACGGCCGCCTGGTCCCGGAGCAGGTGCGCGGCGCACGAGCGAGCCGGGTAGTCCGCCCCGGCGGCCAGCATCTCGATCATCTCGACCGAGATCAGCGACACGTGGAGCCTCGCCATCGCCCTGAGCAGCGCCGCCCCGGCGAGCTGCCCGGCCCGGCCCGGGCCCTCCAGCGCCACGTGGTGCAGTGCGCGGGCCATCCTCTGGCCATCGCACTCACTGCCGGATGTCAGCAGCCGATACATTCGCCGGGTCGCCTCGTCGCGATCGTCGGGCCGCAGGCCGTCGCAGAGCGCGCGCAGATCGTCGGCCGTGTCGGTCTCGGCGTCGGCCTGGGGGGCAGCCGGGAGAGGCGGTGAGGGCGGGTTCGTCATCCCCCATTCCTCAAGCTGCTTCACGATCACCGCGGCCGCGCCGACCGGATTGGCCATGTCGAGGCGGTCGTAGGTCGGGGTAACGCTGCTCGGCAGGAGCACCTCGCGCGACTTCAGGATCTGGGAGTGGTCCCGCAGGTGCGGGCGAAGGCTCGCCAGCTGAATCTCGTCGATGATGCTCGCCCGCGGGTACGTCGTGCCGTCGCTGAGCGCGTAATCCGCGGTGCACAGGGCCACGAAAGCAGATGATGCCTCTAGGTAGGACTCGACCTTGGCCAGACTGTGAACGCCCGCCTGGCCCCCGCCCGCCCCCGCATGCTCGCCCGTTCCTGGCAGCGGCGGCTCATCGCTGACAATGATGCCCCGCAGGCCGTGCTCGGCCAGCGTGTCGCGCACCGGCCTGGCGACGGCCTCCTTGAACTTCTCGGAGCAGGACACGAAGACCGCAACCTGTCCGCCCAGCATGCCGGATCACCCCCTCAGGCCTAATCTTCACCGACGATTGGGCGGTATGAACCCCATATGCCGCTTCTCGTGGCCCGGTAGGTGCGCCGAAGGCCGCGCGGTTAAGATCACGGCGTGATCAATGGCCTGCACGCGATCGTGTTCTCGCCGGAAGCCGACAAGGTCCGCTCGTTCCTCGGGGACGTGCTCGGCCTGCCCGCCGTGGACGCGGGCCAGGGCTGGCTCATCTTCGCGGCGCCGCCAGCCGAGCTGGCCGTCCACCCGGCCGGCTCGCACGGCCACGAGCTGTACCTGATGTGCGACGACATCCACGCCACGCTGGCTGAGCTCGCGGGCAAGGGAGTCGAGGTAGCCAGGGAAGTCTCCGATCGGGGCTGGGGCCTGCTGGCCGCCATCCGGCTGCCGGACGGCGGAGAGCTGGCCATCTACGAGCCACGGCACCCCTCGCCCCTGCGGCCGTAGGGAGCTTCACATGCCTTCCACATCCCGTGCAGCGCGCCTGCACGGCCGACTGCTCTACTGCGGTGGTGCGAGGCCGGGGAGGGCCTTGGGGGTCGGTCGGCATCAGGGGGGACCCGGCCGGCCCCAGCCCCCTGGGCGAGGTTCAAACATCTGCGCGTTAACTTCCCGGTCGGCGGGTAGTGGGCGCATATGGGTACCAAGCGGGGACCGGTCGGGGAAGCCGTGGAAAATCCCGCGGCCGTCGCCGACGCGGAGCAGCATGCCCGTCAGGACATCGCCGGGCTGGCCGCGCGGCTCCCGCGCAGCGTGCCCCCGCTCGCCGCGGCTGGCGTGCTGGTGTCCGGCTGGCTGATCCTGCGGCGCCGCCGCAGGCGCGCTGACGCCGTCCGCGTGACCGGGCCCGCCTGACCGGCGCGCCTCCGGCTAACGTGCTCACGTGCGGACTATCGGGTTCATCGGCGTGGGTCGGATGGGCCTGCCGATGTGCGCGAACCTCGTGGCCGCCGGGTACGAGGTCGCCGCGGCCGACGCGCGGGCCGAGGCCAAGACGGCGGTGCTGGGTTGCGGGGCGTGGTGGCGCGCCACGCCCGCCCGCGCCGCCGCGGGCGCCGACGTGGTGATCACGATGCTGCCCGGCCCGCGTGAGGTGCGCGACGTGATGGCCGGGCCCGGCGGCGTGCTGGCCGCCATGCCGGGAACTGCCGCCTGGATCGACATGACCAGCAACTCGCCGACGGCCGGAAGGGCGCTGGCCGCGGCCGCGCGGGCCCGCGGGATCGGCGTGCTCGACGCGCCGGCGGGCGGGGGCGTCCCGGCCGCGAAGGCCGGGACGCTGCAGCTGTTCGTCGGCGGCGACGGCGCGCTCGTCGAGCGGTGCCGTCCCGTGCTGGAAGTGCTCGCCGATCCGCGGCGCATCGCGCACCTCGGCGGCAACGGCACCGGGTACACGGCCAAGCTGCTGGTCAACCTGCTGTGGTTCGGTCAGGCGGTGGCCACGGCGGAGGCACTGCTCGTCGCGCGCCGCGCCGGGATCGACCTGGACGCGCTCCGCCCGGCCCTGGCCGCCAGCGCCGCGTCGAGCAACTTCATCCGCAACGATCTCGAGCCGCTGCTCGGCGGCGACTACCGCACGTCGTTCGGGCTCGACCGCTGCTGCGACCAGCTGGCCGCGGTCGCCGAGCTCGCCAGCGAGCTCGGCGTGCCCTGCGAGCTCGCGCAGGTCGTGGCGGGCACCTACCAGCGAGCCCTCGGGCGCTACGGGCCGGTCGACGGGGAGCTGCTCGCCGTGGCGCTGCTCGAGGAAGAAGCCGGCCTGGACCTGCGGCACGGCCCACCCTGACTCATGGCCAGCGGCGTCGCCGCCGCGGCCGCCTGGCCCCGCTAACGGCGTCTGCGGGTGCCGGTCCTCGTCACGCCGGGCGCGGGCTTGGTCGACGCCCAGATGCGCCGCCAGCGCGCCATCTCCGCGCCCCGGGTGCTCAGCGCAAGCGCGGAGGCCGGGGCCGTGCCGGTGATGGCGGACGGCGTGGCCGCCTGCGCCGACCCGTATCCGGGCACCTCCAGCGTTCGGTCCGCCGCGGCGCGCAGGGCGCCGTACCAGCCGAGTTCCTCCTCGGCCGCCAGGCGCGCCACCGCCTCGGCCATGCGATGCCTGAAGTCGCCCGCCTTCTCGTTCTCGGCCGGGTACAGCGGTCGGCCGTAGCGGATCGCGATCCGCGGCCGGCCAGGCTGCGGCCAGCCGGAGCCGCGGGGCATGGCCGCGTACGAGCCGCTGATGGCGATCGGCACGACCGGCAGGCCCTTGGTGACGCACAGGTGCGCCGCGCCGACCCGGAACGGGTTCATCCAGCCGTCCTCGGAGCGGGTTCCCTCGGGATAGAGCAGCAGGCTCCACCCGTCATCGACCAGCTCCGCGGCAAGGCTGCGCAGCCGGCGCGACCGGTACCGCTCCACCGGGAACGCGTTGAAGAGCATCGCGGTGGTGACCGCGCGCCACCGGGCGTCGAAGAAGTAGTCTGCGGCCGCGCCGACCGCGACCCGGTTGGCCACCCGCGGCGGCAGGCTGCCGAGGATCAGCGGGGTGTCCAGGTGGCTGGAATGGTTGGCCACGAAGACCGCCGGCCCCCGCAGCCCGTCGAGATAGCTGATGCCCTGCACCACGGGCGCGGTCTGGCTCCACACCACGGCCTTCATCACGCCGCGCAGCAGGCCGCCCCGCACGGCGACCGCGAGCGGCGTCCGCGCCCAGGCGGTCGGGAACTCGGGCTCGGCCACCTCGGGGACCCAGGGCTC
>Ga0126371_10003711_pt1 | contig 13395 bp, 18 predicted proteins | sample PanSoiMetaPlot_4_FD_110145 | JGI IMG/M metagenome (GOLD analysis project Ga0126371, IMG submission 110145) | Tropical forest soil microbial communities from Panama - MetaG Plot_4 | ecosystem: Environmental > Terrestrial > Soil > Tropical forest > Bulk soil | place: Panama | collected 2016-02-17
AGGGTGTCTCTTTCCTATCTTGCCCTGATCTATGCACATATGGGGCAGCGTCGCAAAGCCATCCAGGTTCTGCAGGAACTTGAGGCCGCTCGCGATTTACGGAGAAATGATTCCGGCATGATTAAGATTTACGCCGCTCTGGGAGATCGCGATCGAGCTATTGCATTACTCGACCGTGCAATCGAAGACAGGTCAATTTTGCCCTTCGCATTTGTTGACCCTGACATGGATCCTCTCCGCTCCGATCCCCGGTTCATTGAACTGCGGCATCGAGTCGATTTGCCGTGAGTACCGCTGCATGATTACCAAATTCGATCGCCTCCCAGATTATTGGCGGTTGGTCGGCTAACCGGAAGTAATCCGGCAACTGAACGTTACTTCCGAGTTGCCGGTTATTCGGGAATTTCACTGAGGTTCGGAAGGCGATATGCTTTCCCAGGTCAGAGGCGAGACTTCGACTACCCAGCGGTCTAAGGTGCGAATTCCATCATTTTTATTACGCTTTGCCGATCATGCTGCGCGAAGTAGATCGTCTTGCCGTCTGCACTCGCGCTCAAGCTGGGCTGCCATCGCTCCGGAGTCTGGTCGAGTTTAAGAACTGAGGAAATGCGCCGGTCAGCAAAACTGTAGAACTCGATCGTCGGTCTTGGTTCAGCTTCCGCATCCAGGACGTACAATCCAGTCGTTGTGACCGCAAAGTGTCCCCAAAAGCCGACCTGCGGCTTGCTTTCAATCACGCGCGATTCAGCTCCGCCATGGGAGGGTACTTTCCAAATCCCACCTTCGTAATGGCGGGTGTAGAAGACGGTGTCGCCGTCGTAGGATTCCATCGGGCCGTTGCCGCCCCGTTTTGTCAGTTGCACCTCTGCGCCACTATCCAATGAATGTTTCCAGACCTGGTCCGATCCTGTGCGGTTCGACACAAAATAGATAGACTTACCATCTCGCGACCAGCTGGGCACCACGTGGGCGTAGTTACCACTCGTGATTTGGCGAAGGTTTCGGCCCTCGGCATCCACCACGAAGATCTGCGTGCCGGTCTTCAGGTAGCTGTCAAACGCGATCCATCTTCCGTCTGGCGACCAGCGCGGCGTTCCCGAATACCGATCAAGACGTGTCAGTTGTGTCTGATTATGTCCATCGGCATCGCTCATCCAGATCTCTTCATGGCCGGTTCTTATCGACATCCAGACGAGGTGAGCGCCGTCTGGGGACAGTTGCGCATCCAGTTCGGGAAACTGTGTATGGATCACCTTCTTCGTTTCTGTCACCGGGCCGCCCGCATCGGCCAGGTGAACCTGCCAGATCGATGGAGGATCGAAGCTCGTGCGTTGAGAAAACACAAACCGCGACCCATCCAGCGAAAAGCTTCCAAGAGCCGGATAGAACGTCTCGTGTTGCGGCTGTCCTCCATCGACGGGGACACGCCACAATGAGAAGAGTGCAGCACGATTTGACGTCACAACAAGGGATCCTCCGTCAGGAGTCCACATGATTCCGAAGCACGCATCTTCGCAGCCCCACAGGCCTTCGTAGGTCAATTGCGTTGGCGTGCCTCCGGCGAGCGAAACAGTATAAAGGTCGCAACACAGTGCGCCATTCATTTGCATTTGCCGAAACGCGAGCGTCTTTCCGTCTGGCGAGACTGCAAATCCTTGTCCGCTGTCCAAGCCTTTTTGAGCCGCTGAATCTGTCAGGCAACGTTTTGCGCCTGTTGCCAATGAGAAATCGACAATGCCAAACCGGCCACTCTGGGAACAGTCATCCACCAACAGAATGTCCGCCCCATCCGCAGTCCAGGCGAGCGGTGCCGGTGAAACATACCCGCAATAGGCTGAGGTCAGTTTGTGCTCTTCTCCACCAAGCGCGGGAACGACATAAACGCCGTCGCTCTCACCTAAGCAACGCGTGAAGGCCACCTGACGACCGTCAGGCGACCAGGCCGGAAGACCGACTTCGCCGCTTTTGGCATTGGTTAGGCGCAGCGGAGGCTCGGCTCCAACCAACTGAACATAAAGGTCGAGGTGCTTTCGCTCCGGTCCGTCCCATAGAAATGCGACCTCACGGCCATCAGGCGAAAACACCGGCCAAACTGCATCTCCAGGCGCCGTGGTGATGGGCACAATCCGAAGTACTGCGGGTGCCTTGCTCTCGTTTCTCTTCGAAATCATGGAACGCTGCATCAGCACGAACGCGCCGATTCCAGCCGCGGCAAGCAGAAGGATGCCAGCGACCACCGCCGAGCGTGAGCGAAAAGAATAGAAGCGCGGCTTGGCGGACAAACCCGCAGGCGGCTCGGCGGGCGCAACCGGCTGGTGCGTGACCGGAGAGGCACCGTCCGAATGCGGATCCGTTTCGGCGCGGTTATCACCAAGCAGGGTCACGGGTGCGATGAAGCGATATCCGCGACGAGGAAGGGTTTCCAAGAAACGGGGGCGCTCGGTACAGTCGCCCAGGGCCTCTCGCACTTTGCTGATGGCGGCGTTCAGACCATTGTCAAAGTCTACAAAGGTATCGTTCTGCCAGAGGCACTGGTGAAGTTCCTCGCGGCTTACGACCTCGCCCGCGTGGCGGGCCAAGTACGCGAGAACCTCGAAGGGCTGCCGCTGGAGGCGCACCACAGAACCATTGCGGTGCAACTTCCCAGCACGCAGATCAATCTTGAAGTCATCAAATAACAGGATCTCAGAAGCGTGCGAAAAGTTGGAAACCGGCCGCATATGGGCCTCTTAGCGGACAAGTTTAGCACCTTGTTCTAATAATTTAAGGTCTCTTATCTGCATCTAGTTCACCCCTAAGCGACCGCAGAACAATTGGTTATGTCGGGGAGGTCATTGTGATTGAAATAAGACGCTGTCCATTGAGTTCCTGCACCTGAGGAAGCAGAATTTCCGGCGACGGCCGTTGCTAGTGCAGCTAAGGGGCCGCGAGAAAGGGTGGAGACACATGAAACTGCAGGGCATGGAAATTACTGAACAGCAGAATGCTTCGGGTGAGCAGTTGGGCTCGAAATTCAACCGGCGGCAAATGCTCACACGAGCCGGAGCAGTTGTTGCAGCGGGCGGCGTACTCTCTGCTCTCGCCACTCCTGCCCACGCCACTAATGGCAAGGATGACGCAGACGAGATTGCCGGACTGTGGCAGGGAACCGTTACGGCGGCGGACAATTCATTTTCGTTTCAAGCACTCTCGCTCTACGGAGCTGGCCTTTTCATTTCAAGCGGAAACACTGACCTGACGCCCGCAAGCCTGAGCAGTACGCTATGGGGCACATACAAGCGAATCGGGAACCGGACGTTCAAAGCCGGGGGAAGGTTCTGGACTTACAATCCGGACGGAAGCCCCTCGGGTTTCGGAGCATTCGAATCAACCATGATAGTGAGCGAGGACGGCCAGACGCAGAACCAGGACGGAGGACCGGTACAGTTCTTCGACATCAACGGGAATTCTCTAGGTCCGCCAATCCCACTCTTGGGAACTTTAGCTCGCATCAACGCCACTCCGTAGCAACAACACTTCATAGCTGTCTTGGCCGAAGAACCGGCTATACGGATGTAACTTCTCTCCCTATCGTTCAGGCGCTAGTCTGCTCAACGAAGCAACCTAAGATTCATCAACCTGTGTGTCATCGCCGTAATGCGACGTGAAACGTTCTTGCTAACAATGCGATTTGCCTCATCTGACATAGTAGCGACGGCACAGCGGTCAATTCTGCGCGATTGCGGCGTGGTCTGAGCGAACCGTTTTATCCGGTACGTCCAGATCAGAACCCTGCCCCATTGGTGATGGCTATAGAGTTGAGACTTGGAGCGTCTCGGGGTTATTCTCGCGGGTTATGCTATCACCCCGCCTCTGCCCAGTTTGCGAACAGCAGTTGACCGATGCGTCCAACGCAATGCGTCGTCATGCAACGCTGATGTCAACAACGATTTATTTGGCCCGAAGCATCAGCGCGATCGAGGAATAGAGGCAGTTTTTCAGAAATATGCTTGTGCCATCGGTCAACGACACGCAGTCAGCTTGGCATGTTTCGTGGTAAGTTCCCCCACACTGTCTCTGCAACTTTCGGCCTTGTAAGGCATATCGATTACGTTCGCGTTGTTTTCAGGCAAAGTCAAGAACCCACTTCGCTCACCCAGACATCGGACGCATTTTAGGCACAGCTTCATCACTGGTCCGGCACTGAATCCAGCCGATATCCTCACCATTGCGCCTCCAAGAAAGAGTAAAGGCCGCACCAGGCACCAAATAACCGTGCTTTTGCAGGAAACGCACATCGATTCTCTTGTAGCCCTCGGTTGTGTCTTTTCCGCTTCCGTACCTGCTCATTTTCGCTGCTCCATCCGAAATCATTAGCGAAATCGGCCTTTAATCAAATGCTCTGGCCTGGGCGGGAACCGAAGTCCCCGCGCCTTTGGGTTAGCTTGTGGGGTGTGCTTAACCTTCGCCCGGCTGAGGCGAATCTTACGGACCTTGAGCGCTGTCCCCTTGCTGGCCAACCTGATTGGTTGATTGCTTGATTGGGTGATTCCTGATTTCTGATTCATGATTAAAAGATTCATGATTGGGAGAGTGCAGAGAGGGGCGCTCTGCGATGTTTCGATTCACAGAGACAATTTCCGCCACGACCGAATAAACCTCTGCGTCTGCTTTCTGCTTCTCGGCTGAGTTTCGACGGCTGTCCTTCACTTCCAAAGTGAAGACCTGCCCTTCCATGAATACTTCCGGCGAGCACTCCCCTTTCCGCGGCATTTCACCATTCGCAAGCGTCCATGCTTTGAAATAATTTCGCGCCTGGTAATCTTCGGCCCCGCTGGATCATTGCCCATGTTGTAAAAAGCGCAGATTCGCGCACCATCGTCCAGCAGTTCAAACTCCACCAGCAGCGACCAGCGCGAATAAGGGCGGACCCACTCTGGCCCCTGATACCGGACGGCCATGGCCTCATAGCGTCCCTCTGTCACACGCGCGTAATCCGCTCCCCTCCAGACTGGCACCGGAGGGCGCGTCTCTTTCTTAGCCATTCCTGCCTCACAGTGATTGTGCTTAGAATGGCAATTAAGCCATTCCATGAAGGGTTGGGCGTGCAGCTAACACGTCTAGCCCCTTTTCTCTTTGCAGAACTTTTGCCGGTTGCCGCGCTTTACAGCTAGCGCAGAGCCACGATTCCCGGCGTTGTACCCGGTGAATTACGCGATAGACACCCACGACTGGCTCGGCACATCCATCACAGACATACGAGCCTCCAAATCCGCCCCCAGTGAGTGGCATCTGGCATCCGGTGTTTCGGAAGGGTGACCACCGCCGCAAAGGGCCGTCTGGCCAAGTCCGCCGTGTTGGGATGGCAGCAGTCATTGCGCTGCCCGTCCTGGTTCTGGATCGTCATGAATGACTCGCAGTAGCTCAGACTCGCGAATCATCGTGCGAGTACCAACCTTTGTCCGGCGCAGTTTGCCTTTGGCCAGCCATGCATGAATCGTCCATTTGCTGATGCCGCCGAGTTTGCGCGCGGCCTCCTCTACTGAAAGCAATGTGTCCATCTCAGTTCCTTTCAAGCTCAACCTGCCTAAGTGAATATTCGCTTGACTTAGCGGAAATCCGGTAATACTTTTCTAGGCATGGGTAAACGAAAAAGACGTATAGCAGAAAGGCAGACACCTGAAAACAGGCGCGAATATCAAGGTGAGAAAGCCGCTGCGCCTCTTGTGAATTGGCTGAACATCACAACCGATAAGGATGGCCGACAGAGAATCATCAACATCGTCAGCCTGTTTTTCAGGTGGTTCCTGCAAACTGCCAAAGTGAAGCCGGATGATTTCATTGGGGAAGATGGCCATTGGTATGAGCGAGAAACTCCTGAGAGCAAGAAGAGTGACCAATTGCAAGAGGAGTTATGGAAAGCGCTTGAGCATTACCGAATGGTCCCATCGGTAGACATTCTCGGACCAGACGTTCTCGGACGGGGACGGTATCGGGTGATTACATATTGGATCCCCATCCCTGGATCGAAGCTGGCGAGCGACATGCGTCGCGCTTCGGAATCGAACTTGAAAGCTCTATCTAAAAGCCAGTACGACATCCCAGGAGCACAGAGGGGGGAGGATGGGGCGCTGGATAAGGCACTTCAATTATTCGAGTCAGGCTGGATCTGGAAAATCCGGCGATGTCGATGTGGCATTTTCTTTTTTGCGAAGTTTCGGCATCAGCGCTTCTGTAGCCAAAAATGCCGTATCGCAGAGTTCCAGAGCAGTGACTATGCTCGCAAGAAACGTAACGACTATGCGCGCATGCTATATCACCGCCACAAAGCACTTGACGAAGGAAAGGTGGGCTAGAGATGTCGATCTTCAAGCGCGGTAACGTCTACTGGTATCACTTCTTATTCGCTGGTGAGCATGTCCAGAAAAGTACGAAGCAAGGCAATCCCCGTGTGGCCCGGCAAATGGAAGCTGCTCACTGCACTGCGCTGGCAAAGGGTGAGGTTGGCATTATGGAGCGTAAGCAAGCGCCGGAATTTCGTGATCTTGCCAAGCGTTTTCTCGCCCACGTGGAAGCTCGCCATGAGAACAAGCCACAGACGGTGGAGTTCTATGCAGCGAAGCTGTCACGGCTGCTGGAGTATACGCCAATCGCAAGCGCACGGATTGACCGCATAGATGAAGGCACTATAGAGGGCTATGTAGTGGCTCGTCGCGGCTCTGTAGGGCCCGCAACGGTCAACCGGTGCTACCCTTCGCCGGATGCTGCGGCTCGCCTATGAGTGGCGAGACATTCAGCGAGTGCCTCGCATCCGATTGCTTTCAGGCGAAAGGACACGGGATTTCGTGCTTTCCCGCAAGCAAGAGGAAATCTATCTTGCCGCCTGTGCTCAACCATTGCGCGATGTCGCCATCCTAATGCTCGAAACCGGGCTGCGAATTGGGGAGGCGCTGCGCCTAGAATGGCCGGATGTGACACTCGACCCCATCAACGGCGCTCGTTTCGGTTTCTTGCGAGTACGGGAAGGCAAGAGCAAGAATGCCCGCAGGATCGTTCCACTGACAGACCGCGCTGCCGCGATGCTTCGACTGCGGTGGGATTCCAACTCTGCCTCAGTAGTGTTTGCCAACCGGGAGGGAAGGCCCTACCTGGGTACTACCCTGAATCATTTGCACCGCGATGCATTCGCGCCGAAAGTAAACGGAAAGCGCGTCCCAATCTTCGTTGGGGATTTTGTACTTCACTCTCTGCGCCATACAATGCTTACTAGGCTGGAGAATCGGGAGTGGATGCATTCACCATCATGCGAATTGCGGGACACAGTAGCATTGTGGTTTCGCAGCGCTACATCCACCCAACGCCAGAGGCAGTGGAGCGCGCTTTCGAGCGTCTGCAACTGTCCGGCAAGGTGATCGAAATCGAGCCAAAACGACAGCTACCCGCTACAGTTTTCGCTACACTTGAGCGGACTGCTGCCGTAAGTCATTGAAGGGCCTGTAGCTCAATGGTTAGAGCAGGGGACTCATAATCCCTTGGTTGGGGGTTCAAATCCCTCCGGGCCCACCATTCGATTCAATAACTTATGCACTATAGCGTGCTTCACATCACTGCCGTGTGGCGCAAGTTGTGACGCAGCGGTATGGCCAGGTAATTTTCATTCACTATAGTGCGCACCGTTTCAAGGCCAGGATGCTGATAGATCATGCCATCTGAGCGGTCGTGTGATTCAACACGCTCATTACCAGCGATATATCACCCAATTCGTCATCTGCTTCAGTTTTTCGGGATGGCGGGCGCCTTGCACCATAAATCTTTGAATCGCGCTTTCGATGTCGCGTAGATCGTCGGATGTAAGTTCAACCGCATTTGGTCCTATGCTTTCGTCGGGACACCTCATTCGTTTGCGCGCGTCGAGCACGAATTTTATCAGGTCAACTTTCGCGCTATCTCTGGGAAACATGCTCTCAGGCGTGAAATAATGAGATTCCCAAGTCTTGCCGAGGTGATGAGAATGTCCGCTTACCTTCTGATTGTGTTTGCCATGTTGAGCCGCGTTGCCGTGGCCTCGCATCATAGCTGGCTCAACTTCACCGCCATCGGCGGGTCGCTGCTCTTCTTCGGCGCGCGGCGCCCGCTGCGCCAGGCTGTTCTGCCCCTGATTGCGCTCATCGGCCTCGACTACTACATGACCGTCTACGTCTATAGCTATCCGTTCGCGGCGCAGGACTACCTCATCACCTGGGCCTGGTATGCAGCCGTCATCGTCCTTGGCCACCTGCTGCTGCGGGACCGCCGCTCGGTTGCGCGCGTGGGCGCAGGCGTTATCCTGTCCTCAACGACTTTCTTTCTCGCCACCAACTTCGCCGCCTGGGCGGTCCTCCGCGGCATCTACCCGCACAGCTTCAGCGGACTGATGACCGCCTATGCCGCCGGCCTGCCGTTCTACCGCAACGACCTGCTCTCCACCACGCTGGTCGCTGGGCTCGCATTCGGCCTGCCGGCGCTGGTTGAACATTTCCGCGCGAACGAAATCTCCGCGCATCGGGCTGCGTAAAGTTTTGCCATTCAACCCACTCCCTAGATTGAACTAATGGGGTGGTTGCTTCGCATAACGAATTTGTTTTCGTGTCTCCGCTGAACCCACCTACCGCCCGCCGGTGATGGACACTTCGGGTTGAGCGACAAGCTTTTCACCTTTATCCAGCACTGGTGTTTCCCACGTTGCCAATCGGATTGTCCGCAATGCATGCGTGCCATCAGCTTCGCTGTCGAACTTCAAGGCGAGCCTTGGCATCTTAGGGCTATATTCTGCAGGTGAAGCGACCCACATAAAGGACTTACTCGCGTCGGTTTTATTGAAGAGCCTCAGAGCATTCTCAAGCGAGTCGAACTCCACCTGATACTTGCCTGCTGGAAATGCTTTCCCGTGAGTCTGGAAGTTGAAGGGAACATTGACGGTCATCTTTTCAGAAGCAAAGGCCGCCGTCGCGCTTGCTGCGATGGCTGCCAACGTGAACACTCGAATCATCGGTCGCATAGTTCTTCCTCTCTATGCAGACCTTACGATTTTCACTGACGCGGGGCGTCAAATCGCCATCGAGTTCTTGTGAAATTTGACGGAAGGACCTTGACGCTGATCAGGGCCCCCACTCCTTGAAAATATTCGAAATAAACCTTATGGCTTCAGATACGGCGCGATAGCTGTAAAATTCTGAGGTTCGAGGATCGGTCGTGAATCTTCTCTGCCGCTTATTCGGTCACAAGTGGCGTGGCTGTCGTTGTCAAAGGTCTAATTGTTTTGGGCGGCGCGATCACGAGTGGAATGGTTGCAAGTGTAAACACTGCGGCGAAGCCCATCACGAGTGGGATGGTTGCAGGTGTAAACGCTGTGACACAACCCATCATTCCTGGATCGGGGCGACCTATGATGGTGTTGAGTGTCCATATTGTTATGGCACGGGAGTCGTACCACACCAATCCGACTATACTAGCTGCTCATATTGCATTGGTTGGCCCCGGCCCCGGTTATTGTCACGAACCTGCGCACTTTGTGGAGAAGTCCCTGCTGACCTACAGGTGAAAGATCTAAATCGTATGTAACGTCAGGAATGGGCGCAGAGTGCTGAGAATGGGATGTCCATCTGACTACGCACTGGCAGCCGATTGGTTTTGGATGTGGAACTCGATCCCGCTGATTAGGTACTTAATTCTCGAACTCGCCAGCCCGCCGCTTGCTCCTGCTTTTGCGCACGGCTATCACCACGAGCACCGCGAGAACCACCCCTATTCCGACCAGCGTTGCTATCAAATGCTTGACCGCCAGATCGTGGACGACGGTGACAATCTCCGGACCGTAGTAGAGCACCAGCAGGCCCTCGGCCATAAACCGGACCAGCCGTCCCAGAAAGACGGCGGCAAGGAAATCCCGCAGGCGCATCTCAAACACGCCCGCCCCAAAGACAAACAGCTTCCATGGAGTAGGCGGAGGCAGCATCGAGGGCACAAAAAGGGCGAAGAACTCCTGCCGCTCAAAGCGGTCTCGCAATTGCTCATAGCGGGCGCGGTTCACGCGTTTCAGCAGAAACAGCTCGCCACCGGCGCGGCCCAGGTAGAACGGCAGCAGTCCGCCAATGGATGACCCGATGGCGGCCATCAGGCAATAGACCCAGAAATGGCGGCGATCGGCCCAGACATAGCCGGAAATGATGAGGTCCATCGGCATGGGGATGGTGCTCGAATCGAGCAGGGCTATTGCGCCCGCGCCCCAGAAACCGAGCGGCTTGAGCAGGGCGAGCAACCATGCCGTGAACTTGAGGAAAAGGGAGGTGAGATGCTTCAAACTTGTCGTGTGCTTTCTTCAGACGCAGATTGGGCGTCCGTATGTGGCGCGTCTTCGCCCTGGAGCAGCTTCAAGGCATGTGAAATGAGCGGCAAGACAGCTTTCAGCGAAGTGACCGCTCCGCGCGGGCTTCCCGGCAAATTCAGGATGAGCGATTGCGCCAGTGTTCCACACAGGGCGCGGCTCAACGCGGTGTAGATTGTCTCCTCGCGTCCAGCAGCGCGCATCAGCTCCGGCACACCGTCCAGCAGCCGCTCGCAGACGTTGCGCGTCGCCTCAGGCGTCACATCGCGTGGGGCAACGCCCGTCCCTCCTGTGGTGACGACAACCGCAACATTCCGGGCGCAACGTCGCAGCGCCTTTTCAATTGCGGGCTGCTCGTCGGGAACCGTGACCCGCTCGACAACCTGAAAACCGCCGGCAACCAGCGCTTCGGCCACCGCCGGGCCGGAGGCATCGGCACGGCGGCCCTGAAAGCAGGAGTCACTGATAGTAATGACGGCGGCTTGAAGCATACCCTTTGATTGTAATGGCCAGGGCCAAGTGCATCACTCAATAGAACTTTTCCGTTTCCGAAACGTCTGAAGAGAGTAGGCTTTTGCCGGTACGCAGTAGTGTGTATGAGAGAATAGAGGTATCCCTTAATACAATTACAGCGGCCTGAAACCGTTCCAGAATGCCCATAACCGAAGTCCCAACCAGTCCCGCAAGCGCGCCTCCCGAGCCGCCGCGAAAATCCAGAAGCGAACGCTACGAACACCTCGAACGCCATGAGCTTCTCCAGGTCATGGACGACCTTCGGGACGAGCGAGCGCGCGCACGGCTGCGCGAGGTCTTCTGGGTTTCGATCATCATTCATATGATCGTCTTCTGGTTCCTGCTCTATGGGCCGAAGTACGTCTGGCATCGCCATATCCGTGTTGTTGATCCTTCGGAGATATTGAAGGAGCGCCAGAAAGAGCTGACCTATCTCGATCTGCCTGATGCGTTGAAGAAGGTCAAACCTAAGCAGTCAAATATCATCTCCGACCAGAACCGAACCGCACAGTCAAAGAACCCGACGCTCGACCGGAAGACGCTCCAGCAGTTGCAGGCGATGAAGCGCGCTGGCCCGCCAGCGCCTGCTCCACCTGCGCAGCAAATGGGACAGACGCCACAGCCCATGCCGCAGCAGCAGGCCGCTGCGCCTCCTCCGCCACAGCCCATGCCGCAGCAGCGGCCGTCACAGCCTTTGCAGAACAACGATCAGGCAAAGCTTGAGGCCCCGAAGCCAACACAGCCGAACTTCAATACCGGGGCAGTGACCGCCGGCCAAGCCATCCAGCAGGCGGCGCGCAACGCCATGCGTCCCGGCCAATACGGCGGAGGCGGCGACATGGGCGCCAACGCGCCATCGCAGCATCCCGGCGAGACCGGCGCAATCGATATTCTCAGCGACACGATGGGTGTCGATTTCGGTCCATATATTCGGCGCATTATTTACGACACAGAGCGCTCTTGGTGGCCAATCATCCCCGAGTCCGCGCGTCCTCCGCTTAACAAGCAGGGCAAAGTGGGCATCCGCTTCCGCATCCTGCCTGACGGCAGCGTGAAGCAGATGATCCTGGAATTCCCGTCAGGCGACGTAGCCCTTGACCATGCGGCGTGGGGCGGCATCACCGGCGCTTCGCCCTATCCTCCACTACCGAAGGAATTCAAAGGCCCATATCTGGAGCTGCGTTTCTACTTCCTCTATAACATCCGGCCGGAAGATGAGTAACGCCCAGGAATACCGCAAACGCCAGATCATCGGGTTGTTGCTGGTTGCCGCCGTTATTCTGGGAGTTGCGCTCTTTCGCGCACCTGCGCATACAGTCTTTCCTCGCGGATGGTGGCACGTTTGGTAGACCCGCTGCTGATTATCCTGGCCGGACCCACCGCCAGCGGCAAGACATCCCTTTCGCTGCATCTCGCCGAACGGCTTAACGGAGAAATCATCAGTTGCGACTCCGTCGCTGTCTATCGCGACATGGAGATCGGCACGGCCAAGCCCGATAAGGCCGATCGCGAACGGATTGCACATCATCTCATCGATGTCGTCGACCCGACTGAACACTACACGGCAGGCGATTACAGCCGGACAGGTCGTGCTGCGCTAGGCGAAATCGTCGAGCGTGGTCGTACACCCATCGTCACCGGCGGCACCGGGCTTTATTTGCGTGCCCTGATCGACGGCCTCTTTGTCGGGCCGCAGCGCTCGGAATCGCTGCGCGAACGTCTGAAACTGAGTGATAAGAAGCACGGACGTGGCTGGCTGTACAAAATCCTGATGCGTCTCGATCCGAAGTCCGCCGAACGCATCCATCCCAACGATAAGCCCAAGCTAATCCGGGCGCTCGAAGTCTGCATCGCTGCGCGGCAGCCCATGTCCCACGCATGGGAACAGGGGCGCGAAGCGCTTAAGGGTTTCCGCATCTTGCGCATAGGACTCGAACCCGACCGTGACTATCTCTACCAGCGCATCAACAAGCGCGCAGCGGCCATGTTCCAGAACGGGCTGGTCGAAGAAACCCGGATGCTGCTGGAAAAATATGGCGATCAGCAGCCTTTTGATTCACTTGGCTACAAGCAGGCACGCGCTTTGCTCCGCGGTGATTACCGCGAATTGGACGCCATATCTCTTGCACAGCAGGGGCATCGCAACTATGCCAAGCGCCAGCTCACGTGGTTCCGGCGCGAGACGGAGACGTACTGGCTGCACGGATTCGGAGATGAGGCGCGAATCCAAAAGAAGGCCATTGATTTAATCGATGAGAGGTTGAGCGAGTCGTCATAATTTGCACTCCACCGTCCCGACCCAGAACGAAGCAAACGGGAAGGGCCTGTTTTTTGGGGCGCGAAGTAAGCGTTCCACCGTTGCGCGCAGTACCTGATTTATCCTCAAAGAGATCATGTCGCAAGAGGGAATTCCACCGCTAAGCGCCTACAGTGAAGCCGCATTGGGCAAGGCCTTTGCCGAATTGACAAGCGAGGTCGATGAATCGGCAAAGTCGATTTCGTCTGATGAGTCAATCGAGCAATTCCGCCTGCATTGGCTG
>Ga0126371_10003712_pt1 | contig 13393 bp, 9 predicted proteins | sample PanSoiMetaPlot_4_FD_110145 | JGI IMG/M metagenome (GOLD analysis project Ga0126371, IMG submission 110145) | Tropical forest soil microbial communities from Panama - MetaG Plot_4 | ecosystem: Environmental > Terrestrial > Soil > Tropical forest > Bulk soil | place: Panama | collected 2016-02-17
GAGCCAGGTTGCAGCGATCTTCATCGAGCCCTCCCGTTTGCGTTTGTGCGGACATGCGGATGTCCGCATTTCCGAGGGCCGATACCGGCGCCCGGCGATGAGTATCCGCGACGGCTCCCCGCCGGATCAAGGCCTGCCGCCGCGGCCGGGTGACAGGACCGGCCACGCGTCACTCCACCCTCGCACGACGTGCCATCGGCGCGCCGGCGAGCCAGGCCCCGGCGGCGGCCAGTGCGGTCGCCACGACGCGGTTTCCGGCGCGATCGGTATCGGACGACCGGAAAATACAACGGCGACGACTCCCGTTTCGCCCGCAAAGGCCGCATCATCAGTCGATTGACGATCGATGATGGGGGCTCGCGGTGGTCGACGTTCCGGTACGCCTGCTGTTCGTTCGCAACGACGGGTTGGTCGCGCTCGCAAAGATCGAGAACGGCGCGATCGCCACGACGGAAAGCGACCGCAGTGCCGCCCACGATTGGACGCACGTCGTTCCGGTCGGCCTCGACGTGATGTTCGTGCGCAACGACGGGGTCTTCGCGGTGGCGCGGCCCATCGAGGGCGCCCTTGCGACAACCGATAAGGGGGACAGCGCCGCCCACGACTGGACTCACGTCGTGGCGGTCGGCCAGGACCTGTTGTTCGTGCGCAACGACGGAACGTATGCGGTCGGCAATATCGCGACCGGCACATTCGTCATGACCGACAGCGACAGCAGCCTCGCGCCGAACTGGTCTCACGTCGTGCCGGTCGGCCGCAATGTGGTGTTCGTCCGCGACGACGGAATCTTTGCGGTCGCCAGGATCGACGCCGGAAGCCTCGTCACCGTCAGCACCGGCTCGGGCCTCGATCCCAACTGGACGCACGTCGTGGTGGTCGGCGAGAACCTGATGTTCGTTCGCAACGACGGGCATTTCGCGGTCGGCAGTGTCGAGGGCGGAAAGCTCGTCACCACCAGCCACGGCACCAACGCGGCCCCGAACTGGACGCATGTCGTGGCGGCCGGTGAGGACCTGCTGTTCGTGCGCAAGGACGGGCTGTTCGCGGTCGCCACCATCGACGACGACGGCGAGTTTTTGATGACCGACAGCGGCACCAGCCTCGACCCGAACTGGACGCACGTCGTGGCGGCCGGCGCCGACTTCCTGTTCGTTCGCGATGACGGGCTGGTCGCGGTCGCAAGGATCGAAGCGGGAAAGCTCGTCACCACCAGCCGCGGCATGACGGCGGCGCCGAACTGGACGCACGTCGTGGCTTTCGCGGCGACGGCGGACGACGCCGGCGCTTTCGAGCCGGACCCGTCGTGGCTGAGCACGACGCGCATCGCGCCGCTCACCGGCCCCGCCGGCCCGGAGCCGCGGCCGCTGCAGGACACGACCGCGTGGGGCGTGCTCGGCGTCGACGAAGGCGTCAGCCTCTTCATCACGGAGCCGGGGCCGCATCAGGGACGGACGTACATCTATTTCGGCGACGTCAATGCGAGCCTGGGCTTCAAGCGGAACTTCGACCTCATCGCGTGGACGAGCGAGCCGCGCGTCCATGCGACCGGCGGGCACCTGGCGCAGGGCTGGACGTTCTTTCTGCCCAACAGCAACCTGCAGAACGGGCCGGCGAGCACGCAGCAGCCGGGCTGGCGCTACTGCGTCAAATGCGCCTCGTTGTTCTATTGTCCGAGCGGGACGAGCGCCGGGAGGTGCACGTACGACAACGGTCTCCACGAACTCTCCGGTTTCGAGTTCTACCTGCCCAATCGCGAGGAAGGCGCCGCGGACAGCAGCGGGCAGCCGGATTGGCACTTCTGCGGCAACTGCAACGGCCTTTGCTATGCGCCGGGATTCGCGCGCACGGGCAGTTGCCCGGCGGGCGGCACGCACAATCCCATGGGCTGGACGTTCGTCCTGCCCAACAACGTGCAGGGCGCGACGGACGCGACCGGGCAGGCGGACTGGCGGTTCTGCGCCTACTGCAACGGGCTCTTCTACGACGGGTTCGTGCACAAGGGCACGTGCCCGGCCGCGCCGGGCGGCGGCCTGCGGTGCACCGCGGTGCTCGAAAGCGGGACGCAGGAGAACGGACAGTTCTTTGCCTTCCAGGGCGAGCCGCTGGTCGAGATCACCAAGTCGGACGAGCGTCCCGGCGGCGCATTTTTCTGGGAGGGGCGTGTCTACGTCTTTGCCAACGTTTTCACCGCGAAGGCGGAGGAGGACCGCCCCGGGGATCCGCAATACGGCACCTACCTTCTCTCGACCGACACGCCGGATCAGGCGCTGCCGCTGGCGACGCACTATCTGGTCAGTCCGCGCATCGGCAAATGCACGTTGGCCAACGGCGAGGTTCGCAGCCATCAGCCGCTCGGCCTCTCCTTCGATACCCAACCCGGCTTGGCGTCCTCGCCCTGGCGTCGTTGCCAATCGTGCGCAGGTCTCTTCAATCTGGTCGCCGGCAACCCGGGTCGCTGCTTCGGCAATCCGGCGGGACACAGTCCCGACGGCGGTTTCTTCTTCCTGAGCGAAGGGGCGGTCGACACGCCCCGTCATCAGGCGAACTGGCGCCGCTGCGCCAACTGCCTGATGCTGTTCTTCAACGGCGGCGCATCGCGAGAGAGGTGTCCCGCGGGCGGCGCGCACGACCCGGCCGGCAGTCCGTCGTATTCGATGCCGTTCTCGGCCGACGTGGCCAGCGACCAGGATCCGGAACGGGGATGGCGCTATTGCGTGCAGTGCCAGGGCATGGTGTTCACGCTACAGGACAACGCCATCGGGGGCGCGACGCCTTACGTGGTGAGCGCGGCTGATTTCCCCGAGCTGCCGGCGCCGCCGTCCGCGAGCGGGGTCACGTTCTCGGGACAGGCGGCCGTGATGATCAGCCATCGCTTCGGCCGCGGACCGGGTTTCCCGCCCGGCTTCGTGCTCGCCTGCTGGCACCTCCCGCTCGGCGCGGCGCCGCGGTTGCAGGACCTCCTGTACTTCGATCCGCAGGCGCGGAGCTGGAGTCCGGACGTGGCGGTCCTCGCCCCCGGGAATCTCTTCGACTATGCGTATCTCGGAGCGGCGAACGACGGCGGCTACTACACCGAAACGGGCCTGCTCTGGCTGCCGGGGCCGCGACGATGGATGCTGACCTACACGCAGGCGCAACCGCGGACGACGGATCCACACGCGCTGCGCCGGCCCGTCTATGCGCGGTTCGCGCAGCGGATCACCGACCTCGGCGGTGCGGCCGACATACCGCTCTTCGACCCGACCACGCGACCCGCCGACAACGCGCTGCTGACAGACCCCGACAGCTATCCGTACGGTCCCTATCCGCTCGAGGCCTACACGAGCTGGGATCCGCAGGCGCGCATCCTGGATCTCCATTATCTCCTGTCGTTCTTTCGGCCGTACCAGGTCCAGGTCATGCGGACGCAGATCCGCATCCCCTGACGGCGCGGCCCGCGCAGCCCCGGCTACTGCGAAGGCCGCCGCGCAAGCCCATCGAGGGCCGCAGCCGTCAGAAGCTCGCGGTCCCGCACGCCGGCGCGTGCCTGCTTGATGATCCGCATGGCCAGAACTTCCACGGCCGGATCATGGTCGGCGGCCAGGATTCCGAGCCTCCTGCAGGCATCGACAAGCGCGTGGTTCATCGTCTCGACGACGTCGCGATCAAAAAAAGCGCCGTGCAGGAATGGTTGAATCAGCACCGGACGCTCCGCAAATGGAATGGCAGTTGAATGTTCTGTTTGTCGCACAAGCATGCCGCAAGGTCATTACGTAGAGTCCCGTAATTGGGGATGACCGCATGGGCTCATGCGCGGGGCGGCGGCCCAACTCCGATTGCCCGCTTCGCGGCGGATACATTCGCGCATCCCGCCTCACTCCGCCGCGAAGGCCGGCTCCAGCCGGCGCAGGCCGCGCGTTCGCGGCGACCCGCTCCCCGCATCGAGGGTGGCCGCCGATAGCCGCTGGCTATATTTTCGGGTGCCGGGCACGAAGCATCTGCGCGGAGGAGATCGTGCGCACGCGCGGCCCATTTGGAATGTGGACGCACCGGCGGGCGGTACGCTGGCCGGCCCTGCTTCTGCTGCTTGGCTGCGTTCACCTGGTGCAGGCGCAGACGGCAAGCGATCGGGCAAGGGGCCTGAGCGACGAGCAGATTGGCGCAGCGCTTGCTGCCGCGGACAGGCATACGGTCGACGCCGTCAACCGCCACGATGCCCATGCGGTTGCGGCGGTCTACTGGGAGGATGCCATCGACATTTCGCCGCTCGGCGTGGCCTCGGGCCGGGACGCCATCGAGCGGCGTTTCGCCGAGCAGTTCAGGTCATGGGACGTGCGGGATTTCGCCGAGACGATCGATGAAATCCACATCTCGGGCGATCACGGCTGGTTCGTCGCGCATTGGAGCGACACCTACGTCGCCCAGCCCGGCGGCGAACGCCGTTCCCGCACAGGCTACATCACGTGCGTGCTCGAGCGCCGCAATGGTGTGTGGAAGGCACGCATGCACGCGACCTTCCTGTCCGCCACACAATGAGCCGCAGCGGTGGACCCGGCCGCGGCAATGCCCGCGACGGGTCATGCGCGCGACGGCGGCCGATACCGGATGTCCGCTTCGCGGCGGACGGCGGACCGAGCGGTGAGTTCGGCCAAGTGCCGAGAAGCGAAGTGCGATCAGGGCAGCGCCATCGTCTGGCGCGAGAACGGAAGCCCGAAGGCGGCATTCCCGGGCAGGAGCACGATGGCGAAAGTGCCGGTGCGATCCGTGACGGCTCCCGCGACGAAGCCCGCATCGTTGACGCCGTTGAGCTGCGCCGATTGCACGCCATCGAAGGCGGTGAATCCGGGCGCAACCAGTTGGAACAATCCCGCCTTGGCGACCCAAGCCGCGCCGATCAGGTTCACGTCGCCTGCGATCTCCCGAGAATTGTTGAGCCCATGGGCGGAGGACGCGAAGGGGGCGGGGAAATTTGCGACATCGAGCGGCGAGACCTGGGGAAAGTTGAAAGGCTGCAAATTCCCCAGCGGTCCGCTGAAGGAACGGAAACCCGCAGTCCCCTGCGCCAGGTACTCGCCGACCACGATGCGTGAATCGTTGATCCCCCGGACCGACAGCCCGGCGGTGGCGAACGGGGCGTCGACATCCTGGAAACGTCCGTTCATCAGCGTGAACCCGTGCACCACGCCCGCGCCGTCCGTGTAGTCGCCGACGATATCGCCGTGCTTGTTGGTCCCGTTGGCCTCGGTCGCAATGGCGCCGGGAAAATCGATGGTCGTGTACGCTCCTCCCTGCAGGAGGAATCCGTGCTCCTGCGCCTGGCCGTCGAGGTAGAACCCGACGACGTTGCCGGCATCGTTGACACCCGTCGCGACGGTCAGAAGCGAGCCCGGGACGAGTACCTGATCGGCCGTTCCAAGGTTGCCGGCAACCGGATCGAAATTGCTGATGATGAAGCTGATGAGAACATTGCCGACCGTGAGGAAACCGACGACCTGGTGCTGATTGTTGATGCCGGTGAATACCGTTGCGTCCACCCCGGTAAAACCAATCCCGATTTGTCCGAAGTTCGCGTAGTTGGGACACACGGAAGACGCCGAGGTCAGGCCGCCGAGCAGGCTGTACTGGTGATTGATCGATGGCAGGACCTGGCTGCCGGTGAACCACGGCAGCAGCGCAACGTCCGGGAACCGATATCCCGCGACATCCAGTCCCGGCGCGATCGACTCGAGCGGATCGCCGACCTCCACCACGCTGCTGAAGCAAAGCCCTGGTTGGCCCGGGTGCTGCCAGGGCGTGGTGAAGTTGCTGCCTGCGGGATCCATCACCCATTCGGCGATCTCGTGGGCAAGGCCGCCGGTGTTGAAGCCTTGCGGGTTGTCGTTTGGAATCTTCAGCGCCTTCGAGAAGTAACCCGCCTCGATGAACGGTGCCGCAACCGTCGTGCCGGACGGGGTCGTGAATGGGTAGAAAAAGTGATATCCGGCGAAGACTTCATGCCCGTACGCTGCCGTGATGACCTGCGAGAACAGATGGATGGGCAGGGTCGTCGGCGGAATGCCGCGGGACTGCATCACCTGGACGAGCTGGTCGTTCAGCCAGTCGCCGTCGATGGCGGCCAGGACCACGCCCGATTTGGGATCGGTGAATAGAAATCCGAGATCGGCCGGCACGTCGAGCGTCATCGGGATCACGGTCGGCGGGCCGAGCACGACGTGGTAGCCGGCCGTCATGCGCCCGAAGAAGTTCGCACGCATGATCGTATCGCTCCACTGCGTGATCCCGAGCGAGACGCCGCCGATGGTCCACGGCGCCGGCGTGAAGATCGGCGAGGCGAGCACGCCCTGCAGCGGGGTCACGCCGTCGATCACGTCGCTCGCGGCGTCGAAGACCGTTCCGTCCGCCAGCCGCACCCGCCAGGCGAAGATCACGGTCTGGATGGTCGTCGTCAGCCCTTGCGCCGGGTCGGTCCCGATGACGGTCAGCGGGAAGCTGACGCCGTCGCGCACGTAGGCCGTGTTGAAGGTGGGCATCGCGAGCGGCGGGCCGGGCGCAAACGCACGCGAGGGCGGGCGGTGGAAGAGCCCGCCGCGCGCCGGCGCCTGGCCCGCGAACGCGTGCATGCCCGGCGCTTTCGGCGCGGCCATCAAGGCCCTGACATGGTCGAGGCGCCGCAGCGAATCGGCGCCGGCGGGACCTGACCATCCCACGAACAGCATCAGGACGATCAGCGAGCGCAAGCAACGGCAGATGTGGCTCTGCGCGAGCTCTGTCGACATGGCCAGCCCCCCTGCGAGCCATGCTCGCGCGCCGGCGCCCCCACCGTTGATCGGAACATCTGTTCCATCCGGCGTCAATCAGTAAAATCCTGGGACACATTCCGTCTGGTCTTGCCGTTTGGTCTTGGCGTCCGGAGGGCATGCGCGCGACGGCGGCCGATACCGAATGTCCGTTTCGCGGCCGGCGCCCGCACGCCCGCGAATCCACGCGCAGCAGCGTAGGGGGGCAAAGGCGGCCGCGACCTCTGCATCGGGCACAAGCTCTGAGCCGCCGTGCCCACGCGAGTCGGCTCCGCGTGGGCACGGCGGAGCAGGCGTCTCGCCACGCAAGAAACCCTTCGGGCCGCCTTTGCCCACCCTGCGGCACTCGATAATTCCGTTTGCTCGAACGGAATGCCGTCATACCGTAGCGTCGGGGCGCCGGAACGGGGGGAAGATGGGAATACGAGCAGCGAAGGTTCTCGCCATCGCATGCGTGTGCGCGCTGATGGGAGCGCGCGCCGAGGCGGGCCAGGCAACGGTTGGCGGCGTGTCGATCTCCCTGCCGGCGCCGGCGGGTTTCTGCGAGCTCGAGCGCAGCAACCGGTCGGACAAGATCATCCTCGATTTGACCGGGAAAACGATCGGGGAAAAGGATCTGCTGGCCATGTCCGCCGATTGCAGGCAGTTGGCCGACTGGCGCGCTCACCGGCGGAAGTATGTCGATGACTTCACGAGCTACGCGGTGGCGCGAAGTCATCCCGCGGCCGATCAGTTGAAGAACGTATGCGCGGCGATGCGGACCTCGGGCGCGCGGCTCGTCGCCAGCAACGAGGCCAAAACGAAAGCCGATTTGGAAGCTGCCTTCGGCAAGCTGAAATTCAACGACAGCTTCATGGGTTTTCTCGGCGACGGGCCGAATGCCTGCTACGCCGCGCAGCTGCAAAAGATGGAGCGGGATGGCGCTCCAATCGGGCAGATCGTCATAACGGCGGTCGTCGCCGTGAAGGCCAAGTTGCTCTTCGCGTACCACATCACGCCGTACGTGAACGCGGGCACGATGCAGAACGCGTTCGTCAGGCACAAGGCGACCATCGCCGCGCTGCTCGCCGCCAACGGGGGTTGACGGCGCGTGCCCGATCGCGGCGACCGGCGCGCCGCGTCCCGCCTCACTCCGCGGCGAAGGCCGGCTCCATGCGGCGCAGGCCGCTCGACCGTCACCACCCAGTCCCCTTCGGTCGATGTCGCGATGTCGATCGGGGCGCTGCCGCGCGGACGCATTTGACGAACTGCTGGACCAGCGGGCTCAAGGTCCGGTTTTTCAGCGTGACGAGTGCGGCCGCGGGACGCGGCGGCGGCGACAGCTCGATGGGCAGCCTGGCCACGGTGCGAAGCTCGGCGCGCAGGCGGCGCATCACCGAGGTCGTAAACACCGTGATGTAGGGCCCTGCCGCCAGCAACCTTGTCCGCAGGTCGATGGAAAAGCTGACCAGGGTCGCCTTCGGCACATCGAGGCCCTGCGCGCGGAAAGCCTCCTCCAGATAGGCATGCCCCCAGGTGCGCGGCGGCGGAAGAATCCACGGCTCGTCGACCAGCTCGGCAAGGCCGATCCGGCGCCGGCGTGCCCATGGCGAGTCGGTCCCGGCGGCGACGACCATCTTGTCGTCGAACAGCATCTCGATGTTCAGGTCATCCAGATGCAGGTCCACTCCCGGTCCCGTCGCCCAGCAAAGGATGCAGTCATATTTGCGTTCGCGCAGCCCCGGAAGATCGATCGCCGGAGGGGTCAGATTGTCGACGTTGATCGCGACGCGGGGAAACTGCCGCGAGAACTGCAAAACGCTCTCCGCCAGAATCGTCGCCGACAGGGACTCCACACAGCCGATGCGCAATTCGCCGACGGTCGGATCGGACAGGAACTCGATATCCCGGATGCTCTGCCTGAGCTCATCGAACACCGTGACCGAGCGCTTGAACAGCGCCGCACCGTACATCGTCGAGACGACGCCATGCGGGCCGCGATCGAGCAGGCGCACGCCGAGCATGTGCTCGAGATCGGCGATGACCTCGGAGACGGCGGGCTGGGAAACCCCGAGCTCGCGTGCCGCCTTGGCCATGCTGCCGCAGCGCACGACCGCGGAGAACACGTGCAGATCGCGCAACCGGATCCGCCGGCCGATCTGACTTTCCCAGTCGATCTTTCGTAACATAGGGAAGTCCTTGGGGCCCCCAAGCCAACTAGGGAATTCCCCTTATACGCCGCATGGGCCTAGATGGCGATTGGCCGACGCCGCGGACGATCCCGCGGCGGCCGGCGCCAGCCGGGATCGCCGACATGGCTGAAGACATGGCTGAAATGGTCGCCGCGGCAAGGCCCACGCGCGCTTCGCTCGAGGTGTGTCCGCTGACGCCGACGCTCGGCGCAGAGGTTCGCGGCGTGCGTCTTTGCGGCGACCTGTCGTCCGCAACGGTCGCGGCCATTCGCGACGCGCTGCTGCGCCACAGGGTCGTTTTCTTCCGCGGGCAGGATCACCTCGACGAGGCCGGACACGAGGGGTTCGCACGGCTGCTCGGCCCGCTCGTACCGCACCCCACGGTGCCGCCCGTCGCGGGCACCGGCACCGTCCTCGACATCGACGGCGAGAAGGCGCGCGCAAGCTATTGGCATACCGACGTCACCTTCCGCGCGGCCTTTCCGCAGTTCTGCGTCCTGCGCAGCGTGATCGTTCCCCCGATCGGTGGCGACACGCTGTGGGCCGATGCCGCCGGCGCGCATGCAACGCTGCCGCCGGTGCTGCGCGGCCTCGCCGAGCAGCTCCGGGCCCTGCACAGCAACGCTTTCGACTATGCGCAAACGCGCCCCGGCGCGACGGCGCGACACGGACGCTATCATGCGGACGTCTTTGCGTCCGTGGTGCACGAGGCCGTGCATCCGGTGACGCAAGTCCACCCCCTGACCGGCGAACGCGCCCTCGTTCTCGGCGGCTTCGTGTCCCGCTTTCTGGATGTCACGGCAGCGCAGTCGAAGTATCTTCTTGCCATCCTGCAGGATCATGTGACACGGCCGGAGAACACGGTGCGCTGGCGCTGGTCGCCGGGCGACGTGGCAATCTGGGACAATCGCGCGACGCAGCACCGGGCGATCGACGACTACGGCGACCAGCCGCGCATCCTTCGCCGCGTCGCCGTGGCCGGGCCCGCCTCGGTCGGCGTCGATGGCCGCCATGGCGTCGAGGTCCGCGCGGGCTCGCCCGGCGCCGGCGAGACAGTGCAGCCGGCGACATCGGCGAGGATGCGATGAACGCTTCCCGTCGCGGCTTTCTCCATCTGGCGGCAGGCGCCGCCGCCGCCGTGGCGCCGCTGCGAAGCGCCAAGGCGCAGACCTATCCGGCGCGGCCGGTGCGCATCATGGTGGGATTCGCCCCGGGGGGGTCCGCCGACATCGTTGCGCGCCTGATCGGACCGTGGCTCTCGCAACGGCTCGGCCAGCCGTTCGTCATCGAGAACCGACCCGGTGCCGGCAACAACATCGCCACCGAGGCGGTCGCGAAGGCGCCCGCCGACGGCCATACCCTGCTTCTGGTCACCTCGGCCAACGCGATCAATGCCTCGCTCTACCGGAGACTGAATTTCGACTTCATCCGCGACATTGCCCCGATCGCCGACATTGCGATGCTTCCTTTCGTCATGCTGGTGAAGCCGGAATTCCCGGCGAAGACCGTTCCGGAGTTCATCGCCTACGCCCGGGCGCATCCGGGCGACGTCAGCATGGCATCCGCGGGCAGCGGGACGGTGCCGCATCTCGCCGGAGAGCTCTTCAAGATGATGGCCGGCGTCGAGATGACCCACGTCCCTTATCGCGGCGGTGGACCGGCACTCGCCGACCTGCTCGGTGGACAGGTGCAGGTGATGTTCGGCGCCATGCCGGACTCGGTCGGCCACATGAGGAGCGGGAAATTGCGCGCGCTCGCCGTGACCACCGCGACCCGCATGGGGAGGTTGCCGGACGTTCCCGCCGTCAGCGAATTTCTCGCCGGATACGAGGCGTACGCCCTCCACGGTCTCGGTGCGCCAAAGGCCACGCCCGTCGCGGTCGTCGACCGGCTCAACAACGAGATCAACGCCGCGCTCGCGGACGACGCAATGAAATCACGGTTCGTCGACCTCGGGACGACCCTGCTGCCGGGATCGCCGTCCGATTTCGCGACGCTCATCGCAAGGGAAACCGCGAAGTGGGGCAAGGTGGTGCGCGCCGCCAATCTCACGTCGGGCTGATGCCGTTTGTCCGCGGCACGCGTCGAGTGACCGAATCCGGCGGCCGCGTGGGCCGCCGGGATAGCTTTCGAGAGGTCGTGTGATCATGAAATCACGAGACCGGGGCCATTCCCTGCTTGCGGATGACCTTCACAACCTCGTCGCTGCGCAGGACCCTGGGCCTCGCCGTCCCGGTCACGCTGCTCGCACGCGCCGACGGGGTAATTGAATAGCGGTGATCCTTGCTGCAGCAGGACGCGAAGGAACGTTCGCCCGATTGTAACAAAGCTATGATCTCGTTTAACGTGCAGGGCAGGCGACGCATGTCGTGCCCTCGGCGTCGACAATTCCGGCGAGGCTGCAATGTCAAAATTGACCGTGGTGGGTTCGTCGACGGTTTCGGTCGGCGGCGTGGACGATCTGACGCTGATGCTGGTGGATGACGGCGGCAACCCGGTACCCGGGTCGACGCAGCTGTCGGTGTCGGTGTCGGCGGGAGCCGACGCGCCCTCGAGCGTCACCCTCATCGACGGCGTCGGCGTTCTCGCCCTGACCGCCGGCACGGTACCCGGGTCGGTCGTCGTGAGCGCCACGGACGGCGTGGATGCGGCAAGCGCCACCGTGACCATCCTGCCCGGCCCCCCGTCGCCCGCGACGTCGTCGTTGGTGGCGAGCAAGTCGACGGTTTCCCCCGATGGCACGTCGCAGACGACGCTGACCGTGACGGTCGCGGACGCCTTCGGCAATCCGCTGGCCGGGACGGCGGTGACGCTGTCGGCGAGCGGCAGCGCCAACGCCTTCGGCGCCATCGACGGCGTCACCGACGCCAACGGCGTGTTCACGACCACGCTGGCGTCCACTCTGGCGCAGGCCGAAACGGTGACGGCAACGGAAGGCGGCGTGCAGGAGAGCACGACGGTGACCTTCGCGGACCCCGAACCGCCGCTGTTCGTCACGCTGCCCGCGACGCTCCGGGACCTGATCGGTCCGCAGATCATCGCGCTCGAGAGGCCGCCCGCCGGCTCGGTTGTCGAGGGTACGCCCAACACCGACGTCACCGTCGCAACGTTCCTGGCCGACGCGGGCGACGTGCCCGCGGACTTCGTCGCCACCATCACGTGGGGCGACGGCACCGTCACGCTCGGCACGGTCGTCCTGGAAGGCACGCAGACCTTCACCTCCGGTCTCCCGGGCGTCCCGGCAGTCACCGTCAACGAATTCGTCGTCACCGGCACTCACACCTACGCCGATGACGGCACCTTCCCGGCCGAGGTCGCGATCATCCGCACCCCCGACGACGCCTCGGGCACGCTCAGCGGCAGCGTGACGGTGACGGACGCCGATGTGCTGACGCCGGCGCCGGCGAGCCCGATCGTCGCGGCGCCCGGCACGCTCGCCTTCACCGGACCGGTGGCGAGCTTCACGGATGTCGACATCGCCAGCACGGCAGGCGATTTCGTCGCCACCATCGACTGGGGCGACGGCACCACCTCGGGCGGCACCGTCACCGATGTCGCCGGCGCCATCGCGGTCGCGGGCTCGCACACGTTCGCGACGACCGGCGAATTCCCGGTCACGGTCACGCTCTCCGACGACACGCCGGGAGCTGCCACCGCCACCGTCCACAACACCGCGTTCGTCGGGCTTGCGCTCGTCGGCGAGGTGACGCTGACCAGCGTTGCGGAGCGCGCCCTCGTCAACGCGCCGATCGCGACCTTCACCGACACCGATACGGGCGACCTCGCCTCCGCCTTCATGGCGACCATCGATTGGGGCGACGGCACGACGTCGGCCGGCGTCGTGACGGGCGGCGACGGCGCCTTCACGCTGACGGGCACGCACGCCTATGCGGACGAAGGCAGCTTCCCGCTGAGCACGACCATCACCCGGACGGCCGACGACAGCACGATCACCCTGAGCGGCACCGTGACGGCAACCGAGGCGGACGTCCTCGCGGCCCAACCCGCGACGATCGACGCCAACGCGAACCAGCTTTTCTCCGGCACGGTCGCGACCTTCACGGACGCCGATCCGGGCGCCCTTGCGGGCGACTTCACGGCGACCATCGACTGGGGCGACGGCGCCACCTCGGCCGGCACCGTGACGGGCGGCAACGGCACCCTCATGGTCGTGGGCTCGCACACGTTTGCGGCGGGAGGCCAGTTGCCCGTCGCCGTGACCCTCGCCGACAAGCCTCCCGGCACTGCCACGGCGACCGCCAACGACCTCGCCGAGGTGACCGTATCGACACCGCCGCTGTTCGTTTCAGTACCCGGGATACCGGTTGGCATACTCCTGGATCTGTTCGGCGCGCAGATCACCGCATTCGAGCAGCGCTTCCAGCTCAGCTCGGCCGTCGAGGATACGGCCAATACCGACGTCCCCGTCGCAGGGTTCGTGGCCAA
>Ga0126371_10003713_pt1 | contig 13393 bp, 9 predicted proteins | sample PanSoiMetaPlot_4_FD_110145 | JGI IMG/M metagenome (GOLD analysis project Ga0126371, IMG submission 110145) | Tropical forest soil microbial communities from Panama - MetaG Plot_4 | ecosystem: Environmental > Terrestrial > Soil > Tropical forest > Bulk soil | place: Panama | collected 2016-02-17
CCGCGCCGTCGACCTGAGCCGCCTCATACAGATCCTGAGGTATCCCCTTGAGTGCCGCCCAGTAGGAAATCATGACGAATGGAAAGCCGCGCCACACATTGGCAAGGATAACGCTGACCACCGCTCCACTCGGAAGCGCCAACGGAGACTGATCAGCGGCGAGAAGGCCGAGCGACTGCAGCGTAACGCTCACAACGCCAAACGATCCGTCAAGCATCCAACGCCAGAACAGGGCGAGCGCAATCACGGGAACGACGTAAGGCAGCAGCAATATGGTCCTGACAAGGGTCATGCCGGGCAGGCTTTGGTTGATGCAAAGCGCGGCAATCAGGCCAAGTCCGAATTGACCAATGAGCGAGAAAACGGTCCAAACAAGCGTGTTCCAGGCTACCGTCGGCAGCTTGGGATCATCGAGAATCCGCACGAAGTTTCCGAGGCCGACAAAGGCCTCGCGATCGCTGCTGAAGTCGACAGCAAACATACTAAGCCGCAAGACGTCGTAGACCGGATATGCGACGAAGACGGCGAGGAATATGACCGCCGGCAGAACAAAGCCCGCCCCTGCCCTGGATCGCGCATCACCGAACCAGGCGACGGACCGACTTCCAAGGCCAAGCGTTGGCGGCAATCGCCGTGTCGCCATCGCAATTTCCGAACCAGGTAGAGTCACCGCTCGAGAATCTCGGCCTGAAAGCGGAGCTGATCGTCCATTTGCGTGACCGCAGCATCCACTGTGATCTTGCCCAATGCAGCATTTTGGATCGCATCGCCGATGAAGGTCGTTGCCTCGATCTGTCCGGCCAGCGGATTAAGCCCCGCCTCCATCCCGTAGCGATACCAATTCGGCATGACCTGCTGGAAAATGACATCCAGCTGCGGCTTGAACTGTTGTACGACAGGATTGGATTGAAACGCCGCGTTCTCATAACCGCTTCGAGTGGCCGGGATCGCAAAGATAGGCCGCGAGCTCGCCCGTTCCGCGACGCGCTGCGGCACATAGAAGCATTGCAGTAGCTTCTTGGAAGCCTCAACCCGTTCCGGGCTCGATTTGCCAACGAGGTAATAATAACCGCCGCCGAGCGAGGCCGCCGGCTTTTGATCCGCAGTCGGACCAGGAAACGGGAACACCCCGAAATTGCTCAACAGCTCGGGGTTTTGTTCCTGAGCCATCTGTACCACAGCACCCCACTCATTCGTCATTGACACCTGTCCCTTGACGAACGCCGTTCGATATTCCGCCCAGGACCACTCGATGCTGGCCGGTGGAGAAGCCGCCTTGTAAAGATCGATCATGTAGCTCAAGGCCTTTGCGGCCAGCTGTTTGTCGTTGCCAAATCTGTACTCGCCGGTCTTTGGGTCAAAGATTGTGCCGCCCGCCGAATAGAGGATCTGGAAATACGTCTGTGGGGCAACGAGCGAACGTCCCATGGGAACCGCGAAGCCAAATTGAGCGGGGTTGCCGCCTTCAGCTGGCCGCGTCAGAACTTTTGCCGCCTGCAGCAGCTCATCCCACGATTGCGGTACCTTGAGCCCGGCTTTTTCGAACAGATCCTTCCGGTACCAGACTTCCTGGTGCAGAGACCAATCGGGAAGCCCCCAAATGTCGCCGTCCTTGGAGACCGCATTCAGATAAGAGGCCGTAAAATCCTTTCGTCCGAGCTGATCGACCAGGCCGGTCAGCGGCACAAGTCCGCCCTTCGCCTGCATGAACGCGACGGCACCTTCAATTGTATTCATGATGTTTGGCGCATCGCCCTTGCGCAACGCCGTGATCAGACGCGTGTACATTGCGCTGAACGGCACCGCCTCAAATTTCACCGAGAGGCCTGGCTGTTCCGTAGAACACTCGCGGATCTGCTTCTGAATGACGTTTGCTTGCGACGCCGTTGTGAGATTGGTCCAGAAGCTGATTTCGACCGCATTCGCTTGTGCGAGGGGCCCTGCGTCAAAAGCAAGCGCCGCCAGGCAAGCCCACCAGCTCACACGCCCCATGAATCCTCCGCCTAGGTGGCGGCCGCCAAACTTCGAAGCCATGGCTGTTCCCTCCTTGATCAAGAGGCAGAGTGGAGAACTCCCTCCAAAAGGAGCAGCTTCCCATCCTCCGCGTGGTCGTTATCCCGGAATATGGACTATTATCCCGAATTATGTCAACCGTCGCAAATGACGCCCCCTTCAACCTGTGGAGCAAGACTTGAAAAACGTGCTGGAGCCGGCCCGACAGATACCCCTCGTCGACCGTTACGATGTGATCGTGGCGGGTGGGGGAACAGCCGGAATTATTGCAGCGATCGCCGCCGCGCGAAACGGTGCGCGCGTGCTCCTTCTGGAGCGTTCAGGCTTCCTCGGAGGAAATATCGCGACACAACTGCTCGAGCATAGCGCCGGCTGGTTCGACGCTACAGGCAATCGCATTGTGCACGGCTTGCCCGAGGAGTTGGTGCAGCTACTGCAGAGAGCGGGCGCCTCTCCCGGCCACGTCAGGGATGATACGGGCTACACCAAATCGAGGGTGCCGGTGAACCACGAGCAGTTCAAATCCGTCGTTACGCAATGGATTGCCGACGCAGACGTTGACTTTCTGCTGTTTTCGCCAATCTGCGCAGTGTTCCGAACCGAGAACACGATTGATGGTGTCATCGTCGAGAACAAGTCCGGCCGAACAGCATTTTCGGCAAAAGTCGTTGTTGACTGCACGGGTGATGCGGATGTCGCTCAGCTGATGGGATGCACGATGCTCTCGGAATCCGGCGCAGTGGGCCAACCGGTGAGCCTGCTTTTCAAGCTCGGGGGTATCGACCATGACAGGCTCCTCGACTATGTCGAGGACAACCCCGACGACTTCAAGATTGCCGTCGCCGTCTCAACCCTTCGAGGCGAACCGTATGTCAATCTGTGGGGATTCGGAAAACTCTTGAAGAAGGCCCGCGCCGACAATGTGCTTTCGTTCGAACGCAGCGAACTGCACTATGCTGGCACTGTAGCGCATCGAGAGGCGATTGTTAACCTGACGCGCTTCGCCATCGACGCAACCAGTGCCGAGGCAATTGCGGCCGCTGAAATTCGTCTTCGTCGACAGGTTACCGAAGGACTGATGTTCTTTCGCCGCTACGTGCCGGGCTGTGGGGATTCGTTTCTGTCCGCTACGGCCGCCACTGTCGGGGTCCGCGAAAGTCGGAGAATCCTCGGCGAGTACGAACTGACCGATGACGACGTGCGCTCCGGCCGCCAGTTCGACGACTCCGTGGCACTCGGCGGATTTCCGATCGATAGCCACGATCCAATCGGGCCAGGTCTCGATGGTACCGAACATGTCCGTCGCGCCTATGGAATCCCGTATCGGACGCTATTGCCACGCGGCGTCGATCGACTTCTTGTTGCAGGACGGTGTATTTCTGCAAGTCGGCGGGCTCTCGCCAGTGCCCGCATCACGGGTACGTGCATGGCCATGGGCCAGGCGGCAGGTACCGCGGCAGCCCTGGTTGCGTTATCCAATCACAGTCTGCGCGAGCTTGATCCGGGGCGGCTACGCGCAACACTCACCAAACAAGGGGCCATCCTTTAGAAATTCGGCTTATCGGCCTAGCGTACAACGCAAATTCGGGTTGGACTTGCCGGTTGGGGATCACATAGACTCGCACCGTTGCCTTGAGGAGACGACCTTGATCGATACAACGATCCCCCGCCCGACCAGCGGAAAAGCCACGCGCGCGAGATCGCACGGCAAGCCCGTCGCTGCAAAGAAATTGCGTACCAACGGAACCGGTGGCTCCGAGGACACGCTCAAATCGCTCGGGAAAATCGTTCGGATCGTCGAATGCTTCTCCACAACAGACCGTACGCTGTCTGTCGCCCAGGTATCGGAGAGGACATCAATTCCCCGCAGTACCGCCCATCGCCTGCTTGCTTCCTTGAAGGACGTCGGATTGCTCGATCAAGACCGGCAACGCGACCACTACAGGCTCGGGCTCAAATTATTCGAGCTTGGCAACATTGTACTGGCCAACATGGATCTGCACCGGGAAGCGCGTCCTTATCTCGAACAATTGGGCCGGCTTACCGGCCATGCGGTTCACCTGGCTGTTTTTGACGGCCGTCAGGCCATTGTCGTTCACCGAACCGAGCCCGCGGACACGGCCATACCGCTGACGTTTGTGGAGTCGGCCCCGGTCCACTGCACCGGCGTCGGAAAGGCTATTCTCTCCTTTCAACCAGCGTCCGTCATCGAAAAACTCTCGCGCGAAGGTCTGCGCCCTTACACCGACGCGACGATTACCTCGGCATCCGCGCTGCGATCAGAGCTTAGGAAAATCCGGACCCGCGGCTATGCCATCGATGAAGGCGAGCATCAGCCCGGCGTGCGCTGCATCGGCGCCCCAGTCCGCGATCACTACGGGCGGGTGTTCGCCGCGGTAAGCATCACCGGATCAACCTGGAAAATTCCGGCTGATCAAACCGAGGCACTTGCCAAGGTCGTGATGCACACGGCTGCCGCAATCTCGGAAAGGCTGTGATATCCCATAATATGGGATATAAATCTGATTGACGGGATAATGCGGAATCCGCTAATTGTGCGTGGCGCACAACTCGGAGAGCCACATGCCCACCCCGCAGCCTTCCAATCGCCGCGCGATCTTGTCGGGAATCCTCCCGCCGCTGGCGATGCCTTTCGATCGCAACGGTGAAATTGTCTATTCAGCGCTCGCTGAACAAATTGATCATGCCGTATCGAGCGGCGTGAGCGGCATCGTTGTTGGGGGCAGCACGGGCGAAGGGCACACGCTTGACCGCGACGAATTTGCCAAAGTCATGCATGCAAGCCACCATGCTCTCGGCGGGCGGGCCGCCTTCGTGGTCGGCCTGATCGTAAACAGCACACGCGAAGCAATCGAGCGCGTGAGGCTGCTCGGCGGCCTGAACATAGCGGCGCTTCAGATCACGCCCGTGCACTATCTTTTCAAACCGGACGCGGAGCATACGATCGAGCATTTTCGCACAATCTGGGCCGAAACCCGCATCCCGATACTCATTTACAACGTCATCCCGTGGAACTACCTCAGCGTCGACATGATGCTGCGCATCATGCGGGAGGTCCCGGGCGTGATCGGCATGAAGCAAAGCTCTGGTGACCTGAAATCCGTTTCCGACCTCCTTGCAGGCGCCACGCAAGACAATGTTGTTTTAAGTGGCATTGATGCCCTGCTCTACCCAGCCTTTGCACTCGGCGCCCATGGCGCCATCACCGCACTGACCGCCGCGGTTCCAAGCGTCTGCGTTCAGTTGTGGAAGGCTGTCCAGGCCGGCGATCATCAGACCGGGCTTGATCTTCACAAGCGGCTGAACACGCTCTGGAACGTGATGACACACGACAATCTGCCGGCCTGCGTGAAGTATGTCCAGAATCGCCAAGGCCTCGGTTTCTACTCACCTCGAGCACCCATGCAGCATGTTACCGATGATCAGCGAGTGGCGATCGACAAGGCGTTGGACTCCCTGCCACTCAAACTGGCGCCACGATCCGCAAAGAACGCTGCCTGATCGATCTCATCGGGGGAGGTGCAGTGACGCGCCATTTTGGCATTTCGCGGCTATGGAGTGAGAGTCTTTCGGCAAGGCTGGTGGCGTCGTTCCTGGCGATTGTCATGATCAATCTAGCGGTCAGCCTCATCACCCATAGCAAGCTCGATTTCATACGGACCAGCAATCTCTTGTCCAGAGATAGCTACGAAACGATGCTTGGTTTGCAGCATCTGCTGAGCACCGCCGTCAATCAATATGCTGCGACCGACCGATTTCTGGCGTCGGGAGATGGAGCGGCACTCGACGAATTCAGGACGAGCGGCAAGAAGGCTTTCGCAGATCGGCTACAGAGCCTCCGTGAGTTGAGAGCCAGCGAGCCAGCCTACCAGGTCCAACTCGACGAAGTTGAGAAGCTGATGGCCCATTGGCGATCGTCCGCCGAGCGGTACATGAACGCAATGGTGCCGCGCGATGAAGTGCAGCTGGAATGGAGCCGGCTCCTCGCGACCATCAACGCAATGATCGATGCCGAGCGTTCGCGGTCGGCTCTAAGGACCGCCGCAGAGGCAAGCACATTCGATAGCGCTTCCACTGTGAACTTCGCGGGTCTGGGTACAGCTCTCGTGATCGGGCTCGGCGTTTGCGTCTTGTTGATCCGCACAATTTGCCGCCCACTGCGTCGTCTTACTTCTGCAATGGGTGACCTGGCGGCTGCGCGACTGACGACGGTCGTTCCGGATACGACGCGAGGCGACGAAGTCGGGGCCATGGCACGGGCCGTCCAGGTCTTCAAGGAGAACGCCCTGTCTGTTCAGCGTTTGACGAATGAGCGGGTACAATTGGAGCAAGACGCCGAGCTTGGACGGCAACGCCTCTTGAGCGCGACTGCCCACAAGTTCGAGGAAACCGTATCTCATCTCGTGGTGCAAGTTGTCGCAGAAGCCAGCCATATGACGACCCGGGCCGAAGCGATGAAGCGGCAGGTAGATGACGTGGAGAATGGAGCAAGAAGCGTCATGATGGCGACTGACCAAACGCTCGCTCGCGTTCAGACTGCGTCAGCCGCCACAAACGAGCTTGCGGCGACAATCGCCGACATCGCGCGCCGCACCGGAGAGAGCGCAGAGTTTGCGAGCACGGCGAGCACCGCTGCTTCCGAAGCAAGTTGTACGATCGAGGAATTGGCCTCCCAATCTGCAACTATTGGCGAGATCGTCGCGCTCATCAGAAAAATCGCGGCGCATACCAACCTGCTTGCTCTGAATGCTACGATTGAAGCCGCGCGCGCCGGCACGACGGGCAAGGGCTTCGCCGTCGTAGCTGAGGAGGTCAAGAGCTTGGCGAACCAGACCTCCAATGCGACGGAGGAAATAAGTGAGCGGATAGGCCGCATCCAGTCGGCTACGGCCAAGGCAGTCGAAGAGGTGCGCCGTATCACGGATCTGGCCAGCCGATCCGAAGAAATCGCAATCGCAATAGCGTCTGCAGTCGAACAGCAGAATGCCACGACACGCGAGATAGCCAGGAACGTCAACGAAACAGCGACCACTACCCAGTCTGTGGCCGAAACCATGGCAGCCGTCGCCGACCAGATTGTCGGCGCCACCCGCATCACTACCGATATCAAGGACGGCAATGATGCGTTAAAGAGCGAACTCTGCATTCTCGACGAACAGGTCAGGGCATTCATACGGTCGCTCGTCACGCCGGACGACCGATCTAAAGCGGCTTGATCTCCCTCCCGGACCATCACCGGGCAACTCGGCTGCATTCGCGAGAATGTGGCCGTTCCTTTTTCTATGTAGCGCCGCGACAGGCGATATTTGTACCCGACCATCTTCCTTTGCTGCGCAATCAGCGCATTCTCTTTGAGATCAGTTTGCCGGCGGCGTTCCAAAAAAAGGGCTGTTCAGCAACGCCGAACAGCCAAGTCTGGGAGAAACACGATAAACTCACATTCGCTTCGATGTCGATCCGCCGATGAATGCGTTTCAAGCCTGGGCAGCCATCGCGCTGACCCTGGTTTTGGCTGTCCTGAGCGAGCCAACGAATCCATGGACCTCTGCCATGAGCGTCCGAAACTGCTGCATGAGCCGCTGAGCGTCCGAGAGCACTTCATCGGATGCCCTATTCGCGAGCGTGACATGGTCGGCGACGGCCGCGAGTGTCTCCGCAACTGATTGCATTCTTCTTCCTGACTCCGTCACGTTCTTCGTAATCTCCTGGGTCGCCATGCTCTGCTGCTCCAAAGCAGTCGCGATTTCGCCTGTCACCTCCTCGGACCGCTTCGCAAGCCTCGCAATTTGCTTGACGGTTTCTACCGCCGCACCCGCCGCGGCCTGAACCTTCGTTATCTCGACCGTGATCTCGCTCGTCGCCTTGGCCGTTTGCCCAGCCAGCCCCTTGACCTCGTCAGCGACGACGCCAAACCCGCGCCCCTCTTCTCCCGCTCTTGCCGCCTCGATCGCCGCGTTGAGCGCAAGTAGATTGGTCTGCTCGGCGATGTTGTGGATGAGATTGACGACCCCGCCGATCGCGGCGCACTGCAACGTCAGCTGCTCGATCGTAGTGGACGCAGACTCCGCTGCCAGCGAGGTATCGCTGGAAAAATCCGCTCCTTGTAACGTTCGATCCGATATGTTGTGGACCGACTGCGACAGTTCGGCTGCCGCCGCCGAAACGGCCTGAGCATTCTCCAGCGTCGTCCGCGTCACTTTCGTCAATCCATCGGCCTGCTCCGAGACCCGGTCAATCTTGGATTTGACGTCCCCGATCCGGTCCGCCACGTTCGCCGCCGCAAGGGCTGCCTCATCGAGGAGCCGCGAAACGGACTGCTCGAATTGGCGCGCGGTGGTTTCGAGGAGCTGCTCTCGGTCTCGCTCGCTTCTTTCGCGATTTTCCTGTTGGCTCAAGGTCAGGCGCTGGACCTCCCGGGCGTTCTTCTTGAAGATTTCGACCGTTCTGGCCATCTGGCCAATTTCATCGCGGCGCCCCACATCGGGTATTTGAGTGTCCAGCTCGCCGCCAGCCAGCCGATGCATGGAGCCGGTCAGTCTGGACAGCGGAACCGTGATCCCTCGTCCGATAAGCCAGCTCAGGATCAGACCCAAACTGACGGCGATTACGCCGACCAGGATGATCATCGTTTTTGTCATGCTCTGATACGATGAAAGATGTTCCGAGGCCGCAGCGGCTTCGCGCCTTGCCAACGCGATCAGATCGTCGGCCTGCGTGATCATGATCTGGCCATCGGCATCCATGACGCTGAAGAGCGGCTTGGCCTGTGCGGCAACAGCCAGCCAGTCCTGGAAGGCTTTCGTGTATGCCATGACCGCAGCGGCGACTTCATCCTTCCTTTGCGCGGGCAGCGTGCTGTCGGTGACCAAATGTGTCACTTGCTCCGACCGCGACCTGAACAGGCTCGCGATGAACTCCTGCCGACTGAGCCGATACTCGAGATCGAAGCGGCGCAGGGCTTGCAGCGTCGCAGAAATCCTGAGCGCCCCTTCATCGGTCATCTCGGCAAGATCGCCATTCAGAAACCGGTCGATCGAGACAGCGGCTTCGCGCAGTTTTCCGCGGGCGCCCTCCGTCTCCGCCAACCCCAGCGTTGCCTGAGCTTCGGTCAGCGTCGCAAATTTGTCGCGCAAGCCCGCCAGCTGCAACTTCAGTTCGGCGATTGGCTTTTGGGTCGATCCCCTTGCTGAGCTGCTGATCAGTTGCAAACTGCTCTCCGCCGCCCGCATGCTTTCACCGAATGCGTTGGCCAGCCGCTGGCTGGGATTGGCCGCAAACTCGCGGGCCTCACCTTGCATGTTGGCAAGCGCTTCCTTGAACTGGTGGGCCGCCTCAATGATCTGGGAGGTACGGCGAACATCGTCGAACGCCGCATTCACCTGCTGTTCGTTGGATGTGAAGTTGACGCCGTTTGCGACAAATCCAAGGACGGGGATCAACCCGAGAAGCGCGATTCGACGACGGACGGAAAGCAGGTTCGTCAACAGAGCTGTGAACTTCGCCAACCAGTCCCATATGCGCAGTATAGCGGTCATACCGGCCGGTCACCTTTCTCGACCTTCAGCGTCCGGTTATCGACGCCAGGTAGCATCTTTGCGGGGTCACGCGTGACAACAATGTCGATAACCGTCGGAGAATTGGTGTTTTCGAGACCCTCTCTCAGGGCAGCATTGAGCTTCTCCGGATCGGTGACGCGAATGCCATGGCAACCCATGGACCTTGCGATCGCCGCGTAGTCGAGTTCGACAAGATCGGATGATTGGTAGTGGCCGGGACCGTAGAACGCGTGCTGCAGGGCCTTGACATAGCCCGAGGCCGCATTGTTGAACACGCAGACTACGAAATTCGCGCTCAAACGGCGGGCCGTCTCCAATTCGCCCATCGACATGTTGAAGCCACCATCTCCGGTCAGCGCCACGACCCGGCGCGACGGCCCGACGCCGAGCTGACAGCCCATGCCTCCGGGAACACCGTATCCGATCGAGGCAAAGCCGCGGTCGGCAACGAAATGCCGCCCGGCCGCCTTGGTGTCGAAGAACAGCGCACCCCAATGCGCCGCAAAGCCGCCGTCGGCGACGAGGACATTGTCTGCTGCCATGACCTGATTGAGTTCGCCCATCAATCTACCCACATTGATCGGGGTCTCCTTTGATCCGATACGATCGGCCGCGCCCTCGCGCCACTGCTGCATGCGCTGTGGCACCTCCGCGAGATAGCTTCGCCGCCGCACCGGCGCATCCATCGGCGTCCCGAGCTCAGCGATCAGGTCTTCAAGGGCCAGCGCAGCATCGCCGACCAGCGCTACCTCGATGCGCGTCGTGCGGCCGATCTCCTCCGGCGACACATCAATATGGATGATTCGCTTTGTCGGCGGAATGAGAGTGAAGCGCCTGGTTGCGATTTCGCCGAGCTTGCAGCCCACGACCAGCAGGCAATCGGAGCTCGCAATGAAATCGTTGGCAATCCGTGCATAGCGGCCGAACACACCGAGCGAAAGCGGGTGATTGCAGGGGATCGCGCCCTTGCCCGACATGGTGTGGGCGACCGGGATTCCCTGGGTTTCCGCGAGCGCGAGCAGCGGCTCGTATGCCCGCGATATGTGCACGCCACCGCCGGCGAGAATGACCGGACGCTCCGCCCGACGCAGCAATTCGGCCGCGCGCCTGATCTCGGCTCCGTCGGGCCTTGTGCGCCGAAATGCACGCTTTCCGAAGCCGTCCTCGATCCAGAACTCGGCGGCGTCGAAGTCGATTTCGGCATGCGCCACATCCTCGGGAACGTCGAGCAGCACCGGCCCCGGCCTGCCCGAGAAGGCGACGGCAAAGGCGCGGCGGACGTGCTCGGGGATGCGTCTTGCCGCCTCGATGCGAATCACCTCTTTGACGACCGGCCGCAGCACTTCGAGCTGCCGCGCCTCCTGGGTCATGTTCTTCCAGGAATGGTCACGATTGGTGTTTCCCGTGATGGCGACCAGCGGGATGCCGGCGTTCAAGGATTCTGTGAGACCGGTGACGAGGTTGGTTGCGCCCGGGCCCAGGGTTGCATCCACCACCGCCGGCCTGTTGCCAACCCGCGCGTAGGCGTCCGCCGCGAACACCCCGCAGCGTTCGTCATTGATCAGCGCGTGCTTCAGGCCGAGGACCCGGCAGGCTTCATAGAAAGGCAGCAGCTGAAACCCGCCCATCCCGAACAGGCATCCCACCTCGTGCAGCGCCATCATCTCGCCGAGCGCCCGGCCGCCAGTCATGGTACGCGTCACGTTGGAATTGACATTCATTTGCTTACCCTTGCTGTTCACGGACATACGCGGCCGCAAGACGCGCGACCGTTTCGGATGTTGCCAGACCGACTTCGGCGCCAAGGCCGGCGGCGCGCCGGTTGACCGCACTGATGAAGCCGTCGTGGTAAGTTGAGCGCCCGTCGCCGATCCGCGCGCTCCAGGCGCTTACTGTCGCCCCAGCGATGTCGCGCTCGTCCAGCGCCCGAAGGCGCGAAATGCCGGCGTCGTCGGCGCCGCGGTTGGCGTCATTGAAGATGGCCGCAAAGACTGGGTATTTCACCGCGCTTGCGGGGTCCCCGCCGAGCAGTCCGCCGTGCGAGCCCGTGACAACGATGCTGCCGCGGTCCCCTTCAGCGATCAGCGAGGCTGAATCCAGAATGACGACCCTCGCCTGGCCGAATCCACGCAGCTGGTGGCGCTGTTCGGTCGCCGCGCTGTCGGACAAAGCGTGATTGGGCGCAGCCGTGGCGAGCTTTCGCAAGGCCTGATCGACAGCATCGCCAGCGTCAACGTGGAGCCGCCGGGCCCCGGCATTTCTGAAAGAAATGACGCCACGCGCGCGGCAATCGGCGCCGTCACCGATCCGCGCCGACCGGTGCGAGATCGAAGCCGCCGGAATTCCGTGCTCATCCAGGATTTGCAGACCGGCGATACCGGCCTGCTCGCGCCCGACCCCGGCGTCACTCAGGACGACGGCGCGCAGCCCCGCCTTCAGCGCGCAGACCGCCGAATACGATCCGCCATGAGAGGCTGCGAGCACGACCGCATCGCGCGCATTATCCGGCAGTCGGGTTATCGAGTCGGTGACAATAACCGTCATCGCTACACCGTCGCAACTGGCGTTACGGGTGATCCGACGGCACCAGGCAGGCGAAGCGGCGGCGCGGTCAGAAGAAATGCCGACCGTTGGGCCTTGCGCAGTCGCCGCGCCAAATCGGTCAGATACCAGAGTTCGCCCAGCGGGATTCCTCGCTTGAACAGGCAGTGGTGATGCAGCGGCACGAATTCCGTCGTCTGGCGTTCCAAACCAGGCCGTATGCGCTCCACCGCGTAGTTGTCCGCGACCAGCGCGGCGATCCCGCTGTCGGACAGCCACTGCTTCAGCGCACCGTCGGTGCCGTCGAGCGCGGCGCACATATGATGAACCCGCTCCGGGTCCGGCGAACGCTCCATCTTCACGAGTTCATCGGCGAAGCCGGTGTGGAGGCAGAGGATGTCGCCGCGGCGAATCTGCACGGAATCTCTCTCGGCGATCTCGAGCAAATGCGAAAGGCCGATCGTTCGCTCGTCGCGTCCGAAGTGATGCGCAACGTCGAGGAGAACGCCGCGCGACTGGATGGCCTTCTCCGCGAAGCGATCGACACCGAGCGGCATCGACAGGTCGTCGCCACGTGCTTCCGGCGGCCTGATGTCACGATGCGCCGTGAAGCCGTTGTAGAAGCAGAATTCGACCTCTCCATTCTCGCCAAGATCGAACTCTGCGCCGATATGGGCGAAGCTGTCCCACTGCGTCGAATATTGTGTGCACAGCGTCACCGCATCGTCGCAGCCGACGTCACAATAGAAGCGTCCCTCATTTCGGAAGCTGTAGTTGAAGAAGCGGTGCCCCTTCCTTTCCGTCGAGCGCAATTGCGGCGGGAATCGATGCGGCGCCAGCGCGCGTCCGCCGGGATAGTCGAGCGGCAAGCTCAAGCAGAAACATTCGCCATCGCGCACCTCGGCGACTGCATTGCGCACGACGTCGGCGGTGATGTAGTTGAGGCTGCCCAACTGGTCATCGTCCCCGAACTCTCCCCAGTTCGATCCCTCCGGACGTCTCGACCACCGCCGCGCCATCATCTGCCTCACAAGAAGCCGATCGACAGCCAGGGCACTGCGGCTACGAGTAACAGACCGAAAATCAGAGCCGCCAGATAAGGAAGGATCGGCCGCATTCAATCGTCCGGGTTCACGCCGCCGATCGCACAAGCCATGTAGTATCCGACGCCGATCGGAGGAGCGAACAGACCAACACCCATTGCCAGGATTACGACCATCGCATAGTGGACTTCGTGGATGCCGAGGGTGCGCGCGATCGGA
>Ga0126371_10003714_pt1 | contig 13391 bp, 15 predicted proteins | sample PanSoiMetaPlot_4_FD_110145 | JGI IMG/M metagenome (GOLD analysis project Ga0126371, IMG submission 110145) | Tropical forest soil microbial communities from Panama - MetaG Plot_4 | ecosystem: Environmental > Terrestrial > Soil > Tropical forest > Bulk soil | place: Panama | collected 2016-02-17
AGGAGCAAACCGCGTTTTTGCGTGAAAACCGCAAGGCCGCGCTCGCGACGATCGGTCAGGACGGGTTCCCGCACATTGTGGCGATGAACTTCTATGTCGAGGACGGCGCGTTCTACATGACCTCTTACGCCAAGGCACAAAAGGTGTTGAATCCTCGGCGCAATCCCAATGTCGCGTTGATGGTCGAAGCGGGAGATCGCTATGTCGAACTGCGTGGGGTCATGGTACGCGGCCATTGCGAAATCATCGAGCGTGAGGACGCCGTACGAAGCGCCTTCGCAGCAATGGCGCGAGCGCGCGGCGAATCAAGCGAGCGGCCGCGGGCCGCAAACGACAGTGCGCCAAAGCGCGTCGTGCTGAAAATCATCCCGGAGAAAATCACCAGCTGGGACCACAGCAAGCTGGGCGGGGTTTATTGAAGAGCATTCGGGGTTGACCAACCTGCTTGACCATCCCGGTCCACCACCTATATCGGCGATATCCGGGAGGCAGAAAGTCATGGTCGTGCAGGTCAACATCGCCGAAGCAAAAGCAAAGCTCTCCTCGTTGTTGGATCGGGCGCTTGCCGGCGAAGAAATCATCATCGCTCGCGCTGGCAAGCCGCTCGTGCGGCTCACGCCGGTAGAGCGGCCGGCACCACGCAAACGCGGAGCGTGGCGTGGTCTGAAGATCTCGGATGAAGCCTTATTGGCCTCGATGGACGCGGACGATCTCGATGCAGCGGAGGGGAAGCATACAGACGAGTTCGGGATTACTCGCCCGCTTGAGCCGTGAGACTGTTGCTCGATACTCACGTGTTACTATGGTGGTTGACAGATAACCCGCGGCTGTCTTACGCGGCGGAGGCCGCGATAAGCAGCCCGGAAAACGATGTCTTTGTAAGCGCCTGCGTTGGTTATGAGATTGCGTACAAGCAGCGATCCGGGCGCCTTCCGCCGTTGCCCGAGAGCTTGTCGGGACGACTGCGCCGCGAACAAATGGAGGTTCTGTCAGTTTCTCTCGAACACGCCATCGCCGCCGCCGCGCTTCCCGGTCCGCACCGTGACCCGTGGGACCGGATCATGATGGCTCAAGCGCTGGCAGAGGAATGCCACGTGGTGACGGTGGACCGGGTATTCGCCGAATACGGCGTCCCGGTAATCTGGTAGAAGTTCAGGTTGTAGGATCATTCTCGGTGGCGAGTCGCTTGAGCGCTGCCTCGTCGCCGCCATAGCGCAGCCAATCGCCGACGTGGCCCAAGTCGAGCCGCTCGTAGAAACGGCCCGCCGGGTTCCAATCGAGAACGTGAAAATCAATGCGGCCCCAGCCGCGTTCAACGGCAATTGCCGCCAACCGGGTGATCAACCGGCGCCCGACGCCGCGGCCGCGCGCCGCCTCGACCACGTACAGATCCTCGAGATAGAGGCACGGCCGCCCGAGCCAGGTCGAAAACCGGGGATGAAACAAGGCGACTCCGGCGGGTTTGCCGTCGAGAAAGGCGAGAAGCGCCTCGAATTGCCGTTCGGACCCAAAGCCGTAGCGGCGCAAAGCTTCTTCGGTTGCGACGACGGCGTCGGGCGCTCGTTCGAAAGCAGCGAGCTCTCGGATCAGCTGCAGCAACAGCCCCGCGTCGTCAATGTCGGCAAACCGTACCCGTATATCACTCATCGCTCACGCCACTCGCCGGGTGTCCAAAATTGCGGGGGGCGAGACCGGCCTGGAACCAGGTCACAAAGGTATAGATGCTGAACACCGGTAAACGCAGTCGGCGCGACAATGCGCGGGCATACGGCACCATATTTGTACATTCGAGCAGCACAGCGCCAATGCCGGTATGGTCCCGCACGAGTGCATCGCCGGCTGCGAGGATGTCGCGCTCGGCCGAGGCAACGTCGAGACGTTCTTCGTCATTGATCAGGATGCGCGTGAATTCGGTGCCGTGATCGGTGCCGACGACCGGCGTCCGCGGATCGGCGCCGGCAGCGCGTAAATGCTCTGCGGTGAGGTTCTCTGCGCTTACCGTGAGCACTCCCACACGCTTGCCGGGCGGCAGCACCCGCTCGATAAACGGTATTTGCATCAGGCTCGACGTCGCGACCGGCACGCCGACATGTTCGGCGATCTCGCGCTGGTACAACGAAAGAAACCCGCAGGTCGTCGTGATACCGTCGGCACCGAGGTGGACAAGTTCAGCAGCGGCAGCAAGGAACTCATCGAGCAGTCCGGTGGCCTTGTCGCAGACCACACGGCGGGGCGAAGCCCCGGGCACCACCTTGTACAGGACAGGAAACGGCCAAGTCTCGGCATTCCCCATGTCGCCAGGAATGCGCGGAAATCGGGTCTCCAACATCAGGATACCGACCCTGGCGCCGTAGAGCGTCTTGCCGCCCCAGGCGATCCGTTGCCTCTCGATCATTCGCTCACCTTAGCGCCCGGGCTTTCGGCGGACAATGACGGGAGGGCGGATGACCCGCCACCCTCCCGCTGGTGTGCGCTAAGAGGTCGCGACGTAGTCGAAAAAGCCGGTCACGCTCTGCAGGCGCTGGCCGTCAACGACGGCGAAATCGACGCCTTTGACGACTGCAGGACCGCCTTCGGGCGCCAGCTCCCAGGTAAAACGCACGCGGTCGTGATGCGCGTCGGGATTGCCAGTGCGACGAACGCGGTGTCCTGGGAAGCGTTGATGAACACCGCAGATCATCTCGTCGATCCCCGCCTGGCCCTTGGCGTCCAACACCGGGTCGACGTGGCGGGCGTCTTCCGTCCAGATGCGTGCGATTAACGCGCGGCGGCGCTCAGCATCGGTTTCGTTCCACATCGTAACGTAGCGGTCGATCAGCTCGTTCAATTCGTCCATCTGTGCCCTCCATCGTCGAGGCATTGTCATCCTGCCTCGTTGGCTGATTTCGCCGACTTGCCGGAGAAATGCGATTACATCGAAGGTAAAGAAGGAATTACCTTGGAGGTAATTGGCGTACCGCCCGGGTTCATCTAGCTTCTCGGCGTGCAGACAGCCGTCCGACCAATCGGTGGGCAATTGCGCGAGTGGCGTCAGCGTCGGCGCCTCAGTCAGCTCGCCCTTGCCTGCGACGCCGACATTTCGACGAAGCATCTGAGCTTTGTCGAGACCGGCCGGTCATCGCCGAGCCGCGACATGATCCTGCATCTGGCTGAACGGCTGGACGTGCCGTTGCGAGAGCGGAACAGGCTGCTCATCGCCGCCGGGTATGCTCCGGTTTTCTCCGAGAAGCCGCTACAGGACCCAGCCCTCGCCGCGGCGCGTAAGGTCATCGACATCGTGCTTATTGGGTATGAGCCCTATCCGGCACTCGCGATCGACCGTCACTGGACAGTGATTGCCGCCAATAAAGCACTGGCTCCGCTTCTTGACGGCGCCGACCCCTCACTCCTGTGCTCGCCGGTCAATGCTTTGCGCATTGGCCTGCATCCCGCAGGGCTGGCGTCGCGCATTGCGAATTATCACGAATGGCGCGCGCATCTGCTGTCACGGCTGCAGCGGCAGGTCGACCTGACGGCTGACCCCGTTCTCGTCGAACTGCTGCGCGAAATTGCCGACTACCCGGCTCCAGTTAATGCGCAGAGCAATAAAGCTCCTGCGAACTCGCAATATTCCGAGATCGTCGTGCCACTGCAGCTCGTCACCGCAGAAGGGATGCTCTCGCTCCTCAGCATGACGACTGTGTTTGGGACGCCGGTTGATATCACATTGTCTGAGTTAGCCCTCGAAGCGTTTCTTCCAGCCGATGCGGCGACCGCTGACGCCTTGCGTCGTCTCACCGCCGCCGCGTAATCATGGCGCTCTAAATCCGAGCACGGAGGGATCATGTCAGAGAATAGCAAGCCGATCGCGGTTGACGCCATCGCCGTATCGCCCGCCCGGCCCGGGCGCGGCTATCCCGAGCCATTCGCCGCGCGCGTCGCGGGCCGCGAGCGACGGGCGCTCGGCGACGCGTTTGGGCTGACCAATTTCGGTGTGAACCTGACGCGATTGCCGCCGGGGGGCATGTCGGCGCTGCGCCATGCGCATACGCGGGAGGACGAACTCATCTACATCCTCGAAGGCGAGCCAGTTCTCGTGACTAACACCGGCGAGACCCTATTGCGTCCCGGCATGTGCGCCGGCTTCAAAGCCGGCTCGGGTGATGCCCACCACCTGATCAACCGCAGCGGCCGCGAGGTCGTCTATCTCGAAATCGGCGACCGCAATCCTAGCGATACCGTCATTTATCCGGACGAAGACCTTGGCCGTGCGCTGTCTCCGATCGGCGAGCGGGTTTTCGTCCACCGGGACGGGCGCCCCTACTGAACATTATACACGCGGCTCGGCGGGTTCGCGTTGGCGCTCGGTATCGACGATTTGCGGCGATGTAACGCCCATCGACACATATATGCTCATCAAGGTTTCAACACCGATATGGGCAGGCCTCACCCACTTGGCCGGGACATAGACCAGAGCGCCGCCGACCGGTACCGGTGCCGATGGGACCAGAACCCCGTAATAATTCTCTCCGCCGATGAGGATGGGCCTGGGCATCGGCAATAGTCCAAGAACTGCGGCGCCTCCGTCGCCACCAAAAAAGCACCAGACCGGGCTCATACTCTTGAGACCGTCCTCGTCCCTTCTGTCCATGATCGCGACAAAGCGTTTGGTGACATCGTAGAGATTGCCGACAAACGGGATGCGCTGCATCAGCGAGTCAATCAGAGAGCGAATTCGGCTCTCGAGGCGAGATTCGACGGCGACCCCGAGGAGGTAAACGAGCCCGATTACAACGACACCGCCCAGCGCATACGCCACCGCCGGTGAGTCAGAGAAATTGAAGCCGATCGACAGCAGGATCCTGCCGATCGCGCTATCCGGCCCGAGATAAGCGAAAATCAGAGACCCGACCCACACGATGACGGCAACCGTTACGGCGAGCGGGAGTAGGACCAGAAATCCTGCGATAAAGGTGCGGAAACGCGTGATCATCGGACACCGAGCGCAAATACACCCGGAGCTACGTTATTCGGCGGCTTTACCGGGCATCGTATGTTCAGGTACCACGGGCGTCCGAGGTTTGGACAGGCTCTTCACCCTCTCGCGCAGGGTCTGGAACATCACGTAAAGGCCGGGGATCACAAAAATCCCGAGAAAGCTGGCCGCCACCATCCCGCCAAACACGGAGGTCCCGACGGCGCGTATCGTTGCCTGACCTGCACCCGTTGCGATGACGAGCGGTATCAATCCGGCGATGAACGCAAAAGACGTCATCATCACCGCACGGAAACGCAATCGGGCCCCCTCGATCGCGGCCGCAACAATCTCCTGGCCATGCCGCCGCTGTTCCATCGCGAATTCGATGATCAGGATCGCGTTCTTCGCTGCGAGCGCGATTAGCACCACGATGCCAATCTGCGCGTAGATGTTACTGTCGAGGCCAGATAGCTCGAGGGCGGCCATTGCGCCGAATAACCCGACGATGACGGAGAGCAGCGCTGCAACGGGGATCGTCCAGCTCTCGTAAAGCCCGACGAGAAACAGATACGCGAAGACGATTGCCAATCCGAGGATCGCGCCGGTCTGCCCCGACGCCGCTTTTTCCTGTAACGCGGTGCCGGTCCATTCATAGGAAAAACCGTTTGGCAGGCTAGCGGCGGCAACGGCCTCCATCGCGGCGAGCGCCTGGCCGGAGGAGTAGCCAGCAGCGGGCACTCCGTTGATCGTCACGGAGCGCAGATTGTTGTAGCGAACGATCGATGCCGGGGCGGTGATCAGCTCGACATCGGCGACGGCGCGCAATGGGATCAGATCGCCTTGCGCTGTGCGGACGCGCACCCGGAAGATGTCCTGCACCCCTTTGCGATCGGTTGCGTCGGCCTGAACCTTGACCTGCCAGGTGCGGCCAAAGCGGTTGAAGTCATTGACGTAGTTCCCGCCCATCGTAGTCTGCAAAGCGCTGAATATGTCGCCGATCGAGACACCCAACGTCTCAGCGCGTTGACGGTCCAGATTCAAGTATATCTGCGGGGTTGCGGCCCCGTATGTCGTATACACATTGGCCAATGCCGGGTTTTGATTGGCGGCGATAACGAGCCCATCTGCCACCGCCGCCAGATCCTTCGGGCTGGCGCCGGCCAGGCTCTGCAATTGCAACTCGAACCCAGCGGCGTTGCCGAGCCCCTGAATTGGCGGCAGATTGAAGGCAATGATATTGGCGGTTGCGATCTGTCGAAACGCGCGATTTAGCTCAGCCAATGCCGAAAATGCCGAGAGTGACGCGTCGGTTCGTTCGTCGAACGGCTTTAGCCCCACAATGACGATCGCTTTGTTTGGCAATGAGAGACCGTCGATCAGACTATAACCGCTCACTGTCGTCACGCTCTGGGTCCACGGCTTATCCAAAATCATGTTTTCGACCTGAGCGACCACCGCCTCTGTGCGGTTGAGCGATGCGGCATCCGGAAGCTGTATCTCGGCAAAAATGGCGCCTTGATCTTCATCGGGCAGAAATCCCGTGGGCACGATCTTCGCGAGCCAACCCGCCGCAACGGCGAAGCCGACGACCAGCGTGCCGGTTATGAGGATACGGCGCGCCAATGGCTGCACGAGACCGACATAGCCGTCACGGCTCTTGTCGATGCCGCGCTGCAGATAGGCAATGATCCCTCGGCGAGGCCCGCCGTGCCGAAGGAGGACGGTGCAGAGCGCCGGTGACAGGCTGAGCGCATTGACAGCCGAGATGAGCATCGAAACCGACACGGCCACTGCAAATTGCTGATAAAGCTGGCCGGTGATCCCGGGGATGAAGGCGGTTGGCAAGAAGACCGAGAGCAGCACGAGGGTGATCGCGATAATCGGCGCCGTCACCTGCGACATCGCCTTTTCCGTAGCTTCTGCCGGGGTCAGATGAGGTTCCGTTTCGAGGACGTGCTCGACTGCTTCGACGACGACGATCGCATCGTCGACAACGATGCCAATCGCCAGGACCAGTGCCAGAAGCGAGATCGTGTTCGCCGAGAAACCCAACGCCAACATCGCCGCGAAAGTCCCGACGAGCGCTACCGGGACGGCGATGATCGGGATCAGCGTCGCGCGCAGGTTCCCGAGGAACACAAAAACGACAATGCCGACGAGCACAAAGGCCTCGAGGAGCGTCTTTTCGACCTTGTGAATCATCGCATTGACGAAGACCGTCGTGTCGTACATCACGTCATAGGCGACATCGTCTGGCAGCCGCGGCTCCATTTCCTTCAATGCTTTTTTTATGCCGGCGGCGACCGCGATCGCATTGGCTCCGGGCGCCTGGTAGATCGCGATAGCCTCCGCGGGCCGTCCGTTATAGCGAGCTGCCGAATCAGCGCTCTTCGAGCCGAGCTCGACCCGCGCGATGTCTTTGATGCGCACGATCCCGCCATCCGGGGTCGTACGAACAATAATGTTGTTGAACCCCTCGATGGTCGTCAGCCGCCCTTGCGTGCTGATGTTCAGCTGAAATGAGACGTCGGGCAGGAGTGGTGCCGCCCCGACTCGGCCGACGGCCGCCTGTGTATTCTGTGAGTTGATCGCCTTGATCACCTCGTCGGGGGTAATGTCGAGGCTCGCCATCCGGTCGAGGTTGAGCCAGATGCGCATCGAATATTCAAGGTCGCCCCACTGGCTCGCGTCCCCCACCCCGCGCACGCGTTTCAGGGTATCCACCATGTCGATCTTGGCGTAATTCGACAGAAACAGCGCATCGCGGGTGCCCTTTGGCGAATAGACCGCAACCACCTGCAATAGCGATGTGGACTGCTTCTTGGTCACGACGCCGTTGCGCTGCACTTCGGGAGGCAATAGGGGAAGCGCTTGATTGACCCGGTTCGTGACATTGACGGTATTGATGTCGGGGTCGGTTCCGACCTCGAATGTTACGTTGAGCGTGTAGCTGCCATCACCTCCCGAGGTGGATTTCATATAGATCATCTTATCGACGCCATTGACGCGTGACTCGATGACTTGAGCGATACTTTCTTCTACGGCGGCGGCCGAGGCACCGGGATAAGTTGCCGTTACTTGCACCTGCGGCGGGACGATATCGGGGAACTGGGCAACGGGAAGCGAGCCGAGAGCGATTACCCCGGCAATCGAAATAACGACCGAGATGACGATCGCGAGCCGAGGGCGGTGAATGAAGACCGAGGAGATCATTGCGGCGCTCGCCTTTCGTCAACCGGCCGGTGGTGACGGCATCGGCTGAGGCGCTACCGTCATCCCGGCTCGGATGCGCTGCTGGCCCTGCACCACGACGCGATCCCCAGGTTTTATTCCCTCATCGACGACAGCAAGCCCTTCACGCTCAGTACCTAGCCGGACGCGGCGCTGCTCGACTTTGTCATCCTGGCCGACGACGAAGACGTAGGGGCCGGTCTGGTCGATCGCGATCGCGGATTGCGGAATGACGACGACCTTGTCTCCGCCTTTTTCTTCGATGATTACGCGGACGGTTTGCCCAGTGGTCAACACATCGTCCGGATTGGGGAACATTGCCCGAACTGTCTGGCCGTCGGTTCGCGGATTGACTTGGACATCGAGAAAATCGATGCGCCCCTGCTTGTCATAGAGCGAGCCGTCCGCCAGCCGCACGCGCGCCCGCACCTTGCCATTCGAATCCGAGTCGCGCCTGGCGTCGAGCAGCTCCCGTTGCGTGATGGAAAAAAGGACCTGCATCGGGTCGTCTTGGACCACCGTCGTGAGAACCCCGGTATCCGGTCCCACGAGATTGCCGGGAGAGACGGCTGGGCGCCCGATCCGTCCGCTAATCGGCGATTTGATGTCGGTGTAAGAGAGCTGGATCTGCGCATCGCGAAGGTTCGCCTCGGCCTCCATGACCGCCGCCTTGGCCTGGCCCTCTTCGGCGGTACGCTGATCAAGCTGTGCAACGGGCGCATTCCCCTTGCGGACCAGTTCGGCCGTCCGCTGCAATTGTTGATCGGCGTTGGCCAGCGTCGCTTGAGCGTAAGCTAGCTGAGCCTTGCGTTGGTCGACCGCAGCTTCGAACGGCTCCTTCTCGATGGTGAAGACGAGTTGACCTTCCTTCACATCCTCGCCGTCCTTGAACAGGCGGGGGCCGAGATATCCCTGTACTCTCGCCCGCAAATCGACCTTTTCGAGCGCTTCCGCCCGTCCAACGAACTCGAATTGTTTGGTCATCGAACGCAGCTCGGCCGGCGCGACCAGTACGGCAGGCGGTGGCCCCCCTTGCTGTGCATCTGCCGGCGCGATTGCGAAACTCGCAGCTACCAGAAGAATATAAGAAAAATACCTGGCCCTCATGACTTCCCCTTGCCGCCGTCGTCACACCACAAAATACTCGAACAGCGCAGCGGAGTCTGAAAAATACCGCTTTCTTAGCGATGAAGGGGCGGCGCCCTTCAATCGAGCACGGAAACCCTGCCGGAAGCTAAATCGTAAAACCCGGCGACTATTTTGAGCTTGCTTTGCTTTATGTGCTCCGCGAGAACGGGCGAAGACTGGCGCAGCAACGCGGCTTGGAATTGGGCATTTGCCTTGATCGCTGCATCGAGGTCGGGCGCGACCCGCTCGATCGCCGGGCGAATATAAGGGTAAAGCGCGCTGATCTGTCCGGGCACGGCTTTTGCCTCGATCGACGCTTTTACGGCCCCGCAATTGGCGTGGCCCAGCACAAGGATGGCTTTGGCGCCGAGCACCGCGACCCCGTATTCAAGGCTCGCGATGATCGCAGAGGTCGCGATATTGCCAGCAACCCGTGTGACGAATACATGCCCGATGCTCTGATCGAAGATCAGCTCGACCGGCACACGCGAATCCGCACAGGACAGCACCGCGGCAAACGGCTCCTGCTTTTCGGCGGTCTTCGCCTTCAGCAATTCGAGATCCTCGGCGAACGACGTCAGTCGGCCTTCTGCAAACCGCCGATTGCCATCGACCAGCTGCTGCAGCGCCGCGTCCGGGCTCAATGGGCTTTGCGCCGACGCGGCGCGGTTCCCGCCGCTCTCTGCCGCAGCGATTGCCGCTGCGCCGGCCACCATCTGTCCGAGGAAAGCGCGCCTGGAATTGCTCATCGTTGTGTAGACATAGTTGGTTAATCAAGACCAGTTAGCCGCGAACTTTCCTCCCATAACCGACGCGCGAGGTCGCTGTCCAGCGCCGCCGGGTCAGGTTGAGCCAGCGTCTTGCGGATGACGTAACCGCCGTGGAAAGGCACTGGATCGGGCGTCGTCGCGAGAAATACCGGGGTTTCCGCCCCCTCCTCGGACTTCAGCATAAACGGCTTCATAACCCGCCATCCCAGTTCGGTGATCCCGCCGCGTTGCCCGATCGCGGTGGCGACCATCCCGGGATGGAGGCAAACGGCGACCACCTTGTCTGGGTCAAGACGTGATGCCAATTCCCGGGTAAAGAGAATGTTGCAGAGTTTCGACCGTCCATAGGCCTTCATCATCGTCCAATCGCGAGGGCGCGCCATATCGGTGATGTCGAAGCGATTGCCGCGATGCGCGGCAGAAGCGATGGTGATTATCCGCGCGGGAGCCGAGGTCTTGAGGCGATGGAGCAACAAATTCGTCAATAGAAACGGCGCCAAGTGGTTGACCGCAAAGGTCAATTCGAATCCGTCCGCGGAGAGCCGGTATTTTGGTGCGAGCAAGCCAGCATTGTTCACAAGAACGTCAAGCCGATCGTGCGCGGACAGGATCTCGTCCGCCAACCGGCGCACCTCGGCGAGGTGCGAAAAATCGGCAAGCGTCAGTTCGACGCGATCGGAACCGGTGGTTTCGATGACAAACCGGCACGCTCTTTCGGTCCGCGCCCTGTCCCGGCCCGTCATGACGACCCGCATCCCTGTGCGAGCAAGACCGATGGCCGTATGGAGACCAATCCCGGAGCTCGCGCCGGTGACAACCGCAACACGTTGCGCCGGATTCTCGGCCATCTTCCGCTACGACCGTCGCATGGCTCCTATACCGAGTCGATGCCAAAGGCCCAGCGCCGGGCGATCTGATGGCCAATCGCCAGAGGTGGCGGCAGTGTCGCCAGCCCCGGGATCGGATCATCCGATCGTGACCGCTCGACCATCGCGCAGACCTCGTCACGCTCAAACCAGCGGGCCTCGGCGAGCTCTTCCGGGTCGATCGTAATTTCGTCGCTCAGCGCTTCGGCGAGAAAGCCCATCATCAGGCTCGATGGGAATGGCCAGGGCTGTGAAGCGAGATAGCGCACCCGCCCTATGCCAATCCCGGATTCCTCGAGGATCTCTCGGCGCACCGCCTCCTCCAGCGTCTCGCCCGGCTCCATGAAGCCGGCCAGACATGAGAAGCGCGCACCCGGCCGCCGAAGTCCGCGGCCAAGCAGGCACCGTTCGCCCCTCACCGCGAGCATGATGACGACCGGATCGACCCGCGGGAAGTGGTGCGCCTTGCAACTCGGACAGTGCCGCACCCATCCCCCCGATGCGACAACACTGGGCGTTCCGCATTGCGCACAGAAGCGGTGCCGGGAATGCCAGTCAATCAAGGAGCGCGCCTCGGCGAGGATCGCTGCCTCGCCGCCCTCGATCATCGCCGCGGCAGCGCGCGCGTCCATCGTCGTCGTTTCGTCGTTTGTCGGGAGCTCGGCCTTTGTCGCGTCGAGCGCGAAATAAGCGCGTCCGTCACGCAGCCCGAGCAGGATCAACGTGTTACCGTCGTCGATCAATTCACGCCACGGGGTAACGCTCTGCCAGGCGAGGGCGGAGGCCGAAGAGTGCCAAATCTGCGGCTTCAGAGCGTGCAACGGCAGAAGCTGGCTTGAGGGATCGTCCAGCAGGGATGCGATCCAGCCGGTCTCCTGCCGGCGCTGGCTCACGCGATCGAGCGGGTTGCCCGCGAAGCAATAGATCTCTTCCATCCGTGCAGCCTACCTCCTTGAGCCGGGTCGCAGTCGAGGATCGTGCTAGGGCCCCATTGTGGACGGAATTCGCGAGCCGATCGAGCGTCCGGCGCTACCAGCAAAGTTCGGGGGAGCCGGTATCACACTCGCGAGCAAATACCCATCGAAACTTTGGACCGAACCAAGGGATGGCGCGAGTTGAGTGATTAGCTTCGGGGGAATGGCCCGTGCGACAATCCGGCCGCCCGAGACGGTGTGCTATCTAAGGTTAGGTTCGAGGACTAGTGAAAACGACGATGGCGGTCGCGCAGGAGAGCAGCACAAAAGCATGAGCTCCGAGTGCCGGCACGACGAAGCTCATGATCAGGCACATGATTCCGCAGCTCCCTAGAATTACTGAAATTAGCCGCAATACGAGGAGCGACAGAACAAAGCCGAGCATCAGCAACCGCCTTCGAACGAGGACAGATAATACTAATAAAATAAATCTCACTTTTCGGCAAAATTGATGGTTAAATTTCTCAGAATTATAGTAAAGAAATCAACGATCCGTTACGTCGCCATTCGTCATTGTGGTTCAACCAAAATACGAGCCGCCGTTCACATGCAGAGTCTGTCCGGTAACGAAGCCGGCGTCGTCGGAGGCCAGAAACACCGCGGCGCACGCGATTTCTTCGGGGCGGGCCATACGCCCGAGCGGTATTGCACTCGCCATTTGGACGAGTTCCTCTTCGCTGCTGCCATAACGCGGCTGCGCCGTGTCGGTGAGCCCAGGCGCGATCGCATTGACCCTGATCCGGTGTGGCGCCAATTCCAGCGCCATTGCCCGCGTCATCGACAACACACCGCCCTTGCTCGCGACATAATGCACTCCCCTTGGCGAGCTGCGAAACGCCGCACCCGAAGTCAGGTTGATGATCGCTCCCGGCCGCCCAGCCGACACCATCGCCTTGGCGACGGCCTGAGCGCAGAAACACGAACCTTTCAAATTGACGTCAAGAACGTAATCCCAGTCGCTCTCGCTCATGTCGAGGAACGAGACCCGCGGGAATACGCCGGCGTTGTTGACCAGAATGTCGATCCGCCCGAGCTTATGCTCGACAACCGCGACCATCGACTGCACTTGCCCGGTCTGCCCCATATCCGCCTTGAACAGCAGTGCACGCCGCCCCCGACTGCATACTTCCTCGGCGACCGAGTTTGCAGCCTTCTCGTCATCGAGCCAATTGATCGCGACATCGGCGCCGGCCGCAGCGAATTCCACAGCCATCGCGCGGCCGATCCCTTGCTGCGCCCCTGTTACCAAAACTACTTTGCCGGCGCACCGCATGCTGCACCTCTAGTTGCCCCCTCACCCCGACCCTCTCCCCGCGAGCGGGGCGAGGGAGGATGCGGCGTAAGCCCCTCGCCCCGCAAAGGCGGGGAGAGGGAGGGGCCCGCGCCGCGGGAGGGTGAGGAGCTTTGCCTGTTCAGACCGCGACGATTGTGGGGCGACGCTCGCGGAACGGCGTCACCTTTTCGA
>Ga0126371_10003715_pt1 | contig 13389 bp, 9 predicted proteins | sample PanSoiMetaPlot_4_FD_110145 | JGI IMG/M metagenome (GOLD analysis project Ga0126371, IMG submission 110145) | Tropical forest soil microbial communities from Panama - MetaG Plot_4 | ecosystem: Environmental > Terrestrial > Soil > Tropical forest > Bulk soil | place: Panama | collected 2016-02-17
GTCTTGGTCCACTGCCAGGCGACAGCCTGGTCCGCTGGGTTCGACATCACAGCCGCGATCAGATGAGGCGCGTCCTGATTGCGGGCTTCCGGTGAAACTGCCAGTTCGAGTGTGCGTTCCACCAGTTGCGGATCGCGGAACTCGGCCAGGGCATAGACGATGTTATAGAACTGCTCGGGCGACTGCATGCGCCGCAATCCGGCCACGTAGGCATCGAAGAGCGAGGCATCGCCAAAGCGCGCGGCAACTTCCAAGATCGTTCGCGCCAGGCTGGGGTCGACCGCACCGGGATTGGCCAGATACTGGCGGCTCAACTGGGTCGCCCGGCGTATCGTGTCAGGATCCTCGCCCTGTTTTCCCAGCAGCTCCACCAGCAAAGCACGCAAGGTGTGGGTCTCCTCGCTTTCGCCAGGTGCAGGCGTCCAGTTTAGCTTGGCCATCGCGGCCCGAAACGTCGTGCGTATCCACGCGTGGAAGGCTTCGCGGGTGGCGCCCGTGACCAGATGATCGTCGATATATTCGAGCGGTGGGCCAAAGCTGTCCACAACGGCCCGCTCCGGCTCGGAACTCAACGCTTCTATCAAGTCGAGGAAGGCCCCGACCTTTTCCTGACCGCTGCCGACCAGAGCCGCCTCGTCCTGGACCAGTGATACACGTTCTGCCGGACTCAATCCCGTCAGGACCGCGGTGCTTAGCTTCTTGAAATCTCCGGCATTGTACTGGGTACGGTAGTAACCCACGGCCCCGGCATTGGTGAACACCCAGGGCGAACAGCCTATTACCGGCACGACCTGCTGTCGCTCTTCTAGAACCTGGCAAAACGGCTTGCTGTCCCCGGCTTTGATGCAGACTGGAATCGCCCAGGTTTGGTTGCTCCTGTCGGCGTGGCTGTCAGAGAAGAAACGCTGTTGCGTGAGAGTCACCTCGGTCTTGGGGTGAGGTTGAATAGGTTTTCGGGAACGCCTCCCTTTTCCTCTTCCTTTTTTCTTAGTAACTGCTTCGGGCGGCGCCGTGGCGCAGGCAGTTCTCACCGTGACCAGCGGTTCCCCTGGCTGGTTCACAAACGACCGCATGATCTTGTCGACCGGCCGGCCGGACGCCTGCGTCAAGGTGGTCCAGAAATCCTCAGCGGTGGCGTTGGAGTACTGAAACTTTTGCAAGTAATTGTTGACGCCGCGTCGAAACACTTCCGGGCTGACGTAGGATTCCACCATGCGCAGGACTGAAGCGCCTTTCTCATACGAAATGGAGTCGAACATTTCGTTGATCTCGTCGGGAGTCTCAGCGCGCGCCCGGATTGCATGGGTGTTTTCGAGCGAATCCAAGCTGAGAGCCGCGTTGGTCTCCCTGACCGCATCCAGCGTCGCGTTCCATTCCGGATGCAGGGCCTGCGACGGCTTGAGCGCCATCCAGGTAGCGAAGCCTTCGTTCAGCCAGATGTTGTCCCACCATTTCATGGTCACCAGGTCACCGAACCACTGATGAGCCATTTCATGCGCCAGAACCTCAAAGACGTCCTGGTGGGAGCGTACAGAAGAATGGTTGTCATCGATGAACAGAAGCGATTCGCGATAGAAGATCGCCGCTGTATTCTCCATGGCGCCAGCTTCAAAATCGGGAACGCCGACCACGTCCAGTTTGCCGAAGGGATAGGGTACGCCGTAATACTGGTTGTAATACTTTAGAATCTCGGCGGCGTAGCGCAGAGCCGCGGCCTCGAGGGGCTTTTTGTCGGGCGTCCCGCACACCCGTATGGGGATGCTGTCAGCGCTGCCTTCGGTGCATTGAAAGTCGCCCACCGCCATAGCCACCAGGTAGGTTGACATCCTAGGGGTGGTCGAAAACTTGATTGTATGTTTGTCCGGGCTGGGGCCTGACTGGTCGGCGATCACGTGGCCGTTGGATATGGCGGTATCAGCCCGATCGACAATTAAGTTGATGTCGAACTTCGCTTTGTAGGCAGGCTCGTCAAAGGAAGGGAAGGCACGCCGAGCGTCGGTGGATTCAAATTGGGTGACTGCGTAGTTCCGGAGGCTGGTTTTAGCCAGGTAGAAGCCCCGCAGCTTGTCGTTGAGCACACCACTGAACCTGATTTGGATACTGGCCGGGCCTGCGGCGAGTTGGTTCGCCACGGCGAGCCTGACCTGCTCTTTGTCCGGCTGAAAACTGGTCTGGGCCGGTTGCGTCTTGTCACCCTGGGTGATGCTGGCTTCCTGAATTTGGAGCTCGGCGGCGTTGAGGGTGATCGCCGACGCCGGCTTCTGGAGATCCACCTCGATGGTCTCCTGACCGGCGAACGTGGCATTCTGGAGGTTTGGGGTGAAGCTCAAGTCGTAATGCTTGGGAACGACCCCCTCAGGCAGCCGCTGTGCTCCGGCCAATGCCGGCAGGATGACGCAAAAAATCCAGACGAAATTTCGAAGTGACGCCATGGCTCTCCTTAGCAATATTGTTGCCCAATGATATTACGGAACACCGCAGGGCTTTGCGCCCGGCTGAGCATTGTTGCACGCGGGGATGACTGTGCCGGGCAACGACAACTCGCCATTGGGACCGATGACGACACCGGTGCCGGGGAAATCTGTACGGGTAAGCGAGCGCAGGATAGGAACGATTCGTTGCGTCGGGTCGAGCCTTGGTCCTCCTGGCTTCTCCTGCTTTACCGCATAGACTTGGCCGCGGAGAAAGTTGCCGTCAGGAAGAAGATGCGCCTCCAGCACCAGCGAGATGCCATTCTCCCCACTCAAATTGAATGGACCGTAGGTGGCGAAGTTTCCCAACGAATAGGCAATGAGCTTTCCGTGGTAGATCTCCATGGCCCGAACCACGTGGGGTCCCGAGCCCAGCACCAGCTGCGCGCCTGCATCAACGGCCGCGTGCGCAAATCTGCGCACATCCCCGCGGTCCTCGCCCAAGAACTTTTCGTCGGCTGGGGCTACGTGCTGGTGGGTCGTTCCCTCCGCGCCGCCATGGAAAGAAACGATTACCAAGTCCGCTTCCCGACGCGCATGGCGTATCGTCTCCACGGCCGCGTTGAGATCCAGCAGGTTGTAAGCGCCGGGATAGGTGGCAAAGGCGATCACATCGATCTTTCGGCCCTTCACCGTCAAGTGAGCAATGTCGCCGATCTCGCCGGAGTGCGCGATGCCCTGTTTGTCCAGCACATGCCGCGAACTCTCGCGTCCCTCAGGTCCGAAGTCCAGGGCGTGGTTGTTGGCCAGACCCATGACGGTGAAGCCCGCCGATTTCAAGTACACACCATAGCGGGTGGGTACCCGGAAGGCATAACAGGTGCCTTCCCGCTTGCCGCGGCACTTCGGCGAGATACCGCCTTCCACCATGGGGCCTTCCAGGTTGCCGAAGACAACGTCGCCGTGCTTGAGGATCGGCGTTACCTCATCGAGGAGGTCGGCCCCGTCCCTGGGCGGAAGCCCGGAAGCGTCGGGGAACGTGGTGCCGAGCATGACGTCGCCCACCGCGCTGATCACAATCTCGCCCCGATGAGACTCGTCGCTCGGCTTCCCCTCATTGACGGTAGATGCCGAGGATACGGCGCCAGGGGACAAACCCTTGAGGCCCAGCGCTGGCCCGGCCGTTTGCGGCGCTCGTTGGGGTGCCGGTTCGGACGCCGCGGTTTGAGCGGAAGACTGCAATGCCCCCATGAAGGCGGTAAGGGCGAGAAACGCCAGAAGCTTCTGCACTTTTTTCAAGTTTTCAGCCCCGAAGCTATCATTTGAACACACCGGTTCCAGGCGAACCAATAGGCGATTTCCCTGTGGTCGCCGAAGTCAAAAATGGCGAGATCTGCATCCTTGCCGGCTTCAATGCTGCCCTTCCGGTCCTGCCGGCCAAGCGCGCAGGCGGCATTGATGGTGGCCGCGACTATGGCCTCCTCCGGGCTCATCTTCATTTGCGTGCAAGCCAGGGACAGGATGAAGGGAAGGCTCGGCGTGGGCGAAGTGCCCGGGTTGTAATCAGTCGCCAACGCTATGGCAACACCCGAGTCGATCAACCGCCGGGCGTGGGGATATGAATGATGCCCCAAGAAGTAATTCGCGCCCGGCAGCAGCGCCACGACCGTCTGTCCTTGGGCCAGCGCGGAAACGTCGTCATCGGCAACGCAGTCCATGTGGTCCAGGGACGCCGGCCGCAGCGAAAGCAACCCACGCAAGTTGGACGGCGTGAACTGGCAAACGTGAGCCCGAACGCCAAGCCCATGGCGGCGCGCCGCAGCCAGGATTCGTTGCGATTGTTGGGCCGTAAAAGCGTCGCGCTCGCAGAAGACGTCCACATATTCGGCAAGCTTCCTTCGGGCGGCCTCGGGAATGATCTCTTCGCACACCAGACCCACGTAGCTGTCTTCACGACCCAGGTATTCCTTGGGGACTACATGCGCGGCAAGCAGCGTGGGGACAACCGTTCCCCTCCAGCGTTGGGCTGCCTCGCGGATGGCTTCCAGAGACTTGATCTCGTCTTCGAGCGTGAGGCCGTAGCCCGATTTGGCTTCGACCGTCGTAGTCCCATGCTCGGCCATGGCCTCCAGGGCTTTGAGAACCCTTTCGCTCAGCTCAGGTCGGCTTGTCGCTCGGACCTGGGCGACGCTGGACCGTATTCCCCCGCCGGCTCGGGCAATCTCTTCATAGTTTGCGCCGGCGATGCGCTTTTCAAAATCGACCAGGCGCGGCCCGGGGAACACGGGGTGAGTGTGACAATCCACCAGCCCGGGAAAGACCACGCGGCGCTGGCAGTCGATTTCCTCCACTTTGAGCTTGCGCTTATTCTTTTTGAGCCAGGGATGCTCGAGGATCTCGCGTTGCCGGCCTGCGGCGATGATCTTCCCACCGCCCGAGAGCACCGCCGCGCCTTCAATCAAGCCGATTTCTCTAAGGGCTCGATTTCGCCGCGGCGCGTTGTCGCCCCGCACAGTCACCAGCTGGCCGATGTTGGCGAGAAGGAGATATGGAGATGTCGCTTTTGGCGCCATCCGATAGATTACACTTCATTCCAGCCTGGGGAAATGAATCTCTGGGGGAACCTGCCCTGGCGCACAAGATAAGCCGGTGCTACTTCTTCCAGGCCTCAATGGGGATTGGTATTGCCTGGCGTTGGGCGAACTCCTTGGCCGCCTCATACCCTGCATCCACGTGCCGAACGACGCCGATACCGGGATCATTCGTGAGAACGCGCTCGATGCGATCGGCCATTGCCTCAGTTCCGTCGGCGACCGTTACCTGGCCGGCGTGAAGCGAGTAGCCGATGCCTACGCCACCGCCGTTGTGGATCGAGACCCAGCTTGCGCCGCTCGCCGTGTTGAGCAGGGCGTTTAGCAGAGGCCAGTCAGCCACGGCGTCGCTGCCGTCTTTCATGCTCTCAGTCTCGCGATAGGGTGAAGCCACGGACCCGCAATCCAGATGATCTCGACCCATCACGATGGGGGCCTTGATCTTGCCTTTCTTGACCAGGTCGTTCATCGCTAGGCCGAATTGAGCGCGTTCGCCGTAGCCCAGCCAGCATATACGCGCTGGCAGCCCTTGGAACTTGATCCGTTTGCGTGCCAGCATAATCCATCGGCTCAAGATGCGGTTCTGCGGGAACAGCTCCAGCACCAGGTCGTCGGTCACCTTGATGTCTGAAGGTTCTCCAGAGAGAGCCACCCAGCGAAACGGCCCGCGGCCTTCGCAAAACAGGGGCCGGATATAGGCGGGCACGAACCCGGGAAAATCGTAGGCATTCTTTACACCGCGCTGGAAAGCGAAGGTGCGGATGTTGTTGCCGTAATCGAAGGCCACGCTACCCATCTTCTCGAGCCGCAGCATGCCCTCCACATGGCGGGCGATCGCGTCCAGCGAACGCTCCACGTACCCCTGGGGGTCTCGCCGCCGCAGCTCCAGCGCCTGCTCCAGCCCGAGGCCATTAGGAACGTATCCGTTCAGCGGATCGTGGGCGGAGGTCTGGTCGGTGAGGATGTCGGGAAGCACTCCGCGCTCGGCCAGCTCGGGGATCACGTCAGCGCAGTTGCCGATCAGTCCTACGGAAACGGCTTCCTTCTTTCGCACCGCGTTCTTGAGGATGCGCAGGGCCTCGTCGAGGCTGTTGACCATGAAGTCGCAATAACCGGTCTTGAGACGTTTCTTGATGCGCTCGGGATCAACATCAATCCCGAGGAAAGACGCGCCGGCCATGGTGGCGGCCAGCGGTTGAGCGCCACCCATGCCGCCCATGCCGCCGCTGACAATGAGCTTGCCCGCCAGGTCGCCGCCAAAATGCTTTTCGCCGGCTGCGGAAAACGTCTCGAATGTGCCTTGGATGATGCCCTGCGAGCCGATGTAGATCCACGAACCGGCGGTCATCTGTCCATACATCATCAATCCGGCGCGCTCTAGCTCGTTGAATTTCTCCCAATTCGACCAATGACCGACTAGGTTGGAGTTTGCGATCAGCACGCGCGGGGCATAGGCATGGGTCTTGAATATCCCCACCGGCTTGCCCGATTGGACAAGAAGAGTCTCGTCGTTGGCCAGCGACTTGAGCGAGGCTAGGATCGCTTCCAGGGACTGCTGGTTGCGGGCGGCCTTTCCGGTCCCACCATAGACGACGAGATCGCGTGGTCGCTCCGCGACCTCTTCATCCAGGTTGTTCATGAGCATGCGCATGGCCGCTTCTTGCGACCATCCTTTGCATCCGAGCTCGTTCCCCCGCGGGGCTCGTAGCGGGGGCAGATGAGTGGCCTGGATGTCGGTTTCAACCGGCATAGGCCAATGGTAACAAAACCGCGATGGCGAGGGGCGAAACTCGGGATGAGGCAGGGTGTGTGCTAACTCGGGCGGCCAATCGTTATGGTAGCAAACCGATCACCCGCAACCAACCTCGATCGCGAGATTCCTCACCAGGTGTTGTACGCCGTTCCCTCTGAGCTGATCTGGTCGGAGCCACTATGAACGTCGGTGATGCCCGGCTGGCTCTGATCGAGGGCCAGCACAATATCTTCGCTTACAACCTGCCAGGTGTCAGACGAATTTGTGAAAGGATCCTTGGGAATAGCGTGCAGGTAACCTGCCGTCACCAGATCATCGAGCTGTTGAGGGGCCTTGTTCTTGTCCTGCGTGTATTGGTCGATGGAGCTGCGCATGGAATAGAGGTCTTCCTTGAGGACGGCCTCTTTTGCGCGCCGAAGATGCTGGGTGTAGATAGGAACGGCGATAGCTACCAGGATAGCGATGATCGAGATCACGATGATCATCTCAATCAACGTGAAGCCGCGTCGTGATCGTAATGTTGTGCCTCCCATCAGATCACCAATCCTTGTACTTGGTACCGTCCAGGGCCGTGCCCTCGGACTTACTGTGCACGTCAAAGACATTCTGGCCGCCCCAGGAGTCCGATGTCGGATCATCCTGCATGGAGCGCAAGACCCAGTCCTTGTTGCCGGTCATGGGGTCGACCGGGATGCGGCGCAGGAATCGGAGTTTCTTGCCGGCTGCGGCGTCCACACCATTGACTAGCGTGTCGAGGTCCGGAGGATAGCCTTCGGTGCCAAGCTTTTGCTGGAAGGTATTCTTGTCGGCGGCTTCTTTGTAACGATCGATGGCGTTACGCATTTCCCAGAGATCGCGATGCAGCTCGGTTTCGCGAGCTCGCCGTACGCTGAGGCGCGCGACCGGGACCGCAGCCCCCATCAGGATCAGCAGAATCGCGATCGCGATGATCAGCTCCAGCAGAGTTACACCACATTGCCGTTGATACCGCATGGCTTTCTTCTTCACATTGTAAGCGAGGCCGGTACGCCCAATTGCCGGCCACAAGCCCCGCGAGGGAGGAACCGTCAGCCAGGGGCTAATTCACCGTGACCGTGGCTTGCGAGCCCGTCACCGTCAGGGGCTGGTTCTGGCTATTGCGGGCACCGGCAACGGCAATAGAGACTACGCCCGAGCCTTTACCCTTGGCCAAGAATGTCAGACTGAAGACCGTGCCGTCGCCGGACACGCCACCGGTTCCTGGCAGCCGCTGCGCACTGACGGTGAGACGTCCGGAAGCCGCATCGTCACGAAACACCAGAGGCGCAGTCTGGCCGTCCTTGGTCAAATACTCTCCGTTGGCAGCGCTCACGAACTGCACTACCTTGGGGTCGTAAACGATCTGAATCGGAACTGCCGAGATGTCCTGCCCGTGGGACAATACGACGTTCAGAGCAAAAGTGCTGCCTTGTGTTTGGGAAACATTTCCCGGATCCAGCCTGAGCGACAACTGGTTGCTCGCCCCATCTGGCGATGGACCGGCTGTGGCCGGGCTAGCGGGGTTAGGTTGAGCCGACGGTTGCCCTCCGGGCACTGCCGGCGTCGACGCCGCCCCGCCGGGAGCAGCTGGCGGTTGGTTCGCCGCCACGAAGGGTGCGCCGCTCGTAGGAGCCGGCTTCACGGCCGCAGAAGCGCTCCGTGCTTGCGTGCCAGCGGTGGAGGAGACCGGCATAACAACTGCGCCTGCCTGGGCTCCTCCAGCTTCCGGAGACCGCGCCGCAATGTGCAGGTCAATACCTGCGCCGGTACCCACGTCGAACGAGCGGCGGTTCAAATCAGTCAAGAACTGGGAGCGCACGATGTGCGGCACCAGCAGGAAGATGATCTCGTTGGTGGTAACTTCCTTGCTTTCCTGCGCGAAGATGTATTTCAGCAGCGGGATCTGCCCCAGAAACGGCCAGCCGTTGACCGTCTTGCTGTAGTCCTGCTCGTAGATGCCGCCCAGGAGATTGATCTCGCCATCGTTCAAGCGGGCGACGAACTCCTCTTTGCGCTGGCTGATAATCGGCTGGGTGATGCCGCCGATCGTCGAGGAACCGTTAAGATTGGAAATGTTCAAGGAAGTCTTGAGCGTCACCTGGCCTTCGGGATGGATGGTGGGCGTGATGTCCAGAATGACACCTACGTCGGTGTAGGTGAACTGCGTATTAACTCCCACGGCGCCTACTGCCGTACCCACTCCCACCGGCGTTCCGAACGAGCCGGTAGCGATGGGGATCTTGTCGGCAATGGTAAGGGTGGCCTTTTCACCGTTCGCAGCGCGCAGCTGCGGACTCTGCAGGATTTTGCTGTCAACGTCGCTCAGCAGCGCCTGGGCCGTGACCGGGGCAATCGTCACCGCGTAGTTGGTGGAGTTGAGGTGCTGGAGGCTATTGAAGTTCAGGCCGCCATTGTTGGTGGTGGTCGGCGTGGTACCGGTCCCGTTGGTCGTGGGTGTTGTGATGATATTGTTTCCTTGCAGAGCGACAGCTGCGGTCTGGGGAGGAACGATGCCCAGGTTGCGCGTAACATCGCGCCGCACCTGCATCACGATCACGTCCACGATCACTTCCGGCTTGCCCTTGTCGATGTCATCGATCATCTTCTGCGCAAGGGCCAACTGGTCGGGCGTGCCCTTGACGACGATCGCGTTCTGCGAGGGGATCTGCTGGAGCCTCTGCACCTCGAGCACGGTGCGAATGGTATTCACAATGTCTTGCAGGTCCGTGGGCGAGGAGACATTGCCGAGGTAGAAAGTCTTGATGGCATTCTGCTCCAGTTCACGACGCTTGGCCTGCGTATCCTGGGCGACAAAAATCGTGTTCGGCGTCACCGGGCGCCAGAAGGTGCGTGATTCCAAGGCAACAATGTCGAGCGCCTCCTGCAGCGTGACATTCCGTAATTTGATCGGTATGCGGCGCGAGGTGTAGTCGGGATCGAAAAGGACATTGAGATTGGCCAGCTTTCCCAGGGTCTCGTAGACGGTTTTGCTGTCCTCGTACATCTCCAGGGCCTCGACCGGCACGTTGGAGATGGGGTTCAGCCGGACCGGAGGAAGCGCCTCCTCCAGCCGCCGGCGCAGTGGGTCTTCTTCTTCCTTAGGAGGCGCGCCCGCGGCGCCTGCTCCCGACTGTTTCTCGATGATCTTTTGCGTGCGCAGCACTTCCTGCGACGCCATTTGATTGCTGGAATCGATGCCCGCAGCCTCCTCAAACAGTTGCAGCGCCTCCTGCAACTTACCTTCATCCCGCAGCTGCTGCCCGCGATGCACGAGCGAGGAGGAGGCTAGGAACCGAGTGCGCTGATAGGGCACACGATACCGCAGGTTCGTGGGTTCCATTTGATAGGCTTGGCGGTAGTAGTTGTATGCGGCTTCGTAATCCTGGCGTGCTTCGGCCCTAACACCCTTATGGAACAACTCCCTGGCCGAATCTTTGGCAGGTAACAGACCTGAATAAAGCACGACAAGGACGAAAATACTGGCTACTTTGCGCATACGCTCCTGTTTGGATCCGGCTGGTTAACTCCTTTTGTATCAAATGGATAGCAAGGACGGAATACCGGAAATGAGACTGACGGAATCGAGATTATACAACATCGTGCGCGCTGCACCTAGAACGACTTCACGGGGGGTGTTTTGCGCTGTGTTAGCATAAAAATTTTGCTGCGAGCGTCAAGAGCTTGCTATGGCCCGCCAGAGAGTCCATCAGACTGAAGCGAACAAGCCCAAAAATGTCAAGCGCGATCCCGTCGCTTCCGGCGCGCGCGACGCGACGGTCAATCGCGCCGCCAGCCACAATTATTTTCTTGAGGAGCGATTGGAGGCGGGAATCGCGCTGACCGGCTCGGAGGTGAAATCCGTTCGCGCCGGCCGCGCGAACCTCAAGGACGCCTATGCCATGATCAAGGACGGGGAACTCTGGCTACTCAATGCGCACATCGGCGCCTACGAAAACGCGGGTTACGCGCATCATGCCCCGCTGCGCACCCGCAAATTGCTGGTGCACGCCGAGGAGCTGCGCAAACTGCTGGGCAAGACCCAGCAGCGCGGCTATACCCTGGTACCCACGCGAATGTATTTCAAGAACGGAAAGATTAAATGTGAGATCGCGTTGGCCAAAGGCAAACAGTCCTGGGACAAACGGGAAACCGAACGCCGCCGCACCGCCGACCGGGAAGCCCGCGAGGCCATTGCGCGATCTAGAAAACAGTAACAAACCCTCTGGAGACCATGATGGAATTACGACTGATCACGACCACCCCGGCTGAAGTCGAAAGCGAGTGTCTTGTCGTCATTGTGCTCGATGACATCGAGCGAGGCAAGGAAAAGGCAGAGAAGCTAAGAAGCGCCCCCAAGCCATCCCCCCGGGATCCAGCTCTCGAGAAGGCGATGGCGGAGTTGGTGGTCTCCGGCGAGATTACCGCTAAAGCCCAGGAAACCGTGTTGTTGCACCGCCCCCAGGGTCTGAAATCAAAGCGCTTGCTGGTGGTGGGCGGCGGGAAGGCCAACAGTTTTACCTCCGCGGAGCTTCGCCGAGCCGCGGGCACGGCGCTTCGCTACCTGCGCTCCAGAACGATCAACAGCTGCGCCTTCGCCCTGCCTGAGCTTGGCGAGGGAGGGGAAGCTGCGGCCCGCGCCGTTGTCGAGGGCGCCTGTGTCGCCGATTACGATCCGGATACTTATCGCAGCGAGCGCAAGGACTTGAGCATGAAGGAAATCATCATCGTAGCTCAAGCCGGATCTGAGGTGGCGAGCCTCGAGCGGGCTGCGGCCGAAGCAAAAATCGTGGGGGAATCGCAGAACTTTACCCGCGAGTTGGTCAACGAACCCAGTAACCGGCTTACGCCCACCGTACTTGCAGAACGTGCCAAGAAGATGAGTGAGAGCCTTGGCCTGAAATGTGAAATCATGGGCCCCGAGAAAATCAAAGAACTGAAGATGGGCGCGTTCTGGAGCGTAGCCCAGGGTTCTGACGAGGAGCCGCGCCTGATCGTGATACGTTACGAGCCCCAGGGTACACCCGAACAGCCGGCATCGGGAAAACCCGTCCTGGGTCTTGTGGGAAAGGGAATTACGTTTGATACCGGCGGCATATCCATCAAGCCCGCCGACGGCATGGAGAAAATGAAATATGACATGGCCGGCGGCGCCGCCATGATCGGGGCCATGCGCGCCATTGCCCTGCTCAAGCCCAAGGTGAAGGTGATCGCGATCATCTCCGCCACCGAGAACATGCCCAGCGGCAAGGCCCAGAAGCCGGGCGATGTGCAGATCGCGATGTCGGGCAAGGCCATCGAGATCATCAACACTGACGCCGAAGGCCGCCTGGTGCTCGCCGACGGTCTCCATTACGCTCGGACCCTGGGCTGTACCCACCTGATCGATGCGGCCACGCTCACCGGGGCGTGTGTCGTGGCGCTCGGTATGGTCAATGCCGGCGTCTTTGCCAACGATGAAGATATCTATCGTCACTTCACCCTGGCTCTGGAACGCTCCGGGGAAAAATTCTGGCGCCTTCCCCTCGACCCGGAGTACGGCGAGATGATCCGCTCCAACATCGCCGACATCATGAACACCGGAGGGCGCTACGGCGGCGCCATCACCGCCGCCATGTTCCTGAAGGAGTTCGTGGATGACACGCCCTGGATCCACCTGGACATCGCAGGCGCCGCCTGGATGGAGGAAAACAAGAGCTGGATCGCCAAAGGGCCAACCGGAATCGCGGTACGGAGTTTGGTGGAGTTCGCAAAGACCTACGAGAACAGCAATTAGCAGATACGAGTCGGCCGCTACCTCTCACCGGTCTTAATCGGAGGGGCGATGAACTTGGGAGTTCGCGCCCAGGAATCGAGAAAGTCCTTTCGCGCTGAATTCACTCGTGTTACGTTTCCCCATCAAGCATCTATGACCACCAACAACGATAATATGCTTCCGTTTGCCGCAGCGCCCGCTCTCGACGATGCCAAGATCGAATTCGACCAGCATAGTGACAGACGTCTGCTCGACTGGGTTGAAATTGTGACGTCCGGCTGGCCTGAGGCGGCTCGGGAATTCGGCAGCACGCTTGCCGACAATCCAGGGCGCATTTCTCGCGCCTACCGCAGCCTGTTGTCCGGCTACTCTCTCAAGCCCCACGATGTGCTGAAGATCACCATCGAGACGCCGCACGACGGCCATCACGGCCTGGTCTCCTCGGACAAGATTCCTTTCCTTTCTTTCTGTGCGCACCACTTCCTGCCTTTCTTCGGCATGGTGGATATCGTGTACGAGCCGGGGGATTACATCATCGGGATCGGCAAGATGCCCAGGCTCGTGAACTGCCGCGCCAAACGCTTTCAGCTCCAGGAGTTGCTGGTCAAACAACTGGCCCAAGACATGATGGAGCACGCCCGGGCCAAGGGCGTGTACGTCCGTGCTGCCGCGCACCATATGTGCGTCTGTTATCGGGGCCCGGACTTCGCCTCGGTCAAGAACGTGACAACTTATTCGCTTGGTTCGCTGGAGGGTCCCGTGCGTGAAGCCGAGATCATGGCGGCCATCGAGGCTTTTACGGGTGAATAGGCTACGGAAAAAGACAAGACGCCCTTACATCGGATTCGACTAGCTGTTAGTCGA
>Ga0126371_10003716_pt1 | contig 13389 bp, 10 predicted proteins | sample PanSoiMetaPlot_4_FD_110145 | JGI IMG/M metagenome (GOLD analysis project Ga0126371, IMG submission 110145) | Tropical forest soil microbial communities from Panama - MetaG Plot_4 | ecosystem: Environmental > Terrestrial > Soil > Tropical forest > Bulk soil | place: Panama | collected 2016-02-17
TAATGTGGAACGAAGTTACTCCTGACGGAGGATCAAGACCCTGCTTTGAAGATCAAGATCGCATGGATCGGGAAGACGAAAGAGTTGGCGTTCAACTCGCTCACTGACGAATATCTGAAGAGAATCTCTCGCTACGCGGATATTGAGGGAATTGCGCTGCGGGATGAAGACGACTTGCTCCTGAAATTCGGTAGTCGCGCGAAAGGTGGAGCAAAGTCTACGCTCGTGTTGATGGATTCTCGTGGGAGGGAGTTTTCGTCGGAGCAGTTCGCGAAGTTTTTGGGAGAGTATCAGGAGCGGAGTCCTTTGCCGCTGGTGTTGGCGATTGGCGGAGCGGATGGGTTCAGTCCGGAGGTAAGAGCGGCGGCGCAGAGCACGATTTCATTAGGAAAGATGACGTTAGCGCACGAATTGGCGCGCGTGGTGTTGTTAGAGCAAGTCTATCGGGCATTCACGATTTTGAAGGGGCATCCGTATCATTCGGGGCACTGAGACGGCTGCCCACAGGAAACTCACGGTTATGCTCCGAGTGCCTTTTTGATTTCACCGGCGATGTGGGCGGTCAGCGATTGCATCTTGGCTTCCGATTCTGCTTCGACCATTACCCTGGCTAGCGCCTCCGTACCTGAGTAGCGGACCACGACCCTGCCGTTTCCATCCAACTCTTTTTCCGCGGAGGCAATCGCGGACTGAATCGTCGGCACTTGCGCGAATGGGGTTTTTTCGCGCACGCGAACGTTCTGAATCTTCTGCGGAAATACTTTTAGATCGCCGACCAGGTCCGAGAGCGGCTTGGCTGACCGAACAATGATATCCATTAGGCGAAGTGCAGTTAGTAGGCCATCGCCGGTGGTCGCATCTCCGTCGCGGAAGATGATGTGCCCCGACTGCTCGCCTCCAAGAGTGGCGTGCGTCTTAAGCATCTCTTCAAGAACATACTTGTCGCCGACGTTGGCCCGGAGCATGCGGATTCCGGATTTCCTGAGCGCGATCTCCAGACCCATGTTCGACATTGTTGTGGCCACGATCGTATCGCCATTCAGCCTTCCCTGTGCATGCAGGTCGCGAGCTGCCGCAAGCAGCACGGCATCTCCGTTGACGACGCGACCGTTTTCATCGCAGAAAAGGGCGCGGTCGGCGTCGCCGTCGAAGGTTACGCCGAGATCAAATTTTCCTTTGGATTCGGCTACGGTCTTGCCCAGCGTGTCTGGATGCAAAGCTCCGCATTGTTCGTTGATGTTTCTCCCGTCGGGAGAAACATGGATGAACGTTGCCTGGAGGCCGAGCGTGCGAAAGAGTTCGGGAGCCTCGGCAGCGGCGGCGCCGTTCGCGCAGTCGACCAGAACACGCAGCTTGCTGAGATCAGAGCTGACACTCGTCGCGAGTGATCGGATATAAGTTTGGCGGAGTTCGCTCTCGCCCGGCAGAGATGGACGTGGAACCTTCAACGCCGTGTCATCGGCCGCCGCGGGGTTCTGTAACAGCGCGAAGATTTCCGTCTCGATCGAGAGTTCGTGAGAGTCGGGGAGCTTGAATCCGTCGCCGGAGAAAACCTTGATGCCGTTGTCTGTCCAGGGATTGTGCGAAGCAGAAATCACAATGCCGGCGGCCATCTTACGAGACCGCGCGAGATATGCCACCCCAGGCGTTGTGATAACTCCAGCGCTGTGAACATCGACGCCTACTGCGGCCAGACCTTCCGAGACGCGATCGGCAATCCATCGGCTGGACTCGCGGGTGTCCTGACCGATCAAGGCTTGTGCCTTCGGTGAGCTCCTCACAAGATCGTGCCCCAGCGCCCGACCAATGAGATAGGTAGATTCCTTCGTCAGGGGAAATTCGCCAGCGACCCCGCGGATGCCGTCTGTTCCGAATAATTGCCTTTGTGTCATAGACCGTCTTTTAGCATGAACAGGAATTCTACGGATGTGATCCGAGCTCATCGAGTTATCCGCGTTCGCTACACGAGGATGCCAATACTCTATCAGTGAGTGGTGGCGCTTCCTACCTTTTGCACGATCACGGTGACGCGGATGGACGTAGCTTGTTCCACCTGCACGAGCGGGTCGGGAACATAGACATTGGTGGTGAACACGGCGTTGCCTAAAGTGCCGGTCGCGTCGATCGGATCAGTCGTTGCTGCATCAATGGACTCGACATGGTGACGTGGTCCCGTAATGGTGATACGTGGGGGATCGGCCAGCACCTGCACGATCTGTTCTCCTGTAGCAAACACCCCGGTAACGCGTGGATGCACTTCGACCTGCCGGCTTAACTTGTTATCGAACGAGAGATGGAGTTGGCTGGGGACGACCTGCACGATTTCAAGGCCGCGGGGATGGCGGACCTGTTGGGAGGTGAGATCGAAGGTTCGTTCGCCTGCTTTGACGCCAGCCAGATCGATTTCCGCCTGGACTTCGCTCACCCTCAATTGGCGAACCAGCCTCTCGGGGCCGCGCACGCGGATTTGGGCTTCGGGAATGGATTCGGAACTGATTTCGACTTGACCAGGCATATGCTGAAAGACAATGGGCGCACGCACAGCTACTTCGGCGGGTTGCTCATCACGCGAGATCGTGAACCACATCCCAGTCGCCAGCACCAGGGACAAGACTTTGAGTCCGAGGTTATGCAAGACGTAGCGTTGGACGAATGTGATCATGATTGCGGCTCCGAAGGAGTACCTGCCTCGGATTTCCGTTGTGGAGTGGGCCCCATGAGATGAGATTCCAGGTTGGCGTCGGCCTCGTCATCGATGTTCTGCGCGACCGGAGTTGGCAACGCGACCGGGGTCATGTGGCGGCGAAGTTCACTTCCCAACCGCTCGCGTAACTGCTCAACGGTAAGATCGCGTTCGATGCGGCCTCCCACGGCAAAACTGATCGCACCTGTTTCTTCCGAGCAGATCACCGCGATGGCGTCCGTCTCTTCGGTAATACCGATGCCGGCGCGATGGCGCGTGCCGAGTTGCGTGGAAAGAAGAGGATTCATCGAGAGCGGAAGAAAACATGCCGCGGCCGCGATGCGATCCTTCTGCACAATGACGGCGCCGTCGTGAAGAGGGGCACTTGGGCGGAAGATCGTGGCCAGCAGATCGTAGGAAAGCCGGGCGTCGAGTGGAACTCCGCTTTCGATGTGCGTGCGCAGGCCGATTTCGCGCTCAATGATGATCAGAGCACCGGTCTGGTGCTGCGAAAAGAGATTCGCTGCAAGCACGATGTCGTCGTAGGAATCGCCTTCAATGGCAGACGATCGCAGGAATGCGAGGCGGCGTCCCAGATCGGCGAGAACGTGGCGAATCTCCGATTGAAAAACAACGATGAGCGCAAACACTACGTAAGGCAGGACGTGCGCGACCACCCAATTTAACGTGGTCAACTCGCCAATGCGTGCCAGATAAAAAATGACTGAGACGACAATTAGCCCAGCGAGCATCGGCACGGCCCGGGTGCCGCGAATCATCACCAGAACCTGGTAGATCAGGACGGCGACGAGCACGATATCGAGCGCAATCCACGCCCCTTGCTGCCATCTTGTAATAACCGGAACCACCCGTAATGGACTCCTGCTTCAACTTAGACTCTGGAAACTCTATTGTAATGCAGGCTGCCGATTGCCCCTTGCAGTCGATACGCTGCATGCGACAGCAGATTCCTCCGGTTTCGCCGGTCGGATTGACAGGATTACTTTTTTGGTTCCTTTTTCGTGACTGATGCCTGGATTTCGCCACCGGCCAGACGGGCTGAAATCTGATCACCGAGACTGACCGTAGCGGGATCTTTTAGCAGCTTGCCGTCAGCATCAAAGACAAGCGCATATCCGCGATCGAGGATGGCCAGTGGAGACAGCGATTGGAGAGCCGTCTCCAGGCGTTCGCTGCGGACACGATGCTGCAAAAGCACGTTGCGGGTCACGGCGACGAGCGCGGTCGTTTTGCTGTCGAGTTCTTTACGCATGCCCGAGAGGACTAGGCGCAGGTCGTAGTGGCGAACTGCGGCTGAGATCGTTTCCCACTGGCGGCGCATTCGTTCGAGCAGGCCGCGCTCGGCGAGTTCTATGCGGTGGGTGAGGTCGTCAATCTTCTGCTGGTGCTGACGGATGACTTCCATCATGCGCGCAAAGGCACCGTGCTGGGCGAGTTCGGTAAGGGCCTGGCGGCCCATCAAGAGCCGGTAGCGCATGGCGCGGCTCAGGCGTTCGTGAAGTGCGGCTGCTTGGTCTTCAATTTCCTGGCGTGATCGGATCACCAGTTCTGCGGCGGCCGACGGAGTGGGAGCGCGCAGGTCGGCTACGAAGTCGGTGATCGTGAAGTCCGTTTCGTGTCCGACCGCAGAAATCACGGGAATTTCAGATGCCGCGATGGTGCGAGCCAGGCCTTCGTTATTGAAGGGGGCGAGGTCTTCGGCCGAGCCGCCACCCCGCGCGACGATGATCACTTCAACGGTTTTTCGCTGGTTGAAGAAGCGAACGCCTGACGCAACCTCGAAGGAAGCAGCATCGCCCTGCACCTGGGCGGGAAAGATCAGGACGTTCACGGAATGATGGCGCCGCTGCAGAATGTTGAGAATGTCACGTAGAGCGGCGGCTTGGGGAGAAGTGACCACCCCGATTCGCGCCGGTAGCGACGGGATCGGCTTTTTGCGCTCGGCGACGAAGAGTCCTTCGGCTTCGAGTTTTGCTTTGAGCTGCTCGAAAGCGAGTTGCAGTGATCCAGCGCCTTTTGGCTCGATATGCTCGGCGGAGATTTGCAGTTCGCCGCGATCTTCGTAGATGGTCACGCTGCCGCGAACGACGACCTGAAGACCGTCCGCTGGACGAAACCGCAGAAGCCGCGCTGAGGAACGAAACATCACCACGCGAATCTGCGCGTTGCCATCTTTTAGGGTGAAATATAGATGTCCGGATTCTGGCGCACGGAAGTTGGAGATTTCACCTTCGACCCAGGCGTCGGAATATTCGCGCTCGATGTGCGTGCGAACAGCCGCAACGAGATCGCGCACCTTCCAGACGCGCCGCTCGGGCGGTCGGAAGGTGAATCCCAACTGATCATCGAACGAAGACATTTACGGCAGTGTAACGCACGGAGAGCAAGCACCACAGAGGGCACAGAGGAGCACGGGGATATCGAGGTTCGAAACAAGATAGCCTTCGACAGGAGAAAGTCAAAAGCCCCACTTCCCGCGCCAACGACGCGCGAGAAATGGGACATCCAATCGTGCGCAAGTTAGAAGGTTGCGTCCAGGTGGAAGACGTCGCCGATTTGCAGCGTGGCGCGGTTGTACATCACCAGGTTTCCGCCAATGACCACGTGCACATAGTTCGGAGGTGGTGGAGGGAGCATGACTTCGAGTTCACGCGGGCAGGGCTGCATTTTCTTCTGCAAGCCTGGCGGCAGGGTTCCGTTCACAATGAGTTGGCGTTCCAAGCCAGGAGGCAAACGATCGCGCTTCGCCAGTCCGGGCGGCAGATGATCATAGTGGGCCCGGTACCACTCGTGGATGTCTCGGTCGCGGTCGGCGTAGCGACCGTGACCTTGGCCGTGACCATGACCATGTCCGTGCCCGTGATCCCGATCGTGATCGTAGTCGCGGTCATCACCATCACGGTCGTGTTTGTCGTGTCCGTGGCCATTGCCTTGAGCCAAAGCGACGGTGCTCGAAAGCGCCAGGCACAGCGCGGCAAACGCGCTGGCGCGGAAAAATAGCCTTAGTGTCATTGAACCTCCTCTGCTTGCGGGAAATTCCAGAATACAGAAGAAACGCCGGCCGCCACAGGTTACGGGAGGACACTCGCTCCCTATCTCCTTGGTGCCCTGAGCGTTACAGTTGTTGTTTCGACCCGGCTGACCTGGTTTGGAGCCACAAGCCTGAGTTGTGCCAACGACTATAATCCTTGCCCATGAATCTCGAACAGAAAGTCGAAGAGCTGAAGAGACGCAACCAGCTAGCCGAAGATGGCGGCGGGGCAAAGCGACGCGAGCGCCAGCATAAAGAAGGCAAGATGTCGGCTCGCGAGCGCATCGAGTTTTTGCTCGACGAAGGGACGTTCGAAGAAACCGACAAGCTCGTCACGCACCGCTGCAACGACTTCGGCATGGCCGAGCAGAAGATTTATGGCGACGGATTCGTTACCGGCTACGGCCGGATCGAGGGCCGGCTGGTGTATGTGTTCGCCCAGGATTTCACCGTGTTCGGCGGATCGCTTTCGGAAGCGAATGCTGGAAAGATCGTAAAGGTCATGGATCTGGCTGCGAAGATGGGCGCGCCCTTGATCGGCTTGAACGATTCTGGCGGCGCGCGCATTCAAGAAGGGGTGATGTCGCTGGCAGGTTATGCCGACATCTTTCTGAGAAATACCTTATATAGCGGGGTGGTGCCGCAGATCTCAGCGATTATGGGACCGTGTGCCGGCGGTGCTGTGTACTCTCCCGCGATTACGGACTTCGTTGTCATGGTCGACAAGACTTCGTACATGTTCATCACCGGGCCGGATGTCATCAAGACCGTCACACATGAGGAGGTCACGAAGGAGCAACTTGGCGGTGCGATGACACACAATGGGACGTCGGGCGTCGCGCATTTTGTCGCACACGATGACGCAGAATGTCTCTCTATGGTGCGGGAGTTGCTGAGTTTTGTTCCCTCAAACAATCTCGAGGACCCTCCGCGAAAGACGTGCACCGACCCAGTCGATCGCGCCGATGCCGCGCTTGACAAGATCGTGCCGCCGCAATCCAACCAGCCTTATGACATCAAAGACGTCATTCATTCGGTAGTTGATGACGGATATTTCTTTGAGGTGCAGGAGCACTACGCGAAGAATATTGTCGTAGGATTTGCGCGGCTCGACGGACGATCGGTAGGCATCGTGGCGAACCAGCCTTCAGTACTGGCAGGAACTCTCGATATCAATGCCTCGGTCAAGGGCGCGCGTTTTGTGCGGTTCTGTGACTGCTTCAACATTCCGCTGGTGACGTTTGAAGATGTGCCGGGATTTCTACCCGGGACCGCGCAGGAATACGGCGGAATCATCAAGCACGGCGCGAAGCTGCTCTTCGCGTTCGCCGAGGCGACCGTGCCCAAAGTTACCGTCATCACACGCAAGGCATATGGCGGCGCCTATTGCGTCATGGCGTCAAAACACATTCGTACTGATGTGAACTATGCATGGCCAACCGCTGAGATCGCAGTGATGGGTCCGGAGGGCGCGGTCGACATTGTGTACAAGCGCGAACTCGACGCGGCCGGCCCGAACGGCGATCAGGTGCGACGAGACAAGATCGAAGAGTTCCGCGACCGTTTCGCCAATCCTTACGTAGTAGCGGATCGGGGGTTCGTCGACGCCGTCATCCAGCCGCGCGACACGCGGAAGATGCTGATTCAGGCGCTCGCGATGTTGGAGACGAAGAGGGATAAGAATCCGCCGAAGAAGCACGGGAATATACCGCTGTAGATCGTGAAATTGTCGACCGGGCTAGAGACGTAGCTTGCAACGTCTCTGCCGCAGCACCACGCAACATCTGGTTTGGCAATAGCGTCCGCAAGACGTAGCAAGGTACGTCTCTACGAAATTCTCCTAGGAGCGGCTATCGCGATATGAGTAAGACATCGATTCTGTTCTGCCTTTTGGCTCTTCCATTGTTTGCGCAGGACTCATCAACCTGGCTCTCCTCCCTCCCACAGGTGAAGGACTATGTCCAACACCGTGCCTCGAGCTATGACCGCAGCGGGGGGAATGCCGACTTCCGACCGATTGCTCCTGGAGAGACGCTGACTCTGCTGGACGACGCCGGACCCGGAATTGTCACGCATGTGTGGGTGACGATCGCGAGCGACGATCCGAATCATTTGAAGGCGCTGGTTCTGCGCATGTATTGGGATGGAGAGGCCACTCCAAGCGTGCAGGCTCCGATCGGCGATTTTTACGGCATGGGACTGGGCGAGTATCACTCGTATCAGTCGGCGCCGTTACAGGTCGGCTCTGACAAGGCTTTGAATTGCTTCTTTCCCATGCCTTTTCAGAAGCACGCTCGCATCACCGTAACGAATGAGGGAGCCATCAAGACGGACGCTTTTTACTTCAACGTCGACTATCGGACTTACAGCAAGCCGCTGGCTGCGGACCAGCTTTACTTTCATGCGCAGTATCGACAGGCGGCGCCTGCTCCAGGGACGACGAATCAGTGGAAGTCGAACGGTGACATGGATAGCAAAAAAAATCTGGATGGGGAAGGGAACTATGTCTGGATGGAAGCCGCTGGCCGCGGACATTTTGTCGGCGTGACGATGTCGGTCCTGCAGAATCAGGACAAGTGGTTCGGCGAGGGCGATGACATGTTCTTCGTCGACGGCGAAAAGCTGCCCTCAATCAACGGCACAGGCACCGAAGACTATTTTCTTGGCGCGTGGGATTTCGGTGGGCACCCGTTTTCGTATCAGCTCTATGGAGCGCCTGTTGTAGGAGCAGAACTCGCCGGCGGCCGCTCGTCCGTGTATCGCTTTCATCTTGACTCTCCGATTCCGTTTACAAAATCGCTGCGCGCGACGATCGAGCATGGACATGCCAACCATCGCTCGGATAATTATTTCTCAGTAGCCTACTGGTACCAGACCGAGCCACACGCCGCGTTCCCTGCGCTGCCAGGTCTGGAGCAGCGGATTTTGCGAATCTATTCTGTGGGCGGACCTGGGAACGCAGAGAGGTAGCGAGCAGAGCGATGAGTAAAGCCCTGAAGGCATCAGAATGCGGTCATCTTTTTCTTTGGCGGATTCTGGCCGCGCATCGACCGCAAATGACCGAACCGGCTCTGCAGAGATACTTAGGTAACGCCTATCACGAGGATTGTGATTGCCAGTCGGAGTGGTTGTTAGTCAAGGCTCTGGAGTGAGCAGATTCCTTGACAGGGGCGGGTTCTGAAGGTATTGTGCCGCGTAGGATTGGCGCGGATATCTCGGGCTCGCAGCCGACCTGCTTTTCTTCCCTTCCTCCAAAGCCCCGAACAGTGCATTGGTCAAACTCCGATTCCCCCGGTGAAGGTCGAGCCATGTCATCTGGCCGTGGAAGTAGCCACCTTTCTGTTCGAGCTCTTCTCGTCTTAGTTATCGCTCTTCTTCTCTTGTGCAGTGTCGTGCTGCCAGTGAGAGCGTCAGCCGGCATTGGCTTCCAACCCGTCAATCCGGATGAATTGAAGATGAAGAGTGAGCCGGAAGCACCGGGAGCGCCAGCGATCATCTTGTTTCGGGAAGTGGACCGTAATGATGACCGCTACATGCCACACGAGGACAACTATCTCCGCATCAAGATTCTGACTGAAGAAGGGCGTAACTTTGCCAACGTCGAACTTGGCTTTGAAAAGGGGCTCGAGAACATCGTGAATGTTCACGGGCGAACCATAAGGGCAGATGGATCGATCGTAGAGTTTGACGGCAGAGTATTTGAAAAATCGGTGGTGAAGGGACGGCGCGGAACGGCTTTTCTAGTAAAGGCCTTCACCCTCCCCAGCGTAGAGGTTGGCTCGATCATCGAGTACTTTTACACAGTCGATCTCAAGGAACATTACGTATTCAATTCGCGTTGGATTCTCAGCCAGGACCTGTTCACCAAAGATGCGCGGTTTACGCTCAAGCCGTACAGCAGCCCGTACAACGAGTTTCACTTGAGGTGGACGTGGCAGCTGTTGCCGCAAAGCGCTCAGCCAAAGCAGGGTCCGAACGGCGTTGTAGAAATGACCGCGCACAATATTGCGGCGTTCCAGACCGAAGATTTCATGCCGCCGGAAAACGAACTGAAGGCGCGCGTGGATTTCATCTATGAAGAGGAGCAACCGGGCAGCGATCCGGATAAGTTCTGGAAGACCATTGGCAAGAAACGGAATAGCGCCTTGGAGAGCTTCGTGGGCAAACGCAAGACGATGGACGAAGCTGTGGCGCAGATTGTTTTGGCGACTGATACTCCGGAGCAAAAGCTGAGAAAGATCTACAGCCGCGTACAGCAAATACGCAACACGTCGTACGAAATCCGTAAAACCGAGCAAGAGGAGAAACGGGATAAGGAGAAGGCCATTGCAAATGTCGAGGACATTTGGAAGCGCGGCTATGGCGATGGCATGCAGCTCACTTGGCTTTTCCTGGCACTCGCACGCGCGGCAGGATTCGAAGCCCATGGGTGCTGGGTTTCGGACCGACGGCAGTACTTCTTCCATCGCAATCTGATGGAGAGCGGACAATTGGACGCAAACGTGGTGCAGGTGAAGTTGGATGGAAAAGACGTTTACTTTGATCCCGGCGGAGCCTTCACTCCGTTCGGGATGCTGACCTGGTCGGAAACCGGCGTGGTCGGATTGCGTCTTGATGCCGACGGAGGAACATGGATTCAAACAACGATTCCTCAGGCATCCGAATCACAGATTAGGCGGGACGCGAAGTTGAAGTTGTCGGACACCGGAGACTTGGAGGGCCGGCTGACGGTCACGTATACCGGGTTGGAAGCAATGTACCGCCGGCTGGAGCAGCGCCATGAGGATGACACGGCCCGCAAGAAGTACCTGGAAGACTCAATCAAAGAGCAGATTCCGGCAGCTGCAGAGTTGGAACTGACGAACAAACCAGACTGGACGAGTACAGGAACTCCGCTGGTTGCAGTTCTGGATCTCAAAATTCCGGGATGGGCATCAGGCGCGGGAAAGCGAGCGTTACTCCCCGTGGGGTTTTTCACCGCGCACGAGAAAAACATCTTCGAGCATACTAACCGGGTTTATCCGATCTACTTTGAGTATCCCTACCAGAAGATTGACGACGTGACCGTGGACTTGCCGCCCGGTTGGAAGGTCGGCAGCGTGCCGCCTCAGAAGACACAGGACAGCAACGTAGTGCTCTACGACATGAAAGTTGAAGGCGGCAAAGGCACTGTCAACGTTGTTCGGAAGCTTAACGTGGATATCGTTTTAGTGGACGTAAAGTATTACGCCGCGTTGCGGAACTTTTTCCAGATAGTGAGAACCGGTGATGAACAACAGATCCTGCTGCAACCCTCAGATGCAACGGCGAGCAACTAAGAACTTCGGCCTTCTTCAACTTGCAGGATTTGTGCTGCTGGCGTGTGCCACATGCCGGGCGGGGGATGCCCCGCAATGGCTGCATGCCCAGTCGAATGTGACCCTGCCCGCTTACGACGACAAAACCGATGCTGTCCTCTTGTACTCGGAGACTGAGGTCACGGTAGTTTCGGTCGATAAGATCAAGACGACGGTACGCGAGGCTTACAAGATTCTGCGGCCAAATGGGCGCAGCCGTGGCACGGTACATGTCGCTTTCAATCCACAGCAAAAGGTCAAGAGCCTTCACGGATGGTGTATTCCGGCCCAGGGGAAAGATTACGAAGTAAAGGACAAGGATGCGATTGAGGCCTCGCTTAGTCTCGAGGGCGCCGAGTTGATCTCGGATGTGAAGTACAAGCAACTTCAGATTCCGGCATCCGAACCGGGGAACATCGTTGGATACGAATATGAACTGGAAGACCACCCGTTTTTCCTGCAAGACGAGTGGGTCTTTCAAGGACGCGATCCGGTGCGGGAAAGCCACTATTCCCTGCAACTGCCCCAGGGTTGGGAGTTCAAGACTTCCTGGGTCAACCGTGCCGAAGTCAGTAGCAGCCAAGCGGGAAATAATCGGTGGCAGTGGGCTCTGAGCGATGTGAAAGCGATCCGGAACGAACCTGCCATGCCGCCGATCGAAGGGGTGATGGGACAGATGATTGTCACCTTTTTCGCTCCAGGGGGAAAGACCGGGTTCGCCGCCTGGGACGATATGGGCCGCTGGTACTCGGCATTGCTCGCCGGACGCATCGATGCTACGCCTGAAATCAAGCAGCAGGTTGCGACGGTTACATCGGGGAAGGCTACGCAGTTGGCAAATATGGAAGCGATCGCGAAGTTCGTTCAGAGCGACATTCGCTATGTGGCAATCGAACTCGGAGTTGGCGGCTTTCAACCGCATCCCGCGGCGGAGGTTTTCGCGCACCGGTATGGAGACTGCAAAGACAAGGCAACCCTAACGCGATCGATGCTACGCGAGATCGGTGTGGAGAGTTTCCATGTTGTCATTAACACAGAGCGCGGAGCCGTAACAATGGAGACTCCGGCTCATCACGGGTTTAACCACGCGATTGTTGCGGTCAAGTTGCCAGAGGGCATCAAGGATTCTTCTTTAGTCGCGACGATGCAGGATCCAAAGCTGGGGCGGCTTATGTTTTTTGACCCCACCGACGAGATGACACCATTCGGCCAGATTCGCGGCGCTCTGCAGGCCAACTATGGCCTGTTGGTGACGCCCGATGGCGGTGAGTTGATTCGTTTGCCACAACAACCATCGGAGATGAACAGCATCGAGCGTACTGCCAAACTGACGCTCGATGGCCAGGGAACGTTGATGGGCGAAGTAAAGGAGGTACGTCTGGGGGAGCGCGCCTCATCGGAACGTTGGGCTCTTCGCACCGTGAACAAGGACCAGGACCGGATCAAACCAATCGAAGCGCTGTTAGCCAGTGCGCTTCCGAGCTATCGGATCACGAAAGCGCAAGTCATCAACCTCAGTCGCACTGACCAGCCATTTGGTTTCGACTACTCGTTTCAGTCCACAGGCTATGCCAAGAATGCAGGGGGCCTGCTGCTCGTGCGGCCACGGGTGCTGGGGAATAAGGGATATGGGTTCCTGGAAACCAAAGAGCCACGGAACTTCCCGATCGAACTCGAGGCGCCGGCGCGCGACATCGATAGTTTTGAAATCACGATTCCCGCCGGCTACGTCGTCGACGATATTCCTCCGCCGGTCGACGCGGACTATGGATTCGCCAGTTATCACTCCAAGACCGAGATAAAGGGCAACGTGATCGACTACACGCGGACCTTTGAAGTGAAGGAACTCAGCGTGCCCGTAAGCCGCGCGGACGACCTCAAGAAGTTCTACCGCATCATTGCCGGGGATGAGAGGAACACGGTCGTGCTGAAGGCTGTAGGCCAGTAACAGTCGGCAGAAAGCAAATTCCTCCCCTTCGACTTCGCTCTGAGTCGGAATGACAAAATGAGAATGCTACCGCTAGAGATTAACGGCTGAGGGCTGAGAGCTGAGAGCTGAGAGCGGAAGGCCGCAGGCTCGTGCCGCCAAAAAGTAAGAGAGTTCCGAGGTGGTGTAGGGTCCATTCGTCTCGGCCAGTAGCTCGCTTCTGACCCTTGCTCGACCTGCTTTCGAAACTTCCCTTGCGGGGCTGTCTCGCGCGATCTTCGCTCGGGCTCCGGGCTCACCGCCAACCGGATAAACCTACCCTACGCCTCGGAACTCTATCCTGCCTTCAACATTTCTTCTCCGTTCTCCTCGACCAGCGCTTTGCTATAGA
>Ga0126371_10003718_pt1 | contig 13387 bp, 13 predicted proteins | sample PanSoiMetaPlot_4_FD_110145 | JGI IMG/M metagenome (GOLD analysis project Ga0126371, IMG submission 110145) | Tropical forest soil microbial communities from Panama - MetaG Plot_4 | ecosystem: Environmental > Terrestrial > Soil > Tropical forest > Bulk soil | place: Panama | collected 2016-02-17
GCAGCCACTCCCACCAGTAGAGGACCTTGAACTGGGCGAGGCTCTCCACGCCACCGCACGCGGCAAACACCGGGTCCTGTTGATGGCGCACGAAGGCGGTGTACCAAGCCTGCTCGCCAAATGGCGGCAGGAGATCGACGGGCGGCGCAACGGCGAAAAGATCGGGCGTCCAGCGATCGCGGATGCCAAGCGCGAATGCCGCGAAGCCGAGCGCCGTCAGGAGCAGGAAATAGACACGCGCTGCAAGCGCATCAGAGCGCGCGGGAAGCGTCGCCGGCGCCGATACGGCAGCGGAACGCTGGATCAGCTTTTCCGCGACCGCCATCCCTCTACCTCATGCTTGCGGGCCCTCAATGTCGCACAGCCTGACGATCGTGTTCAACGATTGCCGCAGCGCGGCTCGTTCCTTGCGATCCAAATTCGCGATCCGCCGCCCTGAGCTCGCGATCGTGCACAAATTCCAGCAGCCCGATATAGGCGGCGTTGAGGGCGCGAAGGAGCTCACCCTCGGCATCGAATTCAAGATCAAGGACTGCTCGGTAACCTCGGCATCGCCGGTGACCGCGATGAGGCTACCGACCAATTCCTTGATGTCGCGCATGGTGAGCCGCCCTACTCCGAGCCGGCGATGCCAGCCGCCTCCACCACCTTGCCCCAGCGTACGATCTCCGATCTGACGAACGCCGGCAACTCCGCCGGCGCAGGCGAGCGCAGCGGGATGTTGCCGCTGTCGAGGAGAACCTTCTGCACGGCGCCGGGGGCGACGCTATCCCTCACCTCGGCGGCGAGCTTGTCGACGATCGGGCGCGGCGTCCGTGCGGGCGCGAGCAGCATGGTCCAGGCCGCCGCGTCGAAGCCGCCGACACCGGCCTCGGCGAGTGTCGGGACGTCGGGCAAGCCCGCAAAGCGCGTCGCCGAGGAGATGCCGAGCGGGCGCAGCTTGCCCTCGCGCATCAGGCCGACCGCCGGCGCAATGTCGGAGAAGATGATCGGGACGTGGCCGGCGACGACATCGACGATCGCCTGCGCGGTGCCTTTGTAGGGGACGTGGGTCATGCGCGTGCCGGTCAGGGTCTGCAAGAGCTCCATATAGAGATGCGGCGAGCCACCGACCCCGCTCGACGCATAGGAGAGCGCAGCCGGCTGCTCCCTGGCGAGCCGCACGAGATCGCTCACGCTGTGCGCCGGCAGCGACGGGTTGACCAACAACACGAAGGGGACGCTGGACACCAGCGCGACCGGTGCGAAATCGGCCGCCGGGTCATAGGGCAGAGTCTTGTGCAGCGTGACCTCGATGGCGACCTGCGTGCTGGTGCCCATGAACAGCGTGTAGCCGTCTGGTACCGCCTTGGCGACCGACGCCGCTGCGATGACGCCGCCAGCCCCGAGGCGATTTTCGACCAGGAACGGCTTGCCGAGCCGCTCGCCTAGGCGCTGCGCCACCACGCGCGCAATGAGATCGGCGCCGCCGCCGGGCGCGAAGGGCGACACCATGGTGACGGTGCGCGACGGATAATCCTGCGCCTGCGCGGGCGATGCGGCAAGCAGGCCGGCGAGCGCGAGGGCGGCGAGCGAACTAACCTGCATGGGAACCTTCTTGGGCTTGCCTCGATTGCCGGTTGGGCCCCGCATCGGATAACGTATCAAGAAAATCGAAGGCAATGTTCGAAGAAACACGGGAGGAAGTGATGAACGTATGCAATCCATTGCGCGCGGCCGGAAAGCTCGCCGCGGCATGTTCTCTTGCCTGCATCGGCTGGACATCGGCCGGGGCAGCTGACCTGGTCGTGATCACCAATCAGGGCACGACGCCGGAGGTGCGCGAGCTCGCGACCGCCTTCATGCACGCGACCAACCATAAGGTCACGGTCATCCAGGAGAGCGCGCCGGAGCTCGACAAGCGGCTCGCCTCTGGCGCACCCGCCGACCTGATCGCCACCAATCCCCCGCAGATCGCCGACCTCATCAAGAAAAGCCAGCTCAAGGCCGACACCGTAACGCCATTCGCCATGGCAGGCCTCGGCGTGTCGGTGCGCGCGGGCGCACCCAAGCCCGACATCGGCACGGTCGAGGCCTACAAGGCGGCGCTGCTCGCCGCGAAGTCGATCGGCTATTCGCACGGCTGTAGCGGCACGCACGCGGCCGACGGAATTGCCAAGCTCGGGCTCACCGAGCAGCTCAAATCCAAGACAGTCTATTCGGACGGCGCGCCGGTCGTGGAGTTTCTCGCCAAGGGCGACTTCGAGCTTGGCATCCAGCAGACCAACATCATGGTGGGCGCGCCCGGCACCGACTATGTCGGGCCGCCGCCGGGCTTCCTCAACATGCCCTGCCCTTCGAGCGTCTCCCTGATGGCCGGCACGAAGGCGCCGGAAGCCGCGCACGAAATGCTGCGCTTCATGGTGTCGCCCGAGGCCGCGCCGCTGTTGCGCAAGGCATTCGTCGAGCCGGCGAAGCTGTGAGGAGGGGGCCATGCGCACATGGATGAATGGGCTGGCGGTCGGCTGCCTCCTGCTGGCGCTGCAGGCAGGCGCGGCAGGGGCGGCCGAGATTACCGTCATCGGCGGCATGGGAGTCATTTCCGGGCTGCGTGACCTTGCGGCCGGATTTGCCAGCACGACCGGCAACAAGGTCAACGCGGTGTTCGATGCCAATCCGCTGGCGAAGGTCGAGGCCGGCGCACAAGTCGACATCGTGGCTCTGAACCCGCCGGTGATCGACAAGCTCATTGAGAGCGGAAAGCTCGTGCGGCCGCGCGTCGACTTCGCCCGTGCCGGCATCGGGGTGGCGGTCAAGGCGGGCGCCGGAAAGCTCGACCTCTCCTCGGTCGAGGCGTTCAAGCGGGCGATGCGCAACGCCAAGTCGATCGGCTACTCGACCGCCGGCAGCGGGCTCATGGTGGCGAAGATCATCCAGGACCTGGGGCTGACCGAGGAGCTCAAGGCACGCACAAAGTTCCTCGACGGTTTCCCCGCCGCCGAGGCGGTGGCGCGCGGCGAGGTCGAGATCGCGCTGCAGCAGATCAATGTGATCCTGCCGGTCGCGGGCGCCGAGCTCGGCGGCGTGCTGCCGCCGGAGCTGCAGCAGTACAACGCGTTCGCCGCTGGCGTGCTCGCGAGCTCGAAAGAGAAAGAGGTGGCGATCGCGATGCTGAAATTCATGGGCGCGCCGGAGAACGCCGCGCTGGTGCGCAAGAGCGGCATGGAGCCGCCGGCGCATTGACATCGCGGCGGCGGCCCATGGGCTTCGAAGACGGGGCGTGAGTGCCCTTGCGCTGGCCGCCCGCCAACCGGGCACGCCCACACGGGCGGCCTGGGCTAGGCTCAATCTATTGCGCGGTCGCGGGCTTGTACGTGTACGGCCCAAGCTTTTCCACCGCCGCCTTCACGAAGGAGCCGTCCACCGCGCCATCGGTGCTCACGTCCTTGCTCTCGATCAGACCGAGCTCGCGGAAGAAAGCGAGGTCGTGCCGCAGGCCCGCGAGGTTCACCTCGCCGTTCGGATTGACCGCGCTTGGGATGATGCGGCGCAGCATGGCTGCGTCCTTGATCGTCGTGTATTTTGTGAGGATCGGGACGATCTCGTCCGCCGCCGGGCCGGCCAGGTGCCCGTCCTTGAGCGCGTCGTTGTAGAGTCGGACGCCGCGCAGATACGCACGCGTGAAGCGCTCGGCCAGCTCGCGCCGGCTCTTGGCGAAGCGCTCGGAATAGAACACCACCGCCGTCTGCTGGTCCGGATAGGTCACGTCGTTGCCGACGATGCGCACCGCCGCGCCCTGCTCGATCTCGAGCGTCATGGTCGGCTCGTTGCTGATGGCGGCATCGATGCCCTTGTTCAGGAACGCCGGCAGATGCTCGGGGAAGCCGAGATAGACCACTTCGACGTCACTATATTTGAGCCCACCCATCTTCAGCGTCTCGTTGAGCGCGGAGGCGGTGCCGGTGCCGGGCGCGCCGATCGCGACCTTCATGCCCTTGAGGTCCTTGAGCGTCCGATAGCGGCCGGAATCGACCAAATCCTTGCGCACCATCAGGGACGAATAGCCGTAGCCCGGCTTCATCGAGCTCTGGTCGGCCACGATCTTGGTCGCGATGCCGCGCGCAATCGAGTTGTAGAAGCCGGCCGACACCGTGCCGCCGCCGACATCGAGCTCGCCGACTCCGAGCGGCGCCATCATCTGCGCCGCCGAGTTGAACGGCGTCATCGCCACCTCAATGCCCTCGTCGCGGAAGAAGCCCTTGGCGTCCGCCACGTAGTAGCCGACATCGCTCATCGTGCGGGCGATGCCGATGCGGACCTGATCCGTGGCAGCGGACGGCGAAGCCTGCAGCACCAGGGCGGCGGCGAAGCAGGCTGCTGCGAAACGCATCGGCTCGTTCATCTTGTACATGCAATCCCTCATCACGTCTCCCCACACTGTCGCGCGCCGATTGATCTCGACTGCGGTCGTTACCAAATTCTTGTAACATCGCCGGAATTGGATGCAAGGACAGCGCCATGGAGCAACGCCACTACGACCGCGCCGCCGAGGACATCGGCAACATCATCTCCCTCGGGCACGTCAACACGGCGATCCCCGATCAGGGCCTCGCCACCCTCTTCTATGTGAGCGGGCTTGGCCTCACCCGCGATCCCTTCATGATGACCTCGACCGACAACATGTGGATCAATGTCGGGCAAAGCCAATTTCATCTCCCGACCGGGCGCGGCGAGGTCTTGCGCGGCGCCACCGGCCTCGTGGTGCCAGATCGTGAAGCGCTCGTCAGGCGCCTCGCCGCGCTGCGGCGGCCTCTCGCGGATACGCGCTTCGATTTTTGCGAAAGCAACGACCGTGTCGAGGCGGTCTCGCCCTGGGGCAACCGCATCCATTGTCACGCTCCCGACCCGGATCGCTTCGGCCCCATCCTGCTCGGCATGGCGTATGTCGCATTCGAGGTGCCACCCGGCACGGCGCGCGGCATCGCCCGCTTCTATCGCGAGGTCCTGCAGGCTCCCGCCGAGGTGCTCGACGGCGGGCGAGAGGCGCGCATCATGGTCGGCGCGAAGCGATATTTCGTGTTCCGCGAGACCGACGCGGCGCAGGCCGCCTATGATGGGCATCACGTGCAGATCGATGTGGCGAATTTTTCCGGCCCGCATCGGCGGCTCCTGGAGCTCGGCCTCGTCACCGAGGAGAGCAGCCTGCACCAGTACCGTTTCAAGGCCATCATCGAGCTCGACACACGCGCGGTGCTGTTCACGATCGAGCACGAGGTGCGCAGCATGCAGCACCCCATGTACGGGCGCGTGCTGGTCAACCGCGACCCGGCGCAGAGCGCGCTGGGCTACAAGCCGGGCCGCGACAGTTTGGCGTGGTCGATGGCGTAGTTTTGATGGCGGGAAGTACCGCGAACGGGGCGCGCTCCCTGGCCCGGCCTGCAACCGAACTCGGCTTTACCCGCGTTCGCCCATGAATAGAGGCGGCCGCAGTCGGATATATCCGACTGCGGTCATGAATGGAGGTGGCCGAAGTCGGATATATCCGACTTCGGCTGAGAGGGTTGGGGTGAGAGGGCCCTCTGCGCGCGTCGCAAGTCAGAAGTTTGCAGAAGCGCCTCCTTACCGAGCCGAGTATTTGTTTGCTTGCTCGCAAGCCGCCCTCTCCCCGCAAGCAGGGCGAGGAGCGCCTTGGCAAGCAACTATTCCTTGAACAGCTGGCCGACCGCCTCGATGATCGGCTTGGGCAGATGCACCGTGTCGCGGGTGATGGTGTCCATCTCCTCGCCGGTCGCGGGCTCGATGGTGACGTTGCGTTTCTGGCAAGCCGCGAGGAAATCCGGGTCCTTGAGCGTGTCCTGGAAGGCCGTGCGCAGCGCCGCGAGCCGCTCCGCCGGCACGCCGGGCGTGGTCAGGATCGAGCGGCCGATCTCGGCGGTGCCGGCAATGGCACGCAGCACCGCGCGGCCGTCCTCGGTGAGACCGAGCTCCGGCAAGGTCGGCACGTTCGGCAAGAGCGGATGCCGCTTGAGGGCGTTCTGATAGAGGATCACCGCTGCGTCGCCCTTGATCCAGTCCGGGTGGGCGGCGAGCAGGCCCGGAATGCCGACCGCGGAGACGAGCTCCACCTCGCCGCGCTCGGCCGCGAGCATGATCTCGTTGGTGCCCTTGTAGCCTTTGACTAGCTTGAACTTCGCCCCCGCATAGGCGTTGAGCGCGAGCGGATAGACCACCGTGGTCGAGCCGCCGCCGCTGGTGCCAGTGATGATCTCACGCTTGCGCGCGTCCTCGAAGGAGCTGATGCCGGTGCGCTTGAGCGCTACGCCGAGGTCGATATTGGTGGTGAAGCGGCCGAGATAGGGCAGCCGGGTCGGGTCGATCTTGCTGTGCTCATCGGTCACGGCGTCGATCGCCAAGGTCTGCGCGACGCTGCCGAAATAGGTGCCGTCCTTGGGCGCCACGTCGTAGAGATAGTTGACCGCCTTGAAGCTGCCGGCGCCCGGCATGTTCTGCGGGATGATGGTCGGGCTGCCTGGCAGGTGCTTCGGCATGAACTCTGCGAACAGCCGGCCATAGATGTCGTAGCCGCCGCCCTCGCCGTAGCCGATAAGAATGTGCAAGGTCTTGCCGCGATAGAAATCGGCGACCGATTGCGCCGAAGCCGGCAGCGCCCCGGCCAAGATCAATGCACCGGCGAAGGTCAATGCAATTACGCCAAGCAACCGTCGCAGCAAGCTCATTTCAACAACACCCCTTGTCAATCTCTCTGGCTCTCTCTGGAACCTGCTCTCTGGCTCTCTCTAGAACCTGGCTCTCTCTGGAACCGGTCATGCGGCCAACTAACGCACGACCCGAATTGTTGGGCGTGGGGATGCACCGGAACCTAGCTATCACAGCGTCTCGCCGCTCTCAACCGCGGCGCCGCGTCATTTGCGCGCGCGGGCGACGCGCCTGACCATGTAGTTAAAGAGATTGATCTGATTTTCCGGACGCGTAATCCGCTTCTTCGCCTTCGCCTCCTCGGGTGAGGTGACGAGCCTGGCGCCGCCGGCGGATTCGGCGACGATCTGCATCCAGCACGCGTTCTCGAGCACGATCGCGAGATAGATCGCCTCCTCGAGGGTGCGGCCCGCCGTGACGATGCCGTGGTTGCGCAAGAGCAGTGCCTGATGCTCGCCCAGGCAGCGCGCCACCGCCTTGCCGAGCTCCTGCGTGACGATGAGGTCGGTGGTGTCGGAGAAGACCGGCAGCCCGTCCGCGAAAGCCGAGCCCGGGTGCCCGACCGGCTGCAGCGGCTTGCCGAGCGAAGAGAAGATCACCGAAAACGGCGCATGCGTGTGCACGACCGACTGGATCTCCGAGCGCACCCGCATGATCTCGGAATGGATGAAGACCTCGTTGTGCCGCGCGTGGGTCCCGGCGACCTTCTCGCCCTCGATGTTGATGGTGACGATGTTCTCCGGCGTCATCTCCTCGAGCCCCATCCCGCCGGCCTTCATCAGGATGCGGCCGGGGTCCTCGGGCATGCGCAAGGTCACGTGGCCCATGCAGTAGTCGCCCTGCCCTTCGATCTCGAGAATGCGCCCGGCATCGGCCAGCTTCTCCCGGAGAGCTCGATCGTCCATCGTGTCAGTCCTTCCCGTGTATCTTGATTTTGCGGGGAAGCTGATGCCGTGTTTGCCGCGAAAGGGCAACAAACGGCCATTATTCAATTGATTTAACTAGAGAATTCTCAAAGAACGCAGGCGCAAACGCGGGTCCAAAGCGGGTCCAGAACCCAGATCGCCTCCACAAGGCGCGGCCAGGACGCCTAATAACGCGCTAGCAGGCTGCTGAAAAACTCGGAAACGGGCTAGGGATGCGCAACTTTCGAATCCAAAGCCCCGCGCTGACGAATCTTTTGTGCGCCCGGCGTTCGAATCTTGAATCAATGTTGCGCATTAGGTCTCCTCAAAAACGTTTTTCCGCAGCCTGCTAACGCAGTTGAGTTGACAATCTCAAGCCAATGCAACTATTGGCAGTGGGCCACAGCCGAGGCTTATCGCCGGGGTCGCGATGACCAGGTTGTGTCGGGGGGACCATGCTCGATTACAATTTTTTGGTGATCGTTGCTGTCGTCCTCGCCAGTCAAGTGCTCGCGATCTGGGCTATTTATTTGATTGTCAGGCGCGGCTACAGCCGCGAAGTAGCTGATCTCGAGGCACAAGTTGCCACTCTGAATAAACGCCTTCAGACCTTAGGACAGCAGCCTACCGGCGTGCCGACGGGTCTACTTCTGTTGATGTTACTTGCAATGGCGTTTGTCCTGTTGTGGTTTGTGCTCTTCCAAAGAGGCGACGGAAAGCAAGAACAGCACCAGCAATTCACAAAGAATGACGCTTATCCCAATCCCCCGGACCCGCCACCAGCAACGCCACAGCAGAACCTTCATATCGTTGGTGAGCACCGCTACTATTATCAGTGCTGCTGTCCGCCGTATGACTCTCACTATCGTCATTACGACTATTATTGGTGAGAACGCAGGGAGGAGTGAAAGTGAAATCCGAGAAGGGGTTGAAATCGGAAGACGATTTTCCGACGAACGTTTGCGGCGAAAGCGCAATCACCATGATTTCGTCATTCGGGGGGTGCTACAGCCGGGGCGGGTCCCGATCCAGAGAGGAACAATTCATGCGCAAGCTTGCTGTACTGGCCTTCGTGGCGCTCACCGCCTTCGCCCCCGTGGCGGTGCACGCGGAGGATGCAAAGCCGTATTCGGACGCCAAAGAAATCAACTTATTGTTGCTGCTGCCGCCGCCGCCGGCCAATGACTCCGCACAAATGAAGGCCGAGCTCGGCGAGATTTTGACCATCCAGGTGACCCGCACCAAGGAGATGGAGGCGCGCGCCATGGCGGACGCGACCGAGAACATCTGGCGCTTCGCCGACGTGGTCGACAGCCCGAAGTTCACGCCGGAGAATTTGCCGAAGACCAAGGCGTTCTTCGATCGCGTGGTCGAGACCGAGGCGGCAGTGGTCGACGCGGCCAAGGACGTGTGGAAGCGCCCGCGCCCGCATCTCTATTCGGACTTGGTCAGGCCGGTGGTGCCGCTGTCGAAGTCGGGCTCCTACCCGTCCGGCCATTCGACCGTCGGCACGCTGATGGGCATCGAGCTCGCCAACATGCTGCCCGAGAAGCGCGCCGCCATCATGGCGCGGGCCTGGGAGTTCGGCCACAACCGCGTGGTCGGCGGCATCCACTATGCCTCCGACATCGAGATGGGGCGCATCAGTGGCACCGTCATCGCGCAAACAATCTCGACGCATCCGGACTTCAAAGAGGAGTTCGAGGCCGCCAAGGCGGAGCTGCGTGCGGCGCTGGGGCTGAACTGACTGCGAGCCAGCCCGCGCTTGTCGCGGGCATCCACGTCTTCTACGTCTTCGCCTGGAGCCAAGGCGTGCATGCCGGGACAACAAGCCCGGCCAAGACTGGCGTGGTTTCGCCAACGCCCGGCCGCGCTTACGCCGCACGCCGATTTTTGCTATCCTGGCGGGCAGTCGCGAACCAAGGAGGAATGTCATGCATCTTCTCCTCTCGCTGGGACTCCTTCTAGGCCTCGCGCCCGCCGCGGCGCAAGACAACGCCGCGCCACCCAATTTCTCCTGGAACAATCAGATCGGCTGGGTCGGGACCCAGGGCGGCGGCCCGAACTTCACGCCGCTTCCGGGCCGCGTGCCGCCGGTTGGCAACGATCCGGCCCATCCATTCGTGCCCAACGGCACCGCCAGGCAGCCGACGTTCCGGATCGCCGATCTCAGCAATCCGAACCTAAAGCCGTGGGTGAAGGAGCACATGAAGAAGGACAATGACGAGGTGCTGGCTGGCAAGATCGCGTTCACGCCGCGCTCGGCCTGCCAGCCCGCCGGCGTCCCGGGCTTCATGACCTATGGGGGGCCCAATCCGCTCTATTTCGTGCAGACGCCGAAGGAAGTCTGGATGATCTATTCGGGCGACCAGCAGGTGCGGCGCATCTATATGGACGTGCCGCATTCGGCTAATCCCAAGCCGTCATGGTACGGCGAATCGGTCGGGCGTTACGAAGGCGACACGCTGGTGATCGACACCATCGCGCAGAACGAGCGCACTGTCGTCGATCCCTACCGCACGCCGCACAGCGCCAAGCTCCATGTGGTCGAGCGCTGGAAGATGATCGAGGGCGGCGCGGCCATGGAGGTGAGCTTCACGGTCGAGGATGCCGACGCCTTTTACGAGCCGTGGTGGGGATCGCGGCGTTATCGGCGCGTCGAGCAGGAGCTCGCCGAGGAGGTCTGCGCCGAGAACAACCAGCACCTGTTCGAATATCAGATACCCGTCGCGAAGGCCGCGGACTTCTAGCTCGATAACGCGTCGCTGTCGGCAATTGCCACGCTTAGGCCGTCAGCGCCGGCCAGCGATAGTCCGGCAGTTGCAGCGTATCGACGATATCGCGACCGAAAGCCAATCGCGCGAGCCCCGGAATGACCAACAGCTTTATCAGCTGATTGCGCACGAACAGCGACCATCGGGTGCGGGGCGCAAAGACCTCGGCGAAGCGCGCGGCGCCGCGTTGCTTGGCTCCGACAAAAGGACGCAGCAGCGCCTCGTAGCGGGCGAAGGCCTCCTCGTGCCGGCCGCCGGCGCGCGCGAGCTCGCCCGCCAGTACATAGGCCGCCGTCATCGCCAGCGCCGCCCCCTGCCCCGCCGTCAGCGAGATGCAGAACGCGGCATCGCCGGTCATCGCGACGCGGCCATGCGACCAGCGCTCCATCCTGATCTGGCTGACGCGATCGAAATAGAGCTCGCCCGCGCGATCGAGCTCGCGCCGGATGCGCGGGCATTCCCAGGCGTCGCCGCCAAACTTTTCGTGCAGCACCGCCTTCTGCGCAGCGAGCAGCGCCGGCGCAGCGTCGCTCCCGGCGGTGAAGACGAACAAGAACAGCGTGCGATCGTCGCGCAGCGAAAAGCGCCCGATCATTCGGCCCGGCTGTCCATAGATGACATAGACATCCTCCTCGCGCGGACGATAGCCGCGCGCCTCGAACGCCGCGACCCGGTAGCCGAGCTGCCTTTCAAAGCGATCCTGCGGACCGAAGACGAGGCGGCGCACGTTCGAATGCAGGCCGTCGGCGCCGATCACCAGATCAAACCAGCGCTCGCCCGCATGCTTCAAGCGCACCTGCACGCCGTCGGCGTGCTGCTCGAGGCCGACGATCTCGTCGCCAAAAATAATCGCTGTGTCCTTGATCTTGTCGAACAGCAGGCGGGAAAGGTCGCTGCGGCCGAGCGTCACATATCGCCCACCCGTCAGCTCGCCGAAGACCTGGGCCCCGAAGCCCGCCACGCGCTCGCCGCGGTCACCGACAATCCGCATCTCGCGCAAGTGATAGCCGACCCGGTCGAGGTCGGCGGCGAGGCCCATGCGTGTCGCAATCTCGTAGCCGAGGCCCCAGAAATCGATGACATAGCCGCCGGTGCGCAGCGCGGGCGCGCGCTCCACCAGCGTCGGCGCGAAACCCGCCGCCTTGAGCCAGAACGCCAGCGTCGGCCCGGCGATCCCCCCACCGGAGATCAGCACCGTGGCTTGCTTCATTGGAGTGAGCTAACGCGCCGCGCGCGCAAAACAAGGCCACGCGAGAGCGTATTCCGATCGCGTGGATCGGACGCTCCACTTTTGCGACGGCGCACATCCTTATTCGGAAAACCCGTATCCGCTCTTCCAGGACATGCGCTAATTCGGGGCCGCTGCCGGCTTCGGCCGGTAGCCGCTGACGTGGTCAGCTGCATCGGCTGGAAGCGGCAGACAGAACACCAGGCCGGACAGCACCAGGAGCGTTGCGCCCGTGAAGGCGACATGGAAATCAACGAGGCTGAGCATGGTCGCGTTGCGCCAGGCGAGCGACTGGTGCAGCAGCGTCGCCACGGTGGCGACGCCGAAGCCGCGGCTCAACTGCTGCGCCATGCTGGCGATGCTGGTGGCGGTGCTCATCTGCGGGTTGGTGACGTCCGCATAGCCGATCGCCTGTGTTGCGGTGAACTGCAGCGACTGGAAGAAACCGCCGACCAGCAACAGCACGAAGATGAGCGGCGCCGGCATCGCGCCGGTGAAGAAGGCGCACATGGCGACCGACGCCGCGCTGATCAGGCTGTTGACGACCAGCACGGCGCGGAAACCGAAGCGCTTGAGGATCGGCCGCGCCGTCATCTTCATGGACATGGAGCCGGCGGCGGTCGCAAAGGTCAGAAGGCCGGACGCGAAGGCGCTCATGCCGAACACGACCTGCAGGAGCAACGGCAGCAGGAAGACGAGGCTGCCGGCGCCGGCGCGGAACAGCGAGCCGCCGCCGATGCTGGCGCGGAAGGTCGGGAGGCGGAAGAGCGAGAGGTCGAGCAAAGGGTGCGGCGTGCGCCGCAGGTGGCGCAGCGCCAGGCCGCCGAGGATGAAACCTGCGGCTAGCACGCCCAAGTCCAGCACCAGCCCGCCGAAACCGCGCCCGATCGCCTCGATGCCGTAGAGTATGCAGGAGAGCGCGACGCCGGTGAGCAGAAAGCCGATCCAGTCGAGCGGGCGCGGCGCGTCCTCCTTGGGATTGTCGAAGAAGAGGCTCACCAGCACCATCCCGAGGATGCCGATCGGCACGTTCACGAGGAAGATCCAACGCCAGGAGAAATAGGTGGTGATGAAGCCGCCGATCGGCGGCCCGAGCACCGGGCCGAGCTGCGCTGGCACCTGCAGATAGGCCATGGTGCGCACCAGCTCCGAGCGCTCGATGCTACGGAACAGCACGAGCCGCCCGACCGGCACCATCATGGCGCCCCCCAGCCCCTGTAGCACCCGTGCCGCCGTCAACCCGGTCGCGCTGGTGGAGAGTCCGCAGAGGATCGAGCCGAGCGTGAAGATCGCGATGGCGGCGCGGAAGATGGTGCGCCCGCCGAAGCGGTCCGCCGCCCAACCACTGACCGGGATGAACACCGCGACGCTCAACAGATAGGCAGTGACCGCGACACTGAGCGCTACCGGATCGGAATTGAGCGAAATCGCCATCTGCGGCAGCGCCGTGGTAATCACGGTGGCGTCGATCTGCTGCATGATGATCGCCGACGCGACGATCATGGCGACGATTTTCGGCTTGGCGGCTTTGGACATCTTTGGGCGGGCGGCGGGCACGAGGAACGTCTTGATCGTGTGGACGATTTCGCACCCGTATTCAACATCGTGGCGGTTGCGTTAAGGGTGGCTGCGCAAGTCCCCGGATCGGGGCGGGCGCGGGCCAAGACCCACGCGCTGATCCAGAAGATTCCCGCGGCCGGGGCGCGCGCACGCGGTCGCGGCGAACACCAAGAACCACCACGTCCCCGAAGGGGGCGGCGGGCGGCGGCTGCGGCTGCGGCTGC
>Ga0126371_10003719_pt1 | contig 13383 bp, 12 predicted proteins | sample PanSoiMetaPlot_4_FD_110145 | JGI IMG/M metagenome (GOLD analysis project Ga0126371, IMG submission 110145) | Tropical forest soil microbial communities from Panama - MetaG Plot_4 | ecosystem: Environmental > Terrestrial > Soil > Tropical forest > Bulk soil | place: Panama | collected 2016-02-17
CTCAAGCTTCAGGTCGTCGCGATATGTGGACGCAACGACGCGCTGCATGCCCGGCTTGAAGCGATGGCGCCGCGATTCGGCAGCGGAGCGCAAGTGCTCGGCTTCGTCGATAACGTGGCCGACTATATGCGCGCAGCAGACGCGCTGCTCTCGAAAGCGGGACCCGGCACGATCGTCGAGGCCGCGGCGAGCGGCCTACCGATCATTGTCTGCGACTATATCTCGGGTCAGGAAGCCGGAAATCTCGGGTACGTCGAGGCGCGCGGCGCCGGGGTCGTCGCACTCGAAGCACGCGATGTCAGTGCAACGCTGCGCCGCATGTTCGGCGCGGATCCTTCGGTGATGGCGGAGTACCGGCGCAGCGCGCTCGAAAGCGCGCGGCCGCACGCGGCGGACGACATCGCGCGTTTCTTGATGACGATGCTGCCTGAACCAGCGAAAGACGTGGCGCGCGCGGCTCGTTAAGACTTAGTGACTGTTCCCGTTGCCGTTCCCGTGCCCATGGCCGTTGCCGTTCTCGTTCTCATTCTCGTCTTCGTTTTCGTGGCTATTTCCGGGATGTTGTTTCCAGTATTGCTTGCAGTGCCCCGGCGGCCAGCACGGCGGATTGTAACCGTGTGGAAAATACGCATAGAGTCGCGTCGGCTGGCAGCGTATGCCGACACCGGTGTACGTGCACGGCGTCGAGCCGTTGTTGCTCAGATAGACGACAACGTTCCCGCTGCTCGGATACACGATGCGCCCGTCGCCGTACACCACGCCTCCGTCCGGCGTGTAACCGACGACGGTATTCGCCTGAGCGACTTTATGCTCGTAGTTGTTATAGATGATGATTCCGGCCGTCACTGCGAGCGCACCAAGGATGATATTGCGCGTGCTGACCTGACCGGCCGTTTCCGCCGGAGCCGGCGTGGCGCCGCCCGCGGCGAGCGCTACGACGAGCGCGCCCGCGATGAACATTGCCGCCAACGAGCGCGCGCGACTAGATCTCAATGCCATGACTGCATCCTCCCAGCATAGTATATACCCCTGGGCGGGTTGCGCGCAGTGCTCGAACGCACGCGACAGCCGCTGCCTGCTTAGGGATCAGGCAAGGATGCGGTCAGGGAATTCCGTGCAACACGAGCGAGGCGGCTCCGACGATGCCCGCGTTATTACCGAGCTTCGCTCGAACGATCGCCGTCTGATGCTTGGGAACCATGGTCGTCTGCTCGTCGACCAGGCGGGTGAGCGGTGTTGCGAGCAACGAGTCATCGGTGCGGCCGACGCCGCCGCCGAGCGCGATGATCTCCGGATTGACGAACGCGATGATGTTCGCAATACCGGTCGCGAGATCGCGCAGCCACGCATGCCATGTCGCCATCGCGTGCTGATCGCCCGCGGCGGCCGCACGCGAGATCATTTTGGATCCCCAATCGACCTGAGGCGTACCTGTCAGCAACGTGCTGCGCGGGAATGACGGCGCGATCGCGAGCGCGTGACGGAGCAACGCTGTGCCTGACGCTTGCGCCTCAAAACATCCGATCTTCCCGCAGGTGCAAACAAAGCCTGTGAGCTCGCGGATGACATGATGTCCGATCTCTCCCGCTCCCATCGCGTGGCCGAGCACGAGCTTGCCGTTGGCGACGATGCCGCCCCCGATCCCGGTGCCGATTGTGATGAGCACGAAATCGCGCGCGCCTTTGCCGACGCCATGATGGAACTCGCCGATGGTCGCGCAGCGCGCATCGTTGAGGATGCGCACCGGACGCGCGAGCTTCTTCTCGAGTTTCTCTTTGAGCGGCACGTCGCGCCAATCGAAATTGGGCGAAAAACGCACGGTGCCGCTGGCCACGTCAATGTTGCCGGGCGATCCAATGCCGACGCCTGCGACTTTGGTGCGTTTGGGCAGCGAGTCGATCGCCTTGGTGACGACGCGCGCCACTTCGGTGATGACATATTTGACGTCGTGCGATTCCAGGTCGCGCTCGTGGACGTTAAGGACGCGGCCGCGTTCGTCGACGGGCGCAGCGGCGACGTGCGTGCCACCGAGGTCAACGCCGATCGCATACTTCACGAGTCACGCCTCCGCCGGACGAAATGCGCGGTCGAATGAATTCGACCGCACGCAAGAAAGGATGGTGCCCAGGACAGGACTCGAACCTGCACCGGTTTTACCCGACTAGCCCCTCAAACTAGCGCGTCTACCAATTCCGCCACCTGGGCGGGCACCAGGAACATCACGATACGCCGCGCGCCGCGCGAATACCCGCGCGGCGGTGAGAGCTATTCGACGTTCGGATCGAGCGCGTCGCGCAGACCGTCACCCATGTAGTTGATGGCGATGACCGTCAGGAAAATGCAGATGCCGGGAAACACGCCGGCCCACCATGCGATCTGCATGTTCTCTTGCGCGTTCGACAGCATGTTGCCCCACGACGCAGTGGGTGGCTGCACGCCGAAGCCGAGATACGACAGCGCCGACTCTAAGATGATGATGCCGGCGACGTCCAGCGTCGCTTGCACGATGATCGGCGCAGCCGCGTTGGGTAGCAAGTGCTTGAACATGATCGAGACATTCCGGCTGCCGATCGCACGCGCCGCTTCGGCGAACTCCTTTTCGCGCAAGCTCAAGAATGCAGCGCGCACGAGCCGCGCGACCGTCATCCATGACAGCACGCCGATGATCAGTGCGACCCACACGGGACCGAGCGACGACTTCACCGACGTCGCTGCCACGATGCCGGTCAACACGAGCAGCAGCGGCAGGATCGGGATCGACAAGAACACGTCGGTCACGCGCATGATCACGTAATCGACCCAGCCGCCGAAGTAGCCGGCGCACGCGCCCATGATGGTGCCGAGCACGACCTCGATGAACATCGCGGTGACGGCGAGAGACAATGAGATGCGGCCGCCGTACATGAGCCGCGTCAGCAGATCGCGGCCAAGCTCGTCGGTGCCGAGGATATGGCCGTTGACGCCCGGCGCGAGCGGCGTGCCTTGCCAGACCGGGTCGATCGCGTTGGGATCGTAGTGCGAGATCAGCGGTGCGAAGATGGCCGCGATGACGAATACGAATAGCACGACCGCGCCGATCAAGGCCGGGCGATGGCGCGAGAACTTTTTCCAGGCGAGATTGCGGCGAGTTACTACATCATCGTCGTCGGGGACCGCCATCGGCGGAAGCGTTTGTGTTGCGACTGCCACGCGCGAGCTCCTAGTCGTACTTCACGCGCGGATCGAGCCAGCCGTACGCCAGATCCGCAATCAGGTTGAAGAACACCACGAGGATCGAGATGAGGACGAGGTAGCCCATGAGCAAACCGAAGTCTTGTTGTCCTAGCGCGGTGATGAACAGCCGGCCGGCGCCCGGCCACGCGAAGATCTGCTCGGTGATGAGCGCGCCGCCGACCAAGAACGGGATCGTGAGCGCGACGACCGTGACCACAGGCATCATGCCGTTCTTTAGGCCGTGTTTGAACAGAATCGTCGCGAAGGGCAGACCCTTGGCCGCTGCGGTGCGCATGTAATCGGTATGCAGCACTTCTTGCATTGAGGCGCGCGTGAAGCGCGACCACGTCGCCACTTGCAGCAGCGCGAGCACCGTGACCGGCAAGATCAGGTGGCGCACCCTATCGACGAAATCGCCACCGTCGGTCGAGATCATGCCCGCGGACGGCAACTGGAAGTCAAACGCGTAGCCGAACGCCTGGAAGTGGATGCCCTTGACCGCGAACAGCAGCTGCAGCAGCAGCGCGAAGAAAAACGACGGCATCGACTGTCCGAAGAACGCAAACGTGGTGACGAAGTAGTCGAGGGGCGAGTACGGACGCAGCGCGGCGAGAATGCCCAGCGTCAGACCGATGATCAGCGAGATGATGAACGACGTGACCATCAGCTCGAGCGTCGCAGGTAAGCGCTCGAGGAATGCTTCGACGACCGTCGTCGAATTGAGCGTCGACCAGCCCCAGTCGCCGTGGAGCACCTTCCAAAGCCAGTTGAAATACTGGATGTAGAGCGGGCGATCGAGACCCAGGTTGTGACGCAACCGCTCAATGTCGGCCGCGGTCAGGTGCGGATTGCCGGCGTATGCGGCAAGGCCGCCGCCCGGCATGGCGTGCAAAATCGCGAACAGGATCATGCTGATCAGCAACAGCAGCGGGATGGCTTGCAACGAGCGCCGGATGGCGTAGGTCAGCATGTCGTGTCTCTACTTATGACTACGGGTCCGCCTGGGTGATCGGTTTACCGTCAGGCGAGCGGATGTCATCGGCCACGACCCAGCCGTAGCGACCCTTGTTCGGCCCGTTGGTCAGTTTCACGCCCACCAGATCCAGGTTGTTTGGCGAGTATTGAGTTTTGGCGGCGCCGTCTTTGCAGCCGACGACGATCGCTTTGGTCCCCGGAGTCGCTAGCACAGTGTGGTGCAACACGATATCAGTATTGTAATTCCCAGCTAAGTAATCGATGAGCCGCTGCGCGGAGTCCCACACGAACACATCGGGATCGAGGCCTTGAGATGCGAGCACCAGATGCTCGCCGTTCGTGACGACGCAGGCTGACGCACCAGCTGCCGGCCCGACGAGGGTGGAAATAACGAAAAGAAAGGCGAGCGTTCTCGGCCACCCTGTCAGCATGCGGCTTTTCGGTTTCGCTGGCCTGGCAATTCCATCCCGCCTATGAAACGGGGCGGGCTGCCTTTCGGTTGCCAGTGCTCGACGAGCGTCACGGGCTGAGTCGGGCTCGAGCGCTCAGCCGGCGGCGTGGAGTTGACGCAGCACGTATGGCAGGATGCCGTCGTGGCGGTAGTACTCCACCTCGTCGGGCGTGTTGATGCGCACGCGAACCTTAAATTCTTTGCGCGATCCGTCGGCGGCCGTCGCCTGCACCGTCAACTGCTGCCCAACACTGACGCCCTGCGCGATCCCTTCTATTGAATATTGCTCCTTGCCGGTCAGCCCGAGGCTCGAGGCGGACTGCCCGGGTTCGAACTGCAGCGGCAGGACACCCATGCCGATCAGATTGCTGCGGTGGATCCGCTCGAAGCTTTCCGCGATGGCAGCTCGGACGCCGAGCAGCCTTGGACCCTTCGCTGCCCAATCGCGCGACGACCCTGTGCCGTATTCCTTGCCCGCGATGACAATGAGCGGCGTGCCCTCATTGGCGTAATGCATTGCAGCGTCGTAGATCGACATCTCCGCGCCGTCGGGAAGGTGGCGGGTGACGCCTCCCTCCGTGCCGGGAGCGAGCAGATTGCGCAGGCGCACGTTGGCAAAAGTGCCGCGCATCATAACCTCGTGATTGCCGCGGCGCGCACCGTAAGAATTGAAATCAGCCGGCTCAACGCCGTGCGCGATCAAGTACTTGCCAGCCGGCGAGTTCTTGCCGATGTTGCCGGCCGGCGAGATGTGATCGGTCGTCACGCTATCACCGAGCAGGGCCAGTACACGCGCGTTCTTGATGTCGCGCAATGCGGGCGGCATTGCCGAGATGCCGTCGAAGAACGGCGGCTTGCGCACGTATGTCGATTGCTGGTCCCACGCAAAGCGGTCGCCAGTGGGCACCTTCATCGACTTCCAGCGCTCGTCGCCGCCGAACGCATCGGAATACTGGCGCTTGAACATGTCGTCGGCGACGCAGCGTGCAACCGTTGCGCTGATCTCCGCCGCTGACGGCCAGATGTCCGCCAGATAGATGGGCTTGCCTGAGCTGTCGTGGGCGAGAGGTTCCTTGAGAAGATCGATCTCCATGGTGCCGGCGAGCGCGTATGCGACGACGAGCGGCGGCGATGCCAAATAGTTCGCGCGCACGAGCGGATGGATGCGCGCCTCGAAGTTGCGGTTGCCTGACAAGACCGCGCACACGACAAGATCGTGGTCGGTGATCGCCGCGCTGATCGGATCGTCGAGCGGTCCGCTGTTACCGATGCACGTCGTGCAACCGTACCCAACCAAGTAGAAGCCGAGCTGTTCCAGATACGGTTGCAAGCCGGCCTTCTTCAGATAATCGGTGACGACTTTTGAACCTGGCGCCAGGCTGGTCTTCACCCAGGGAGCCGATGTGAGCCCGCGTTCAACTGCGTTTTTCGCGAGCAGCCCGGCTCCGATCATCACGCTCGGATTCGAGGTGTTCGTGCAGCTGGTGATCGCGGCGATGACAACCGCGCCATCGAAGAGCTCGGCTTCTTCGCCGTTCTCGCCCACATAGCGCGCGCGGCGGCGCGCTTGCGCAGCGGTGCGCACGCTGCCGCCCTCGCCCGCCCAGCGCTCGGCGGCGACGACCGGCGTCTTGTGCGCGCCACGCCCTTGCGCGAACGCCTCCATCGCGCGTTCGAATTGCTGCTTCCCGTCTTTGAGCGGCACGCGGTCTTGCGGACGGCGCGGACCCGCTAAGCTCGGTTCGACCTGCGCCAGATCGAGATCAAGCACGTCGGTGTAGAGCGGTTCAGGCGTCTCGTCGGTACGGAACATGCCCTGCGCCTGCGCGTATGCGCGCACGAACGCGATGTGCTCCTCGCTGCGGCCGGTCAGCTTGAGATACTTCATCGTCTCGTCGTCGATCGGGAAGATCGCGCAGGTCGAGCCGAATTCCGGCGACATGTTGCCGATCGTCGCACGATCGGCGACGCTGAGATTTGAGAGCCCGGCGCCGAAGAACTCGACGAATTTGTCAACCACGCCCTTGCGGCGCAGCATCTCCGTCACGGTAAGCACGAGATCCGTAGCGGTCGATCCGTCCGGCAAATGGCCGCGCAAGCGGAATCCGATCACCTCGGGGATGAGCATCGATACGGGTTGGCCCAGCATCGCCGCCTCTGCCTCGATGCCGCCGACGCCCCAGCCGAGCACGCCAAGCCCATTGACCATGGTAGTGTGCGAGTCGGTGCCGACGAGCGTATCCGGATAAGCGTACTCCTGCCCGTCATGTTCACTGCGGAACACGACGCGCGCGAGATATTCGAGATTGACCTGGTGCACGATGCCGGTATCGGGCGGCAACGCTTTGAAGCGGCGCAGCGCCGATTGCGCCCATTTGAGCAGCGCGTAGCGTTCGTGATTCCGCTCGAACTCAAGATCGGCGTTGATCTGAAAGGCCTCGCGCGTGCCGAACGCGTCCACTTGCACGGAGTGGTCGATCACGAGCTCCACGTCTTGCAGCGGGTTGATCTTATTTGGGTCGCCCTTGAGATCGGCCATGGCGTCGCGCATGGCGGCGAGGTCGACGACGCACGGTACGCCAGTGAAGTCCTGCAGCAGCACGCGCGCGGGGCGGAAAGCGATCTCGCGCTCGGACGGCTTCTTCGGATGCCACGATGCGAGCGCTTCGATGTGTTCTTTCGTGACAGAACGCCCGTCTTCAAACCGCAAGAGGTTCTCGAGCAGCACTTTGAGCGAGAACGGTAGGCGATCGACGTGACCCACACCCGCGTCGGTCAGCGCCCCTAGCCGGTTGTAGGCGATCGACGTGCCGCCGACATTCAGCGATGCTTTGCTCTTGAAGGAATCTGTTGAAGCCATTGGACTAGCGAACTTCGTCACGTCGCTGGGGGTCGCCTACGCAGTCGCGCGCGCAAGGATTCCGCGTTGACATCGCCCGAAGGCCCAGACATGCTACGAACACTATTGGTCGCTGCTTGCATCTTTGCGATGATGCCGACTGCAACTTTTGGCGCACAAAGCAGCGTCCCAGTCGATCCTGGCATCTTCACTCCGATCAAGGCCTTTGCCGATTCGTTCAACGCAGCGTGGCAAGGCGGACCGACAAGCATGCCTGACATCTTCACCGATGACATCTCGGTGATCGACCTTTTCCCACCGTTTTATTGGCACGGCAAGAGCGAAGTCGTCAGCTGGTATTCTATGATCATGCCATCGAAGGGCGATCGCGCGCTGCGACAACATGTGGAGCTCGGCAGCCCATTCATCGTGACGGTCGGCGCGGGCGAACGGCGATCGACGACAGGTTCAGGCGACACCGCCTACGTCGTGGTGCCCGCGACGCTGACCTATGTTTTCAATGGAAAGCCGCAGATCACGAAAGCTGTCTATAGCTGGACGTTGCGACGCGAGGGCGGGCGCTGGCGCGTTTGCGCTCATTCGTGGGGAACAATATCCGAAACCCAGCCGCACGCCGTTCAGTACACGATCAACGTGCCCTGGCCAACACCGTCGCCCGCGCAGATGCGGTGAAAGACCCCAATCGCCTCCGCTTCGCGCGCGTGCTCGTCGTGCTCTTTGCGCTCGTCGCAACGATGGGTCTTGCGACACCAGTGCTCGCCGCGAACTACTCTGAGCCGCAAGGTTACCTGCAATATTCGACGGGCTTCGGCGATACATACAACGGCGTGACAACGAACGACGGGGATCATCTCTGGGGTTCGTACTCGTTCAAAGCGAAGGTTTTTCTCGGTCGCTTCGCCGCCGAGTATCAATACTATCGCGACCTGACCAACAGTCAGACGAACGCCACGACTGCTAGCGGCGGGCCGGGAACTTTGATTAACTTTCCTGGCGCACAAGTCATCGTGCCGCAGTTCGTGGCCTCGGACGGGCAATCCGAGTTTCGGCTTGAGTATCAGCCGCCGAAGTTTCCCGTATACCTCGGCGTCGCCTACAGCAACTCGTTCAACAACTACAATTTTCCGCGGCTCACCGCTTCGGGGATCGGCGTTGAACTGCAGCCGGATTTGGGCCGCGCGATCAGCCCGTATGGCTCATTCTATTGGTTTCCCAATCAGACCGGAACGTATCCGCTCGCAAACCCGAATGATCCGTCGAGCGGATCGGTCCATTCGGCGTTCATAGCGAACGAGCTCGACTTCGGAGCGTCATTCGCGTTTCCGAAGATCAACGTGAACGTCTTGGCCGGTTATTATCAGTACACGAACGTGCGCAAGACCGGGAATTTCAACTTCGTGCGCGACGGCCCATACTTGGGCGTCGGTTATCGCATCCGTTAAGTTATTCGCCCGGGATGCCCGAAAACGCCGGCTGCCCGTCGAACGTACACAACGATTCCGTTTGAATGAAGTCAAAACCGGCCTCTGCGACGCGCGCGAGCAGCGTCGCGACCTGCGCGTGCGAGATCTCGCCGCCGTCTTTTGCTAAAAAGCGGCAGCGCCACTGATCCGTACACAGCGTCTCCGGCAAGCCTGTGGGCCACACGCGCGAGCCTCGGTTGAGGATCGCGCGCAGCTCGAGGCCGTCAGACGAGACGCGAGAGAGCGCGCTTCCGAGCTCGTCAGCAGAGCCTTTCGACCAATCGAGATAGACATCAACGCCAACGAGTGCTTTCTTCTTGCGTTGATCGGTCGCCAACGCCTTGAAAACCGGCGATTTTTCCGGCGCCACGTCCTTGTATGATGCGGGCTTGAGATGCTGCGGTTTTTCGCCGAGTCGCGCGATGACCGCTTGCGCGAATTCTTTGGTGCCGACTTTCTGCTTACTCGTACCTTCGCGATAGATGTCGTAGGTGTGGATGCCGTCTTCGATCGTGCGCAGCCACGCGTTATGAACTTTCGCTGCCACATCGGTCTGCCCGATGTGCACGAGCATCATGATCGAGCCGAGCATGAGGCCTGAAGGATTTGCGACGTTCTGACCGGCGCGGCGCGGAGCTGAGCCGTGGATCGCTTCGAACATCGAACACACCTCACCGATGTTGGCCGATCCGGCAAGCCCGACCGAACCGGTGATCTGTGCCGCGACGTCCGATAGGATATCTCCGTACAGATTCGGCAGCACGAGAACATCGAAACTTTCGGGCGTGTCTGCGAGCTTGGCCGCGCCGATGTCCACGATCCAATGCTCGTGCTCGATCTCGGGATACTCCTTGGCGATCTCATCGAACATCTTATGGAATAGGCCGTCGGTGAGCTTGAGGATGTTGTCTTTGGTGAAGCACGTGACTTTACAGCGGTTATTGCGTCGCGCGTACTCAAACGCATAGCGGATGATGCGCTCGCTGCCCGGGCGCGAGATCAGCTTGAGCGCCTGCGTCATCTGGTGCGTCTGCTGGTACTCGATGCCGCCGTAGACGTCTTCTTCGTTCTCGCGCACGATCACGACGTCCATCACCGGATGCTTGGTCTGCACGTAGGGCGCGTACGAGACGCAGGGACGCACATTCGCGTAGAGGCCGAGCGCAGTGCGCGTCGTGACGTTGAGACTCTTGTAACCGCCGCCTTGGGGCGTCGTGATCGGCGCTTTGAGGAACACTTTCGTGCGGCGCAGCGATTCCCACGCGCTGGGCGCGATGCCGGCGGGATTGCCGGCGAGATAGACCTTCTCGCCGACTTCGATGACCTCGAGCTCGAGCCGAGCGCCGGCTGCCTTGAGCACCTCGAGCGTCGCGCTCATGATCTCTGGTCCGATGCCGTCGCCGTAGGCAACCGTGATGGGTGTATTCGCGGACATGTGAACTCCCCGCACGTCGTTCGTGCGCGCTAGGGTTCGTCGCGCCGGAGGGCGGGGTCCCGCCCTTGCGTAATGGGTGGCCCGACATATGGCGCAGCCACAAGTCATCGCGGCGCGCTTTGCGCAGATGCGGTACGCGACGAGCGCGATCGATTGGTTCCGCAATCAAGGGATTGATGCGGCGGCGATCGGCGCATTCGCTGTGCCGCCGGGGGGTCAGCCGCGGCCACCGCGTCCCGGCGACAACCAACGCGACGACCTGACATGGATCGTCTCGCTCGATCTTGCGCGCGCACCGATCACTCGGCGTGTCGCGGTCGATGCGATGAAGCGCGAGGGCGGCACGCTCATCGCCAACGCTCCCGCACCCACGTAGCGCTCTTTCTCCCGAAAGGCGGCCCGTATGATCGTGGCCATCGCGCGAGAGTTAGGGGCCGGCGGCCTCGCCGTGGGCGAAGCGGTCGCCAAGCAGCTCGGCATTCCAGTGCTCGACAAAGAGATCGTCGATCTCGTCGCGCAGCGCCTCGGCGCCCCCGAGGCGTACGTCGCGGAGCGCGACGAGCATGGTGAAAGCTTCACCGAGCGAGTGTTGCGCGGCATCATGGCGGCCTACCCCGAAACGCTGGCGGCCCGCGATTTGCCCGACTGGTCGGAGCAGAACCTCGTGAAGCTCACCGAAACCATCATTAAGGAACGCGCGGCAGGGGAGTCGCTGGTCGTAATCGGGCGCGGTGCGCCGATGCTGCTCAAGGACCGGCACGACGTCGTGCGTGTCTTCGTCACCGCGCCGCCGGCGCAACGCGCCGCGAACGTCGTCGCGCGCATGGGTGTGTCGCACGACGAGGCGCTCAAAGAACTACGCCGCTCGGATCAGCACCGGGCGGCATATTTCAAGGAACACTACAACGTCTTGGACTGGCGCGATCCGCGCCACTACGATCTCGTCGTCAACACCGCGCGGTTTGGAATCGAAGGAGCCGCACAACTCATCGCCGTTGCGGCCCGCGAGGTGGTTAGGCGCTAGGCGCGCAGAGCATCAAGAGCAGTTCCGGTCCCGATCGCGCACAGCGTGCCCGCATCCCAGTGGATGTTCGCCTTGATGAAGTCGTTGAACTCAGACGCGCGCAGACTGGAGAGCAACGCGAGCTCTTGTGCGGGCGTGACGAGCGGCTGGTCGAAGAGCGCGAGCTCGGCGTAGCGCCGAGCGAGTTCGGCATTCCATTCGGCGAATAAGGTCGTCTGCGCAGCGTACGCCTCGCGGCCTCGCTCGAACTCGTCCGCAGAAAAACCGTGGCGGGTGTCTTCGAGGATGCGCCGCATCTCGCGCACGGCGATCTTCGCACGGCTGCGCCCGACCGCCGCCATCGCGCTCATCACCCCGACATTGCTGTAGAAATCTTGCGTCGCGTACACTTCGTACGCCAAACCGAGACCCTCACGCAGACCGTCCCATAGCCGGCTCCCGTCACCCTCGCCGATCATCGTCTGCGCGAGCTGCGTCTGCAGCACAGCCCGATAGCCGGCGCCGTACGACGGCGTCGTGGTTGAGATCGAAAACCAGACCTGTTGCGCGTTCGAGCGGCGCAGCGTCTTCGCGCGCCGGGCGCGATGCATCGCCGGTTGGTAAACCGTATCTGCGGGTACCGATGCGACGACCGCGTCAGGTGTGGCGCGCCACGAGCCGAAATGCCGTTGCGCGATGTCTGCGAGTTCGCGCCTGGACTGCGGTCCGGCGAGACTCAGCACAGCGTTGCGCGGATTGAACAGGCGACGGTGGAAACGTCTGACTTGGCCCGGCGTGATCGCGCGAACCGTGGCGCGGGTGCCGCCGACGTCGCGACCCAGTGGATGCGAACCCCACAGCGCTTCGTCCGTAAGCACCTCGATGCGCTTGCTGGGATCATCTTCCCAGTCGCGCAGCTCTTCGAGCACGACCTTGCGTTCCGTCTCGATATCTTGTCGTGCGAACAGCGGGCGGCGCACGACGCTGCTGATGACGTCCAGCGCCTCATCGGTCTTCACTGCGGGCACGCTCCCAGTGATCGCGATGAGCTCCTTGCTCGTCGAGGGATCGAAGCGGTTGCCGCAGCGCTGCATCGCCGCCGCCAGCTCCTGGCGCGAATAGTCGAGCGTGGCCTTGAAGATCAGATGTTCGAGGAAATGGGCCAGACCCGGCGCTTGGCGCGGATCATAGATCGAACCAGCGCGCAGCGCGAGCGCGATGCTGGTCGTGCCGGATTCGGGCGTGCGAGTCGTGACGACGCGCAGACCGTTGCGCAGCCGGAGGCTGGTCGGTGCGGGTTGTTTTGAGCGCCGGGGCATGGGGGGCTTCCTATAGTTGTGTGCGGGGGTGGCCCGTGTGGGCGATATTCTACCTTCGCCACCCGGCGCGCAAACGTCTAGGGCCTTTAGGGACGGGAGCTTGCGCCTTTGCCGATTCTTTCGTCCCGGAAAATAAAATATTAGGACGCATTGGAAGCGCCGTCCCGCTCCGGCTTCAAAGGCACGGAAAGGCGGCAAGCTGGCCGCCGTCGAGCTGCCCGGGCGTCAATCCGCACGTGCTGGAGAGCCGTTTTGAAGAAGAGATGTGCACGAGCGCGCCGGCCGTGTCCGCATGGGGATTCGAGCTGTTTCAAACGATGCCAGGCGATGCCAAAAGTCCAAGCGAACCGCGCGCCAGCATGGGTGAGGACGCCGCGCTGATCACGCGGGTGCGCCGCGCCGATTCGGCTGCGTTCGCGCAGCTCTACGATCGCCACGCGGCCCTGGTCTTCGGCGTCGCGCGCCGAGTCCTCGGCGATGCGACGCAAGCCGAGGACGTCACGCAATCCGTCTTTCTTCAGATATGGGCGCGCCCCGACTCGTTTCAGGGCGGCAATTTCGCCGCGTGGGTTGCAACGGTCGCGCGCAACGCGTCGCTTGATATCCTGCGCAGCGCCGCCGTGCGCACCCGCGCACCCGAGATGCCGGCCGATATCCAATCGAG
>Ga0126371_10003720_pt1 | contig 13383 bp, 14 predicted proteins | sample PanSoiMetaPlot_4_FD_110145 | JGI IMG/M metagenome (GOLD analysis project Ga0126371, IMG submission 110145) | Tropical forest soil microbial communities from Panama - MetaG Plot_4 | ecosystem: Environmental > Terrestrial > Soil > Tropical forest > Bulk soil | place: Panama | collected 2016-02-17
ATGGCGACTACGATTCCAACACATTGGAGGTCGTGACCGCGTTCCAACGCCATTTCCGTCCCGAACGCGTCGATGGCCATGCTGATCCATCGACGCGAAGCACTTTGCAAGAACTTCTCGACAGCCGGGGCCGTGCCAGAGCAATGGCCGCTCGGGCTCGGACCGCGATGCCACGCGCGGCATCCTGACTTTTAAGCTTGCGGTGCGATCGTCCGGCTACGGCCCTTGACGGATTCTCTTAATATCCCCATCCCTGAAGGCGTCAGTCGGTCGGACGGCCGCTCCGGCGAAACCGAAAGGTTGTCGGAGAGGAAAGTCCGGGCTCCGCGGACAAACGGTGCCGGATAACATCCGGCGGGTGCGAACCTAGGGACAGTGCCACAGAAAACATACCGCCGCGGCGCTTCGGCTGACCACGGCAAGGGTGAAATGGTGCGGTAAGAGCGCACCGCGCCGGCGGCAACGCCGGCGGCAGGGCAAACCCCACCGGGAGCAAGACCGAATAGGGACGGCGCGAGGTTTGCGCGAAAGTGCAGCTTCGGGATCGTGTCCGGGTCCTGCCGTCCGGGTAGGTTGCTTGAGGCGCCGGGCAACCGGCGTCCCAGAGGAATGGCCGTCACGCAGGCGAATCCGTTCGCATGCTGTCCAGAACCCGGCTTATAGGCCGGCTGACGTGAATAAGGGCGCTCGGCGGAACCCCGCCGGGCGCCCGCCAATTTTCCAGACCGATTTGGCACGGCTCTTGAATGATAGCGCGGTGCTAGCGCGCAGAGGCCAACGGTGCCGTTTGCACTACGGTATAGAATAGACGTCCTCCGCAAAGGAAAAACAGAGTTAAGTCTTTCAAATATCAGTCGAGGAATTGCCATAGGAGAAAGATAATTCTATTTCTGGATGATCGCCATGCCCCGCGCCCCTGAACGGTTTGCGACTGCTCGGATCGCGCCATTGTCGCGCCTGCCAACGTTTTTTGCGCTGCAGGGCAAGCGCGTCATCGTGGCGGGCGGCAGCGCCGCCGCGAGCTGGAAAGCTGAGCTCCTGTCCGCCGCCGGTGCACGGGTTGAGGTGTTTGTGCCGGAGCCCGATGCGGACATACTGACGCTAGCGGACGCGCCACCGGATGGTGCCGTCGTTATCAAGCGGCGGAATTGGTCGGTGGACGATTTTGATGGCGCCGCCATCGCCGTCGCCGATTGCCCGAACGATCAAGCCGCCTCACAATTTGCGGCGGCAGCACGCAGCGCCGGCGTGCCGGTCAACGTCATCGACCGGCCGGCATTCTGCGACTTCTCGTTCGGCGCGATCGTCAATCGCTCACCACTCGTGATCGGTATTTCTACGGAAGGCGCTGCTCCAGTATTTGGTCAGGCAATTCGGGCCAAGGTCGAAGCACTGATCCCGCGAGGATTTGCGCGCTGGGCGGCGGCGGCTTTGGCATGGCGGCCGCGCCTGCGCGCGCACGCTTTATCGTTTCGCAGCCGCCGCACGTTCTGGGAGAGGTTTACCGCGCGTGCCATCGCGGCCCCGGACCGGACGCCGGACGAAGCGGAGCTTGACGCATTGCTCGCCGCAGCACCGCGCGCCGGCGGATCGGTGACGCTGGTCGGCGCCGGGCCGGGCGATCCGGAATTGTTGACGCTGCGCGCGGTGCGCGCGCTGCAATCAGCGGACGTGATCCTGTTCGACGACCTTGTCTCGACCGATATTCTCGATTTCGCGCGCCGCGAGGCCAAGAAGATGTTGGTCGGCAAAACCGGGCACGCCCCATCGTGCCGCCAGGATGACATCAACGCGCTGATGATTTCGCTCGCCAAGAGCGGCCGCTGCGTGGTGCGATTAAAGGGCGGCGATCCGATGCTATTTGGCCGCGCCGATGAGGAGATCGCGGCCTGCCGCGCGGCCGGAATTCCGATTGAAGTCGTTCCCGGTATCACCACCGCGCAAGGCGCTGCCGGCCGGCTGTTGATTTCGTTAACGCGCCGAGGTGAGGCGCGTCGCGTGCAATACATCACTGGCCACGGCCGCGGCGGCGCGCTGCCGGCCGATATCGACTGGACAAGCCTCGCCGATCCCGCCGCGACGACTGTTGTCTACATGCCGACCAAAACCTTGCCTGATCTGGTGGACGCCGCGCTCAAAGCGGGTCTCGCGCCAAAGACTCCAGCGATCGCGGTGGCATCTGCGACGCGCGCCGACGAGCGCGTGATCGCGGCGACAATCGCCGATTTGCCGGGACGGCTCGCCGCCGAATGGCTTGCCGGGCCGGTTGTAGTGATGATCGGGCGCGTGTTCGATCACCTGCAAAGCGGCGCCGGCGAACTGGCCCTGCCGCCCAGCCACGATCCGCTGCCGTTAGCCAAATGATTTCCTAAAAGGTTGCAGAGACCCGCCCCGGCCGCCTATCTATCCCCTGCATGGACAGCTTGACCGCCCCACCCTCCGTCGCGAGCTCCGCGCATCTGCCGCCCCACCAGGCGGGCCTGATCGACGCGCGCGTCACGGCCATTGAAGACGTCGCCCGCGATACCAAACTCTATACGTTCGCACGCCTCGATGGCACCAAGCTGGCGGCTTACGCGCCGGGCGCACATATCGATCTGCATCTGCCCAATGGATTGGTGCGACAATTCTCATTGGTCGTGCCGGATTCGAACCCGGACAAATATGTCGTCGGAGTCAAGCGCGATGCCGCCAGCCGCGGTGGCTCACGCTACATCTTCGACGAAATGCGCGTCGGCGATCAGATCAAGATCAGCCCGCCGCGAAATAATTTCCCGCTGGTGGAGAGCGCCGAGCACGTCGTGCTCATCGCCGGCGGCATTGGCGTCACGCCGATCTGGTGCATGGTGCAACAGCTCGCCGCGCTGAAGCGATCCTGGAAACTCTATTATTCGTGCCGGTCACGCCAGGACATGGCGTTCCTAGAGGAACTGAAAAAACTCGATCCGCAGGCGGTGCACCTGCATTTCGACGACGAGGCTGACGGCAAGTTTCTCGACCTCGCCGGAGCGATCGAGGCGGCGCCGCAAAACACGCACTTTTATTGCTGCGGACCGAACCCGATGCTCAAAGCGTTCGAGGCGGCCGCGGCGAGCCGTCCGCGCGGCAATATTCACATCGAATATTTCACGCCGAAGGACGATGCCACCAGCCGCCACATGGGCGGCTTCTGGGTTGAGCTTGCGCGCTCCGGCGAGGAATATTTCATTCCCGAGGGCAAGAAAATTCTCGAAGTGCTGTACGAGGCCGGCGTCGACGTCGACTACTCTTGCGAGCTCGGCATCTGCGGCGCCTGCGAGACCCGAGTAATTTCCGGCGTTCCCGAGCATCATGATTCGGTCCTTAGCGAGGAAGAGCAAGCGACCAACGAGAGAGTCATGATCTGCTGCTGCGGCTGCAAGACAGAGCGGCTGGTGCTGGATATGTAGCCATGCGGGCGGGCCGCCCAGGCGCTTCACTTCGGCAATTCGAACACTGGTGACGCCAGGGGCGACGGTCTATAACCGCGTTATGGATGCGCCCGTCAGATCGCCGACCAAGAAAAGCCGTCCGGTAAAAGAAAAGCAGGATTTGCGCGCCTGGATCGCGCAAATGCGCGCGGCCGAAGAGGTTGAGGACATCAAAGGCGCCGAGCGCGAGCGCGAAATCGGCGGCGTCGTCGATATTTATCAGCGCCGCATCGGCAACAAGGCCGTGCTGTTCGACGACATTCCCGGATTTCCGCGCGGCCATCGGATCCTGGCCAACATTCTGACCTCGGTGCGCCGGATCAATATCACGCTCGGGCTCGATGCCGACGCGGGGCCAAATGAGCTCATCCAATACTGGCGACGTCATATGAAGCACGCGCGCGCGATTGCGCCCGTCACCGTGCAGAACGGTCCGGTCATGGACAGCGTCCGCACCGGCACTGACATCGACATCTTCGAAATCCCGGTGCCGCGCTGGCATGAGCATGACGGCGGCTATTACATCGGCACCGGCGACATGGTCATCATGCGCGACCCGGACACCGGCTGGATCAATTACGGCGCCTATCGTGTGCAGGCGCAGGCGCGCGATACCGCGACCGTCATGTGCTCGAAAGGCAAGCACGGCGATCTGATCCGCCGGCGTTATCACGAGCGCGGCGAACCTTGCCCGATCGCCGTCGTTTGCGGCATGCATCCGGCCTTGTTCATGATCGCCGGCTTGGAAATTCCCTATGGCAAGAACGAATTCGAAGCCGCCGGCGGGCTGATCAGCGAAGCCGTGGAGGTGATCGCCGGGCCGCGCACGGGGCTGCCGATCCCCGCGCATGCGGAAATCGCGTTCGAAGGTTTCATCCATCCGAACGATCTGCTCGACGAAGGACCGCTTGGCGAGTGGACCGGCTATTACGCCGGCGGTCTCAAGAAAGAGCCAGCGATCCGGATCGAGACATTCATGCACCGCGACGATCCGATCCTGCTCGGCGCGATTCCCGGCATCCCGCCCGACGACGATTCATTCTATCGCGGCACCTATCGTGCCGGCGCAGTATGGAATCAACTCGAAGCCGCGGGTGTACCCGAAGTGAAAGGCGTCTGGGCGCATCCCGCCGGCGGCAGCCGGCTATGGCTCACCGTCGCGATCAAGCAGCAATATGCCGGTCACGCCAAACAAGCGGGCCTTATCGCCTCGCAGTGTCACGCCGGTGCCTATGCCAATCGTTTCGTCGTCGTCGTCGATGACGACATCGATCCGGCCGACACGGATAAAGTGATATGGGCGATGTGCACGCGGTTCGATCCGCGCGAGGGCATGGAGACGCTGCGCGGTTGCTGGTCGACGGCGCTCGATCCGATGGCCTATGCCGCCGACGACCCGCGCAACGCCCGCGTCGTGATCGATGCTTGCAAGCCGTTCAACCGCCGCGACAGCTTCCCGCTTGTGGTGCGCGCCAGCAAAGAACTCGAAGACCTAGTTCGCAAGAAGTTTTCGAACGTACTGCCGCGCTGAATTACTTAAAATGACCATGAACGAAAAATTCGACATCACACTAAACATCAACGGCCGCGATTATCCGATCCGCGTCGAGCCGCGCAAAACTCTGGTCGATGCGATCCGCGACGATTGCGGGCAAACCGGCACCCACATCGGCTGCGAGCACGGCGTCTGCGGCACCTGCACGATCATCGTCGACGATGAGGCGGTGCGCTCGTGCCTGATGTTTGCGGTCCAGGCGCAAGGCAAGATGATCCGCACTGTTGAGGGACTTGCAAACGGCGAGGAGCTGCATCCGCTACAGCGCGCCTTCATCGAGAACCATGGATTGCAATGCGGTTATTGCACGCCGGGCTTTTTGATGCTCGCGACCAACGTCTTGGAGAAGAACCCGAATATCGGTGACGAGGAACTGCTTGACGTGCTTGCCTCCAATCTGTGCCGCTGCACCGGCTATCAGAACATCATCAAGGCGGTGCAAGCCGCGCGCGATGAGATGCGCGGGGCCCGCGCGCCGGCGTAACGTTATTGAGGTGACGAGCCCAACGCTGCCAGCGCGGCTTTCGCCACTTCGACATCCTGCTCAATCTTAGCGCCCCCGGCGGCAACCGCGCCGATCACTTCGCCGTTCACCTCGATCGGAAACCCGCCCGGCACATTGGTGAAGTCGCCCATGCGCACCGACATGGACAGCGCATTCTCCTCCGGCGCATAGCCGGTCGGCAGCCGCTGCGAAGCGGCGGTGATGGCCTTGCGTTGCGTCGTGATAATGGAAAAATGCCGCGCGCCGTCCATCATTAGAAAGCCGATCAGCCGGCAGCTCTGATCGGCAACAGCGAGGGAGACCTTGCAGCCAAGCGCCTCGGCTTTGGCGACACCGGCCTCGATCATCTTCAGGCTCGCTTTATGCGTGAGCCGGTGGGTGGTAACAAAATCGGCCATGCGGCAATTCCTCCCCGATCCACATCAATTGGATGACACAAAAACCGTGCTGGCGTTAGCTCTTTAGTGGCCGCGGCATCGATTTATGAAAGGTCGCAAAAGGTGACTGAACCGCAGCAAGCTCCCTCCCATTGGGACCGCGAGGCTGACGTCGTCGTGATCGGCTCGGGCGCCGCCGGCATGCCGGCGGCGATCGTCGCCCGCGAGGCCGGCGCCTCGGTCATCGTCGTCGAGGCAGAGCCGCATATCGGCGGACACGCCATCACCAGCGGTGGCAATCTCCCGCTCGGCGGCGGCACTCGTTATCAAAAAAAATACGGCATCGAGGATTCACCCGAACTATTTTTCCGCGATTTGACCGATTGGTCCGTGGTCGAGAACAATGGGTCTCCGCCTTATCGCTATAACGATCGCGAGATCATCCGCGCCTTTGTCGACAACAGCGTGGCCGCGTTCGAATTCCTGCTCGCTCACGGGGTGCGCGTCATCGACCGGCCGCCGAACAATATCGGACACGAGATCGGCGTCTCAGTACCGCGCACGATGCAGATCGACGTTGCCGATTGGCCGATGGTCCATACCGCGAAGCCCGCCGATCCAAACGAACCCGAAATCAGGGCCGGAGCGGGCCTGATCCGGCCGCTGGAAGCCGCGGCCCGCAAGGCCGGCGTCGAGATTCTGCTCGAATACCGCATGACTGCGATTCATCGCGAAGCGCCGCGGCGCGGTCGCGTGCTGGGCATTGCCGTCGATCACAAAGGCACCGTTCGCAACATCCGCGCGCGCAAAGCGGTCGTCGTCGCGACCGGCGGGTCGACTGGCAACATCAATTTCCGCCGCATGTTCGACCCGCGGCTCACGGAAGAATATTGCGGCCTCGCCGGCATGCCGTGGTCCGATCAGGACGCCAGCGGCGAGCTTGCCGCCATGGACATTGGCGCCGCGCTCTGGGGACTATTCAATTACACCGGTGAATTTGGCTCGGGCATCACCAAACCGGGCGCGATCGGCTGCCAATACGGCTATGTCAACGTGCGCTGGCATCCGGGCAGCGCGGCATTCGCCAAGGCGCGAGCCATAGGGCTTTCCGTCAAGGATTGGCAGAACGTAATCCTGGTCAACATGCTCGGCCGGCGCTTCTACGACGAAACCGCGGGCCACTTTGGCTACAACACCTATCTGAGCGTCAATCCTTATGAGCCGCACAGCTATCTCAACGCCAAAAACGCGAAATATAATCCGAGCAATTTCATCAACGCGGCCTTAGCGGGGATCGGCGACGGCCATAACGGTGGCGGTCCGATCTGGGCGATCTTCGACGCCGATGCAGTTGCGCGCGAGCAATGGCAGCCGACGCCGCCACATGTCGACTGCGACGCGGGCTTTTTCTTCGCCGCGGATGGGTTCGAAGATCTCGCGCGGAGAATCGTGATGCAATATCAGCGCGTGCCGATGCCGGCGCAAAATCTCGTTGACACCATCGCGCGCTACAATTCGTTCGTCGATGCTGGAAAGGATCCAGACTTTGGTAAGCCTGCCCCGCGCTACAAAATCGCCCGGCCGCCGTTTTATGCCGCCTGGGCGACGCCGGTGCTTCACGACACCCGCGCCGGATTGCGCATCAACGCGCGCTGCGAAGTGATCGACATGAATGGCGCCGCGATTCCCGGTCTCTATTGCGGCGGCGAATCGGCCGGCGGCTTTTCCATGCACGGATTACCGCGCGCGATTTGTCAGGGCTTTATCGCGGGCAAGCACGCCGCCGCGGAAGGATAGTAGCGGCTGACGCTTCGCCGTCGGCGGCACGTGAGCCGCAGATCAGGCCTTCTCGAACGCGGTTTGTGCGACTTTCGCGCGGCGCGGCGCCGGTCGGATCATGAGAAATTTACCGGATGCTCGCGGGCTGATGACCCAGCGGCCTTCGATCTCGGTGCCATCGCCGTTAAGAGTGCCCCTGTAGAAGATCGGATTGCGGTGATAGCGATCGGGCCGATCGTAGGTCTTGGTGAAAGTCACCGCGCCGTCGTGATGGGTACCGACAAGCGTCGCATAAAGAGTTACGTTGCTGCGACTATCGGGCTCGTGCGTGGTGCCGGTCAACGAACCGCCACCGTCAATCAGCGTCGCGACGAAGGATATCGATCTGCCGTCGCTATAGGTGTACAGGCCATTCCAAACGCCGGTCAGATTTTGCGCGCCGGTCTGAACCGACATTTTGCCCCCTAGTGCATGATCCGGAAAAGGCCTGCCGCGGACCTGATCCGGGGTAGGAACCGGTTTTCCGAAAAGATCATGCTCAAACAAAAGCTAAAACGAGATAACGATTCAATCTAAAATCACTCCCGCTTTAGCTCGTTCCGCTACACAGTGGTCTGGGCCACCCCGCGCTCGGCGTGCAACGCTTCCTTGGCGCCCTCCTTGAACGGCACCTCTGGCGCCAAAACCACCGAACAAGAGCGCACCTTGTGATGCATCGGATCGACGCCGGGCGGCGTGACGTTCTTATCGACCAGTGCTTTGGCCGCGCGCATCAGCCGATGGCGCGCCATGATGATGCCGTTGTCGGCCGAGACCAGGTTTTCTTTCGTGCGATCGCAGATCGGTCCCATGCTTTCCTGCAATGAGGCATCCTGGATGGCGAAGCCGGCGACCCCACTGAAGGTTTTGCCAGCCTTCTGCGCGGCGCGGTCGATCAAATAATCATTGTCCTTGTTGGCGAGCGGCCGGTATGTGCCCGTGACGTATTTGCAGTGAACGCCGGCGCCATCCTTCATGGCGTCCACCTCGTTCTTGGTCAGTGCCCGCACCGGGTGGAAATCATAAGACCAGGCCCAGCAATTCTCGTCGTCGATCGGCACCCAGAAGTGGCCGTGGATCGGATGATCGCCCCGCGGCGGAATCATCGTGAAGCATGGCATTACCCACGGCGTGATGCGCCAATAATATTTTCCATTCTCCGCGTTGCGCCGTGCGCCGATGAACAGGCCGCCCGGCTGTTCGACCACTTCGAAATGCGGCTGCATGTCGGCGAGATTGTATTGATTGCCTTTGGCGCCCTTGAACAGAGGGTCGGAGCCCAAATCGCCACGATGCAAGAATGAAACGTGGCTCGAGTCGATGCCGCCTTCCATGGCTTGCAGCCAATTGCATTCCTGCAACCGTTTGGAGACGAATGTTTGTTCCGGCGGGACGAGCGCAAATTCCCATTCCGGCAGCGGCGGCTTTTGTTGTGGCGGACCCATATAGGTCCACAGCACATCGCCGCGTTTCACCAGCGGATACGATGCGAGCTTGACCTTCTTGCAGAAGCCGCTCTCCACCAGTTCGGACGGCACCTCGATGCATTGGCCGCTCACATCATATTTCCAGCCATGATAGGGGCACCGCAGGCCGCCATCCTCGTTGCGTCCGAACCAGAGCGACACGCCGCGATGGGCGCAAAATTCATCAATGAGACCGAAGCGGCCTTCGGAATCGCGAAACGCAACAAGCCGCTCCGAGAGCAATTTCACCCGCACCGGCGGGCAGTCGTTTTCGGGCAGTTCCTCGGCCAGCAGCGCCGGCAGCCAATAGCAGCGAAACAGTCTGCCCATCGGGGTACCGGGACCGGTCTGCGTCAGAAGATCATTTTGTTCTTTTCTGAGCATGACTCTGTCCTTGATGGCAGTTGTAGGACAAAGAGTAGGGATTCGAGGCCGGCCGAGCAAGGAGCGGTGGCGTGTTCACGGGCATGAGCGGCGGGTGAAATCGCATGCAGGACCGCGGTTGCTCTGCCAGCGCAATTACGCTAAGTCCGCCGCTAAAGCATGATCCCGAAAAGTGGTACGGTTTTCGGAAGATCGTCCTCGAACAACGCGTCTGCCGCTTGGAGAGATGGGAATGGCCGATCACGCTGAGATCCAATACGCGACCGCAACTGGTAATGACTATCCCGCTCACGAACAGACGTATCGCAATTTCGTCACGCTGGTTAAGGTGTCTCTGGCGGTCATCGTCGTGATCCTTATCCTCATGGCATTTTTCCTGACGTGAGCTGACCCGGCGCGCCGACGGAGGATTTATGAAGGTTGCGGTGATTGCCGAGGCCGATGCGGACGAGCCGCGCGTCGCCGCAACTCCCGAAACCGTCAAGAAGATGGTCGCGCTCGGCGCTACAGTCGCCGTGCAAGCGGGCGCCGGCGTCAAATCCGGTATCCTCGACGCGGATTACACGGCAGCGGGCGCTACCGTCGCGGACGATCCCTTGAGCGATGCCGACATCGTGCTTCAGGTGCGGCGGCCGGAGGCGCCTGAACTGGCGCGGCTGAAAAAAGGCGTCATCGTCATCGGCATGATGGATCCATATGGGCACGAGAACGCGGTTCGTGCGATGGCGGACGCCGGCATCGTCGCCTTCGCGCTGGAGCTGTTGCCGCGCATTACCCGCGCGCAAGTCATGGATGTGTTGTCGAGCCAAGCCAATCTGGCGGGCTATCGCGCGGTGATCGACGCCGCCGCCGCGTTCGGCCGTGCGTTGCCAATGATGATGACGGCGGCCGGCACGGTTCCTGCCGCGCGAATTTTCATCATGGGCGCCGGCGTCGCCGGACTGCAGGCGATTGCGACGGCGCGCCGGCTCGGCGCCATCGTCACCGCGACCGACGTGCGGCCGGCAGCTAAGGAACAAGTAGAAAGCCTCGGCGCGAAATTCATCGCCGTGGAAGACGAGGAATTCAAAGCCGCGGAGACGGCCGGCGGCTATGCCAAGGAAATGTCAAAAGAGTATCAGGCCAAGCAGGCCGCCTTGGTCGCCGAGCACATCAAGAAACAGGACATCGTCATCACGACCGCGCTCATTCCCGGCCGGCCGGCGCCGCGGCTGATCGGCAAAGACATGGTGGCCTCGATGCGGCCGGGCTCAGTGGTGATCGATCTCGCCGTCGAGCGCGGCGGCAATGTCGAGGGCGTGATCGCCGACGCGGTGACCGAGATCAACGGTGTCAAGATCGTCAGTTATCGCAATGTTCCAGGTCGGCTCGCCGCGACAGCGTCGAGCCTCTACGCCAAAAACGTCTTTGCTTTCCTGGAGCTCCTGATCGACAAAAAGAGCAAAGCACTGACCGTCAACTGGGACGACGAAATCATCAAAGCCACTGCGCTCACCCGCGACGGCGCGGTGGCGCATCCGAGTTTCAGACCAAAGAGCGCGGCTTAGATTCAAGGAACGGTTTCCCGTCATGATCACGCTATCGGTTTTGGGCCAGCTCGATCTGATTGCGGCTGCAACCGGCAACGCGCCCGTGGCCGCGAGCGACGTTCCCGACCCGTTCGTGTTCCGCCTGTCGATTTTCGTACTCGCGGTGTTCGTCGGCTACTATGTGGTCTGGTCCGTCACACCGGCGCTGCACACGCCATTGATGTCGGTGACCAATGCAATCTCCTCCGTCATTGTCGTTGGTGCGCTCCTTGCCGTGGGGGTCGCACTTGTCGCCAACGATGCCGGTCCGCTATGGGCGCGCGCCCTGGGCTTCGTGGCGTTGAGCTTTGCGTCGGTGAACATTTTCGGCGGCTTTCTGGTGACGCAACGCATGCTTGGCATGTTCCAACGAAAGAAGAAGTGACCGGATGAGCGCCAATCTCGCCGCGCTTTGCTATCTGGTCGCCGCCGCGCTTTTCATCCTAGCGTTGCGCGGCTTGTCGAATCCGGAGACCAGCCGGCGCGGCAATCTCTTCGGTATGCTCGGGATGGCGATCGCGATCGCCACCACGCTGGGGCTGCATCCGCCGGCGAGCTATTCGGCATGGGGCCTGGTGGCGCTCGGCATGGCGCTCGGCGGCGGCACCGGCGCGGTGATTGCGCGGCGCGTGCCGATGACCTCGATGCCGGAATTGGTCGCCGCCTTCCACTCGCTGGTCGGCATGGCGGCGGTCCTGGTCGCGGCCGGTGCGCTCTATGCGCCGTCCGCCTTTGGCATCGGCAGCGAAGGCGCGATCCACGGCCAAAGCCTGATCGAAATGTCGCTTGGCGCCGCCATCGGCGCCGTCACCTTCACCGGCTCGGTCATCGCCTTCCTCAAGCTCTCGGGCCGGATGAGCGGCGCGCCGATCATTCTGCCGGCACGGCACGCGATCAATATTGCACTCGGGCTTGGACTGATCGCGTTGATCGTCTGGTTTTTCGAAGCGCAACACCATCTCGCATTCTGGCTGATCGCGGCGGCATCGTTTCTCCTCGGCATTCTCATCATCATCCCGATCGGCGGCGCTGATATGCCGGTCGTGATCTCGATGCTCAATTCCTATTCCGGCTGGGCCGCCGCCGGCATCGGCTTCACGCTTGGAAATCCGGCATTGATCGTCACCGGCGCGCTGGTCGGCTCCTCGGGCGCGATTCTGTCCTACATCATGTGCAAGGGCATGAACCGCTCGTTCATCTCGGTCATTCTTGGCGGCTTCGGCGGCGAGGTGGCGGGCCCTGCCGCGCACGCCGCCGACCGTCCGGTCAAGATCGGGTCGGCTGACGATGCAGCTTTCATTCTTAAGAATGCCGGCAAGGTCATCATCGTGCCAGGTTATGGCATGGCGGTGGCGCAGGCGCAGCATGCGCTGCGTGAAATGGCCGACAAGCTCAAGGCCGAGGGCGTCGACGTCAAATACGCCATTCATCCAGTTGCCGGCCGCATGCCTGGTCACATGAACGTGCTCTTGGCCGAGGCGAATGTCCCCTATGACGAAGTATTCGAACTGGAAAACATCAATTCGGAATTTCCGCAGGCCGACGTCGCCTATGTGATCGGCGCCAATGACGTCACCAACCCCGCCGCCGAAGAAGATCCAAAATCGCCGATCTACGGTATGCCGGTGCTGCAGGTGTGGAAGGCGGGCACCGTGATGTTCAACAAGCGCTCGCTCGCGTCCGGCTATGCCGGTATCGACAATCCGCTGTTTTATCGCGACAACACCATGATGCTGCTCGGCGACGCGAAGAAAATGACGGAAGAGATCGTCAAGGCGATCTGACCGGCACGACGGTCCGGCCGTAGCGCGACCCGCTGGTCTTGAACAGGCGCGCGAGGATGCCGCAAGACGCTTCGTCACAACAGTCAGTCCACCAGCGCGATGCAATGCGCCGGACGCTCCGGCTATTGGCGATCCCGCTTATTGGCGTCGCCGCCGCCTTGCTCTACTACGGCCTGCACGACCGCTTTTTTCTGCCCGAATGCGACTCCGATCGTGCCAAACGGACACTGGCCGACATCCTCAAGCAGCTCAAGCTTGAGCCGAGCCGCTACGCGCCGATCACGACAGTCTCAAGCGGCAACACGCGAGTCGTGTGCAATGCGGTCTTGCCGCTGCCGGATGGCGGCAAGGTCATGATCGATTACAGTTTTTACTGGCAAGGCAGCCAGGCCAATATCCGATATTCGGTGACGCGGAAGTAAAAGACGCAGTTTGCCGCGCCATCAGGAGACTAGCTTGCCGTATCCGCCCGCGGTC
>Ga0126371_10003721_pt1 | contig 13383 bp, 11 predicted proteins | sample PanSoiMetaPlot_4_FD_110145 | JGI IMG/M metagenome (GOLD analysis project Ga0126371, IMG submission 110145) | Tropical forest soil microbial communities from Panama - MetaG Plot_4 | ecosystem: Environmental > Terrestrial > Soil > Tropical forest > Bulk soil | place: Panama | collected 2016-02-17
GGCCTTGGGCAGGCGCGATCTTTGAGATCGTGGCGCCGACCGGCAGTCTTGTTTGGGTGACTGCAAGGCGCACGCTGTCGACGTCGAGTTCGAGCGTCGGGTTGCGGCCTTGACTGGCCCTTTGCACCGAAGCGATGTGCCCGTAGAATGTCGCACCTTCGAACACACTCGCGACGCGCGGAACCGGCGCCTTGACCAAGAGTGAGATCGGTTGATTGACTTGTGCGCTTGCCGTGTTGATCGAGGTCGTCAAGTTTGTTGTGACTGACGTCCCGCCCGGTACCGCACGCGAAGCGGTTGGCGCGGGGCTCGCATTCGCCGTAGCAATCCTGATCGCGCCGTTGGTCGAATTGAAGTCGACGGTCGCCCCAAGGGCTTCAGAGACGAAGCGTAGCGGCACCATCGTCGTCGCGCCTTGGATGAACGGAGCGGCGTCCAGCTGCTGGGTCTGGCCATTGACGATCGCCTGCGTCGAGCCGATCCTCACCTGCACCCGGTTGGTTCCGGCGGTTGCATTCACCGTGCCGTTATTGAACACGACGCTTGCGTGAAGGGCCTCGAAGATACTGCGCATCGGCACGAATACCCGACCGCCCTGTGACACCGCCGGCACGGGCAGCGGGACCAATTCGCCGTTGACGAACACCGTGTATTGCAGTGCTCGAACTGGAGCGATCGTGGACACCAACGCCATGCACATGCACGCTGTCGCAATCGCGACCGACTTAACAAACTGATTCTGCTTTGGACGCATACGTCACGCTCCTCAGAGGGAAGAGCTGAAGTCGACCCTTTATTTTTCCCCGCCGACCCCTGCTAAAACGTTGTCACCTGGGACTGGCAAGCGTCAAGGGCGCCGACAGCTGGACAGAAACCTCTGATCCTTCCGGCACGGTGATATCCTTTTTATTGTTGGACGCCAGCAAGAACCCGCCCGCGACGCCGATCGCGCCGCCTGCATTGGTCCCTACCATCTTTCCGATCCAGTTTCCGACGAGCATGCCCGCAAGTGCGCCCGCGGCGCCGTACAGCACGTTGGGACCCTGCTTTGGCGCGATCTTCGAAATCGCGGCTTGCATCGGCAAACGCTGGGTCGCGCCGGCCAACAAAATACTGTCGACCGTGAGCTCGAGCTCGGGATTGCGCCCCTGCCCAGCCTTTTGGACCTTTGTGACATGGCCGTAGATCTTCGATCCCTGAAGCGATGCCCCGCCGCTTGGATACGGCTGCGTGACAAGCAATGAAATCGGCTGGCCGACGTACGCGGATTTCGTGTTCAACGAAAGATTGAGCGTCGTGTGCAGCGTCGTGCCTGATGGAATCGTGCCGGCGCTCGCTTGCAGCGGCAAAGACGCCGCGGCGATGAAGGCTGCAAACGTGGCGACTGCTTTACGCGCACTCGGTGTTTCCATTGCTTCCAGCCTCCGACCGCGTACGCGGTGACGTTGGTGAGACGTTCTTGCTCGGCTACCTTTTCCGGCTCCGTGCGCGCTTCGAGGCGTTTTCTCCCGCGCGCTTGAGGTCAGAAGCCGGGTCGTACACCAGGTTCGCGCGCTTGACGGCCGCGTACGGGATGTCGACCATACCGGCATAACGGTCGGCGATGCGCACCTTCTCTTCGTCTGCCTCCTGGATCGTGCCGGAGAACTCAACTCGGTTGGCGATGCGCAGGCGCGTGATGATGCGCGCTTCGCGTCCGGCGAAACGCCGATAGTGCGCCGGCAGCAGCAGCGGGCGGTCCACGCCGGCCGACGCGACTTCGATCGTGTACGATCCGGCGCTGTCACCAAGCGCTTCTGCGCGACGGTCGATCGCGTGCGAAATCCGCTCGCACAAGACCGTATCGACGCCGCCCTCGCGATCGATCGTCATCCACAGCGCGAACGCGCCGCGCTCGCGCCGCACGCCGGAGCTCAACACTTCTACGTCCGGAAAGTCGGAACGCACGGCGGCGAGCACCGACTCAAAGCGGTCGATCATGATGCTTCGGGCGGCGCGAAGGCGTAGCCCGCATCGCGCAACGCGGTACGCACCGCACGCGCGATCGCGGCCGCGTTGGGCGTATCGCCATGGATGCAGATCGTGCGCACTCGATCGCTGCGCGCCAACGCCAGCGCTTGTTCGGCGGCGCGCGCTGGATCGTCGAACACAGCCCCCGGCTTCGAGCGAGACTGCAGCGAGCCATCCGGCTCGTAGGCGCGGTCGCAAAACCCCTCACCCACGGTCGTCAGGCCTTCGGCGTTGCCGGCTGCGATCAGCGCACTATTCGGCAATCCGACGAGCACGAGGTGCGGATCAAACCGCGCAACGGCGCGCGCAATCGCTTGTGCGAGCGGTGCATCTTTCGCGGCGTCGTTGTATAACGCGCCGTGCGGCTTGACGTGATGAAGTGCGGCACCGTTCGCTTTGGCGATACCTGCGAGCGCGGCGATCTGATACAAAACGGCGGTCTCGATGTCGCGCGTGCTGATCTCCATGCTGCGCCGGCCGAACCCCGCGAGGTCTGGGTATGACGGGTGCGCCCCGATCGCCACGTTGCGCTTCGCCGCTGCCGCGACTGTCGCGTCGATGGTGGACGGATCGCCTGCGTGAAAACCGCACGCGATGTTGGCCGAGCTGACGAGGTCGAGCAGTTCGGTATCATCGCCCATGCGCCACGCCCCGTACGATTCACCCATGTCGCAATTGAGATCGATCATCTTGGCCACGTCAAACGCCCTCGTGGAAGCCCGCGCCCAGGCTGTCGGCCACCGGATGCAAGGAGCGCAACGCCGCAACGCGCTCGGTGCGAGCGCGTGCGCCATCGACCGGGGAAACCACAACGAAGCGGATTCGGTCGCCCGGACGCGCCTGGCCCGCTAGCGGAGTGTCGGCGGCGATAATGCACGCGACCGTCGCATAGCCGCCAGTCGTTTGGTGTTCGGCCAGCAGCACGACCGGTGTTCCGGCATTCGTGATTTGCACGCACCCGGCGAACGCACCCGCTGAGATGATATCCGTCGTCCGTTCGAGCGGCAAAGCGTCTCCCTCGAGTTGAATCCCTTGACGTGTCGAACGGCTTGAAATTCCATACGCTTGGCCAAGAAAAGCGTCCCAGGCACGCTCAGAGAGAGCAGTCCTATGCAACCCGGGCAAGATGCGGAGAATAACCTCGGCGCCCCATGCGGGAATCGACGCCGGCGCGTATACTAATGTAGGAAGATTTGCAGCGGCGGCAGCGACGGGCGCGCTGGGAAGTGCTCGGGGATCGTGCAGCGGCAAAGAATCGCCTTCGCGCAGCGGCCGCCCTTGATGACCCCCAAAGCCGGCTCCGGTGTCGGTCGCCGCGCTGCCGAGGACGAGCGGCACTTGGATCCCGCCGTCGATGGCGAGATACGATCGCGCGCCGCGATCAGAGTTGCCAATTTCGATGACCGCTCCATCGGCGACATCGTGGGAGCGCCAACGGAGCGCGTTCACGCCGTCGATCGTCAGCGTTGCGTCTGCGCCGGTGACGGCGATGCGCGCCGCACCGTGCACTTTGAATTGCGTGCCGGTCAGCGTCGTCTCGATCACGGCGGCGTCGCTATTGCCGACGAGCATATTCGCGGCGGTCGCGCTATACCAATCGCACCAGCCTGAGGGCGACACGCCGAAGCGCGCGACGTCACGCCTTCCCGCATCCTGCACGGTGCTCAGCGCACCCGGCGCGAGCACGCGCAGGCGTCTCGCTCCGCTTACCATGAGACCTCGGCGAGCGCATCGCTCTCGTGTGCAACACGACGAAACCGAACTTCGTCACCCGGCGCGAACAACGACGGCATCTCGTGCGCAGGATCGAAGAGCGCCGCTCGCGTCGTGCCGAGCAAACGCCAACCGCCCGGCGAGGATCTCGGATAGATTCCGCACTGTCCGCCCGCGATCGCCACGCTGCCCGCCGGTACGCGGTCGCGCGGCGATGCCAGCCGCGGTAATGACAGAGCTTCAGGCAACCCGAGCAGATACGGAAAGCCCGCCAGAAACCCGAGAAACGCAACATGGAATTGCGCGGCGCACAACGCCTTGACGTAGTCGTCGGACCGCAAGCCGACGGCATGCGCGGTCGCATCGAGATCGATGCCGTGCTCATCGCCGAAGAGCACGCCAACCGTGATCTGCCGCGGACGCAACTCGATGCTGCGCCCGCCGTCGTCGACGGCTCCGTGCAGCGTCGCCAGCGCGATCGCCATTTCCAGCTCGCGCGGATCGAAGCGGACGAGGACCGAGGCATAGGCAGGAACGACGTCGAGGGCCTTGCTCCCAAAGCGTTCGCGTGCCAATGCGCTCACCTGCCAGACGCGCCGGACGGTGGCTTCGTCGATGCGTTCGCCCAGCACGGCGATCACGGCGCTGTCGCCATAAGGCTGCACGGTCATCGCGCACATGGTCGAATGGTTTCCCTCATCGCACTGCCGAAGGCACGGCGCCCATGGCCACGTTGCATTTCTCTCCACGTCCGAACCGCGCTTCTGAGATCCACTGGCGCCCGTGGGGCGCTGACGCGTTCGCGGACGCGCAGGCGGAAAGTAAGCCGCTGCTGCTCGCGATCTCCGCTGTTTGGTGCCACTGGTGCCACGTGATGGACGAAACCTCGTATTCCGACCCTGCGGTCATCGATCTCATCAACGAGCGGTTCGTGCCGGTCCGCGTCGACAACGATCAGCGCCCCGACGTCAACGCACGCTACAACATGGGCGGCTGGCCGACAACTGCCATCCTATCGCCTGAGGGCGAGATTTTGCGAGGCGGCACGTACATACCGCCTGATTCGATGGTGCCGTTCCTACGGCAGGTCAGCGACCTCTACGCAGACCCGGCAAATCGCTTGGAGTTCGCGCGCCGCATCGCCGAGCTCAAGGTCAAGCGCGCAGCTAACAAAACGACTCCCGAGGGCGAGCTTGATCCGCAAGCGCCGGCGGCTGTCGTGGGCGCCGCCTCCGAAGCCTTTGACGACGACTTCGGCGGGTTCGGGAGCGAGCCTAAGTTCCCGCACGTCGATCTGCTCCATCTGCTGCTGGACGTCTACGCCCGCTCCGGCGGCGGACGCATCCAGACGATGGTGCAGATGAGCCTACGCGGCATGGCGGGCGGGGGAATGTACGATCATGTCGAGGGCGGATTTTTCCGCTACTCGACGACGCGCGATTTTAGCGTCCCCCATTTCGAGAAAATGCTCGAAGATCTGTCGGGCCTGCTTTATGCCTGTGCGCGCGCATCCGTGCTTTTCGGCGATGAAGCCTTGGGGCGCATCGCGATCGACACGAAGTCATACATGGACCGTGTGTTGTGGCAGCCGGAGCGCCACGGATACGGCGGCAGCCAAGACGCCGACGAAGACTATTACCGCCTCGGAAAAGATGGGCGCGCGAATGCGACGGCACCGTACGTTGATACCACGATCTACACATCGTGGAACGCACAAGCGGCGCTCGCTCTCATTGCGAGCGGTCCACTGCTCGCCGCGCAAGACGTCGATCCGTCGGAATGGACCGCTCGCGGGCTTGAGATCCTCGACCGGCTCTGGTCGACGATGCTGCTCGAGGGTCTTATGGCGAGGTTTTTCGACGGCGCGCCGCAGATCCGCGGGCTGCTCGGCGATCAGGCATGGAGCGCGTGGGCGGCGCTGGCGGCGCTTACTGCTACAGACGATCAAAAATGGCTGGACCGAGCGTCTGCGCTGGTCAAGGCCACAGATGTTCTCTACGATGACGGAACTGGGACGTATCGCGACCGCCTGCCGGAAGATGATCCGGGACGGCTGGGCGACCCCGTCGCGCCCCTGCCCGAAAACTCGCTGATGGCGCGCGTGCTCCTCGCGATCCACGCGATCACCGGCGGACAAGAGCCCGCCGACCGCGCGCGCTCTGTGCTCGCGCGCATCGCGAAGACGTCGACGCGCATGGGAATCTTCGCTGCGCCGTACGCCAGCGCGGTCCTCGATCTCAACGACCCGCCCTTCGACATCAAGATAGCGGGCGATGCCGGCGATGCGCGCACGCGCGCGCTGCGGGACCAACTGCGGCGTGTCGCCGCGCCGCCGTTACGCATCTTTCCACTGTACGGCGAAAGTGAATTTCCAAGCGCGCGCGGCGGCGACCGCGAGCCGGAAGCTCTCGTATGCCGAAACTCGACGTGCTTCGCGCGCGAACGCGACGCCGCCGGCGTGCTTGCCGCTATCGCACGCGCGCGATCGGCTGCGCCTTAATCGTCCCGCGCGCCAGACGCAGAAAAAGTTTTTTTCTACAATCTGTTTCGGCGAGACGAGGAAAAATCCGAGCGCCTGGCAGAACCGGGGACACTTCGCACAACCGACGTTGGCCTACAAGCGGTTGTGGTTCATCTTCTTTAATCGGTTTCCGGAGGCTGCACCGTGCTGCAAGAATTGCGAATCGACGTCGACGCCAACGACATTCGCTGCTCGATACGCGAGCGTTTACGCGAATACGATGACGGCGGACGCGAAGCTCGCAGCAATGCAGAGCGCGCCGACAATGCGTGGCGCGTCGTACAAAATCTTTTAGCCGAAGAACTCGCCGAGCTCAATGACGGTTTGGCGATCGATGCGAAAATCACCGAAAAGGATCGCCTTGCGTTACCCGACGGAAGCCAGGCCATCGACATCGTCTACCGGGATCAGAAGTTCTCCATCGTCCGGCCCAAGGACAAGCGCCACCTGGCGCTGGTCGACCCCACCGCCGGCCACCTGCCCATCGAGAACCTCGGCAGCAAGCTCTTTGTGGCTGGAGAGCCCATCGCGGCGGGCCTCCTGCGGGCCATCAACCGCCTCGTCGAGCGGGCCACAGCCGGGGTGAACAGCCATCCCAAGGATGACTCCCACTACATGGCGCTCGAGCTGCCGGCAGCCAGCGCCGCCAAGATCGAGGCTGCGCTCAACCTTGCGCGCGAGAACGGCTATCGCTTTGTCGAGTCCTACCGCGGCCAAAGCAAAACGCGCCGCGTGTTTCTTTTTGAGCGGCTCGCGTAAGATTTTCGGCGTTCTGAACTAACTGCCAGATTCTTCCGAATCAGCATCGGCGTGCCGACGCGGACGCGAGCAGGCGCGCGTTGAAAGCGTTATGCCGTCAGGAGCGCGGTGTGACGTTCTTGATCGGCGCGTCGCCGGATGGCGGTCGCCACGACGCAGTTGCTGCGTCGACGCCGACATTCGATTGATGCTCGCGGACAATCGCCGCCGGGCACAATTTGACGAACAGCGTCACGAGCAACGCGAGCAGCGCGATGTCGTCGATCGGGCCCAGCAAAGGCACATCGCCGATCAGGTCGACGGGCGACACGATGACGATCGCCGCTACCGCCGCAGCTAGTTTGAGCAGCGGCGAAACGCGCTCGTCAAGGAAGAGGCGCGATGCGAGCAGCGCGGTTTTTGGGAATTGCAGCGCCCATCGCGCTGCAGCGACTAATGACAAGGCCATGATGATACGGGGGATCCTCCGCCTTCATTATACACGACGCTTTATGAGAATGTTGCGGGACAACCACGGGGTGCACCCTTGAAATACGACGCCATCATCATCGGAGCCGGCCATAACGGCCTGGTCACCGCTTGCTACCTCGCCAAGGCCGGGCGCAAAGTGCTCGTGCTCGAGCGGCGCTACATCGTCGGCGGCGCCTGTGTGACCGAGGAGACCGTACCCGGCTTCAAGTTCTCGACGGCGGCATACGTCAATAGCCTCTTCCGCCCGGAGATCGCGCGCGATTTGCGATTGGCCGATTACGGCTTCGCGCTCATCGAACGCAGTCCGGCATCGTTTTCGCCGACGCTCGATGGCCGCTATCTGATGTTGGGCAGAGGAGTTGAAAACGACGCGCGCGAGATCGCGAAGTTCAGCGAAAAAGATGCGCGCGCATATCCTGAGTACGAAGCGATGCTCGAGCGCGTCGCGGCGCTTATCGAACCGACGCTGATCATGACGCCGCCCAACGTCACCAAACCTGGCTTGAGCGATCTCATCAAAATGGCGCCGCTCGGACGCAAAGCGGCGAAGATGGGTCCCGATATGGGTGAGGCGATCGAGGTGATCACCGGCGCCGCGCGACCGATCTTGGATCGGTGGTTCGAGTCGGAGCAACTCAAGGGCACGCTTGCGACCGACGCGATCATCGGATCGTTCGCGTCTCCGTCGATGCCAGGCACTGCATACGTGCTGTTCCACCACGTCATGGGCGAGACCAACGGCAAACGCGGGGTCTGGGCCTACGTCAAAGGCGGCATGGGCGGGCTCACGCAGGCGCTCGCGCGCGCCGCACAAGATCTGGGGGTCGACATCCGCACCGAGGCGGAAGTCGCTGCGATCCGCGTACGCGACGGTTCGGTCAGCGGCGTCGTGACACGCAACGGCGACGAATTCTCTGCGCGCCATGTCGCCAGCAACGTCGACTGCAACGTGACGTTCAAGCGCCTGCTCGATCCGGCCGTGCTCTCACCAGATTTCCTGGCCGCGATCGACCGCATCGATTATTCGAGCGCATCGCTGAAGATCAACGCGGCGCTCTCATCGCTCCCGAGCTTCACCGCAATGCCGGGCACAGCGCCCGGGCCGCAGCATTTCGGCACCGTGCATTTGTGCCCGTCCGCTGATTTTATCGAGCGCGCGTACGACGATGCGAAATACGGCAGGCCGTCCGCTGAGCCGGTGGTGGAATGCCAATTCCCCTCATCGCTCGATCCCACGCTCGCGCCGCCCGGGCGCCACGTGATGTCGATGTTCGTTCAGTACGCACCCTATCAGCTCAAAGACGGCACGTGGGATGAGGTCACCAAGGATGCGTTTGCCGATCGCTGTTTCGACATCGTCGAGCGCTACGCGCCCGGCTTCAAAGCCTGCGTGACCGCGCGCCAGGTTTTGAGCCCGGTGGACATCGAGCGCACGTTCAACCTGACAGGCGGCAACATTTTCCAAGGCTCGATGGCGCTGCACCAGCTCTTCATGTTCCGCCCAGTGCCGGGCTTTGCAGGATACCGGACACCGGTCAAGGGCCTGTTCATGTGCGGCGCTGCGTCGCACCCCGGCGGCGGGGTCATGGGAGCCGCCGGCTGGAACGCGGCTCGGGAGATGCTCAAGCACTAACCCCGAGCTTCGCTCTGGGTTGTCCGCAAAGAGAGTCCTCGCGCGTCTACATGACTGAAAGGATAAGCCATGTACGCGATATTATTTTCGACCCTCGTGCTTGCCGCAGGAAGCCAGCCCGTCCGAAGTGCGCTCGCGGGGCTCGTCGTCGAGCGTGTTCGGCACTATCTCAATGTAAAGCGAGTCGATCCCACCACCCATACAAAGGTATAGCCGTTGAAGAGCCAATCCGTTTGGCGAAACGCCGTCGTTGAAAAAATGCCTTTACGGACAGCAGGCCTCCCAACCGGCCCGCGAGTAGTTAGGCGGCTAAGCATGCAGCAATTTACTCAAACGCCGCGAGGCCGCGCGGCGCAAATCCTTATTCTCGCGGTTCTTGCAGGCGTCACGCTGGCCACTGGCGCCTGTGCCCGCAAGGGCGGATATCCGGGCGCTGGCGGGGGCGGCTTCGCATTTCCGGTCGCCGCTGCTCCCCTGAAGCGCGGCGACATCTCGCAGTATGCGTCGACGACCGGCGCAGTCGTACCCAAGTTGACTGGCGACCTTTCGTCGGTCGCGTCCGGTACCGTGCTCTCGGTTGGCGCGCAGATCGGCCAGCACGTTACAAAAGGTCAGCTGCTCGTTCAGATCGACGACAGCACGCTACGCGCGCAGGAGTCACAAGCGGCCGCGAATCTCGCGCAGCTACGGGCCAGCTCGGTTGGAGGATCATCGACGGCGCAGGCATCGCTCGCCTCAGCGAAAGTCGCGTATCAGACTGCACAAGTCGACTTGCAGCGCAACAAGACGCTGTTCGCGCAGGGCTACGTGTCCAAGGCCCAGCTTGACGATTCAACCAATCGGTTCGCCGCGGCGGACGCCGCACTTCGAGCGGCCGAGGTCGCCGAGCAAAATGCGAGCCTGTCTTCCGGCGGGAGCGCCGCGGTCGCGCAGATCCAAGCCGCCGAGGCCGCGCTCGCGACTGTCGAGCGCCAGATCGCGCAAGCGCATGTCACCGCTCCATTCGACGGCGTCGTCACGGCGCGCAACGTCGATCCTGGTTCGCTTGCGGCGCCAGGCACCGTTCTGATGTCAGTAGGGCAACTCGATCCGGTCTACATCGACACGACGATCGCCGGCAGTGATCTTGGCTATGTGCGCGTGGGCACGCCGGTCAATGTGACAGTTTCGGGCGTCGACGGGCGCACGTGGCATGGCAGCGTACAGTATCTCAACCTCGCCGCGAACCCCGGAACGTCGGTGTTTCAGGCGCGCATTCCGATCAGCAATCCCGACCTGACGCTGCGCGGCGGCATGGTCGCGACCGTCCAGTACGCGCAGGCGCACAAGAACAACGTGCTGCTCGCCCCGCGCGCGGCAGTGTATCAGACGCCGGCCGGCTGGGGCATGTTCATCATCGATCCCAAAGGTATGGCGCAGCAAGTCGACGTCGAGGTCGGCATTGAGAACGACCAAGTCGCCGAGGTGACTGGTCCGGGCCTCAAGCCGGGAGTGCAGGCGATCTTGAACCACTCGGTCTTGCTGCAGCCGGGAACGCCAGTCCAAGTGATGCCGCCACCCGGCGCCAAACCACCGCAAACGGCGCACAACTGATGTCGCTCAACTTCTTCATCACGCGGCCGATCTTCGCCGCGGTCTGCTCAACCGTCATCTTGCTGGTGGGAGCGATCGCGATTCCGACATTGCCGGTCGCCGATTACCCGAATATCGCGCCGCCGACGATCACGGTACAGTCGACCTACATCGGCGCGAACGCCTTGGCGGTCGAGCAGTCTGTGACCAACCCGCTCGAACAGCAGATCAACGGCGTCGAAGGTCTGCGCTACATGTCGTCGTCCAGTGCGGACAACGGCACGAGCACGATCAACGCGACGTTCAATCTCGGACGCAACCTTGACGTCGCGGCACAAGATGTACAGACGCGCGTCAATATCGCACAAGGCCTCCTGCCCGCCCCGGTCAAGCAGACCGGCGTCGTTGTCAGCAAGAACTCGTCGTCGTTCGTCATGGCGATCGCGCTGACATCGGACAATCCGAAATACGACACGACGTTCTTGTCTAATTATGCGGACCGGTTTGTCACGCAAGCGATCCAGCGCGTAAAAGGCGTCGGCCAAGTCATCATCTTCGGCGAGCGCAAGTATGCGATGCGCCTGTGGCTCGACCCCGCGAAGCTGCAGGCTTTCAAGCTCACGCCGGACGACGTGACCAACGCGCTTGCAAATCAAAACGTCCAGGTGGCGGCAGGCGCCATTGGCCAGCAGCCCGCGCCTCCGACGCAGGCCTACTCGTACAACGTGCAAGTCACCGGCCGGCTCACGACTCCAGCCGAGTTCGCCAACATCGTCGTCAAGCAAGGCCCCGGATACATCATCCACGTCTCTGATGTCGGCCGGGTGAATCTGGGCGCGCAAGACTACTCGACCAATCTCAATTTCAACGGCAAGACCGCGATCGGCATCGGCGTGTTGCAGCTCAACGACGCGAACACGCTGTCGCTTTCGCAGGGTGTGCATCAACAGCTTGACGAGCTCGCAAAATCGTTCCCGCCGGGTGTCAAGTACAATATCGCGTTCGACACGTCGATGTTCGTCGATGAGTCGGTGCACGAGGTGATGAAGACGCTCTTGCTGGCGATCTCGCTCGTCGTACTCGTCATCTTCTTATTCTTGCAGGATTGGCGCGCCACGCTGATTCCGGCGATCACCATTCCGGTCTCGCTGGTCGGCACGTTTGGGCTACTCAAGGCATTTGGCTTCTCGATCAATACGTTGACCTTGTTCGGCTTGACGCTTGCCACGGCACTCGTTGTCGACGACGCGATCGTGGTGGTCGAGAACATCGTGCGCTACATACATGAGCACAAGATGGAGCCAAAGAAGGCCGCGCCATTGGCGATGGCCGAGATCACGAGCGCCGTGATCGCGACGTCGCTCGTGCTGTTGGCCGTGTTCGTCCCTGTGGCGTTCTTCCCGGGCACGACCGGCGAGCTTTACAAGCAGTTCGCGCTGACCATCGCTTCGACGATCACCATCTCGGCGTTCACCGCCCTGACGCTGGCTCCCGCGCTTGCGGCGTTGATGCTCGAGAGCGGGGAGGTTAAGCACAACCGCTTCATGCGAGCGGTCGGCAACTTCATCCAGAACATCCGCACGGCGTACCGCAACACGCTGCCGCGCGTGCTGGGGCGCCCGGTGCTCGTGCTCGGCACCTTCGTCGTCCTGCTGTTTGCGACCGTATGGCTGTTCCGGACCGTTCCTTCGGCGTTCGTGCCGGATGAAGACCAAGGCTTCTTCGTGATGATCGCGCAAGCGCCGCCCGGCGTCTCGTTGCAGTACACGACCAAGATCATGGATCAAGTTCAGGCGATCGTGCGCTCGGAGCCGGACGTGACGAACGTCTTCAGCGTCGCCGGCATCGGCATCTCGAATTCAGGGTTTAATATCGGCTCGAACAATGGCGTCATGTTCGCCCTCGTCAAGCCCTGGGGCGACCGCAAACGCGCGAGCCAGAACGTCACCGCGATGATCCAGCGCGTGAATGGCAAGTTCTTCGGCATCACCGGCGCCACGGTGTTCGCCTTCAATTTCCCGCCGATTCAAGGCGCGGGCAATATCGGCGGCTTTGACCTCCAGGTCGAAGACCGCACCGGGCTCGGGATTCCGGCGCTTGCGCAGACCGCCGGCCTGATCGAATATAAGGCCAACACCGACATAGATCAGAACCATCGTCCGAAGCTCTCATCAGTGGTCACCTTCTTCCGTGCTGACAGCCCGCAAGTCCAGGTGAATATCGACCGCAACGCGGTGCAGATGCTCCACGTCAACTTGAACGACGTTTTCGACACGCTTTCCGTGATGCTCGGTTCGGACTACGTCAACGATTTCAATTACCTGAACAAATCATACCGCGTGTACGTGCAGGCGGATGCGCCGTATCGCTCCCAGATCGCCGACCTGTCGCGCTATTACGTGCGCAACAGCAACGGCGCGATGATCCCGCTGTCGGCGTTTGTGAGCATCAATCGCACGCTCGCCGCACCGAACATCACGCATTACAACTTGTTCCGATCGATGGAGTTCAACGGCCAACCCGGGCCAGGGTTTTCGTCCGGTGAGGCGATTACCGAGATGCAAAGGATCCTCGGCCAACTGTTGCCGCCTGGGATGAGCTATGAGTGGACCGGGACAACCCTCGATCAGGTCGAGGCTGGTGGCTTGACGATCATCATCTTCGGGCTTGCGGTCGTGTTCGTATTCCTCGTGCTCGCGGCGCA